>Ga0302326_10014951_pt1 | contig 16368 bp, 11 predicted proteins | sample Palsa_T0_3_FD_202264 | JGI IMG/M metagenome (GOLD analysis project Ga0302326, IMG submission 202264) | Peat permafrost microbial communities from Stordalen Mire near Abisko, Sweden - Palsa_T0_3 | ecosystem: Environmental > Terrestrial > Soil > Palsa > Peat permafrost | place: Sweden: Abisko... | reverse complement strand
ACGATGGTGACAAAGGACAGGAAGAAAAGCGTCAGGATGAGCAGCCAGGCCCGGGTCAGCATGGGATAAATGAGCCAGTCGGTGCCCGCGATAATAACGGCGACGAGCAAGAGCAGGAACCAGGGCAGGCGGATGAGGTTATAGGCAAAGTAGACAAGATTGAAATCCCTTTTACGAAGGCCGATGAACAGGAGTCTGAATGCTTCGCCGAGGAATTTAAAATAGGCTGTGATCCAGCGGATGCGTTGTCGTTCGAAATTATTGCCGTCATCTACTTTTTCGTCATAAACGATCGCCTCCTGTGCATAGGCGATGCGGCTGACATTTTTTGCGATCTCGGTTTGCATATGTTTGTCAAAGCCGCCCAACCGGCTTTTGCTGTCGTAGATGATCTTTTGATAAACTTCTTTTTTGACGGACACGCCGCAGCCCCAGATATTAACGGAGAGGCCGAGCATGGACCGGACGTCGCGTTCCAGAAAATTGCCCACCAGGACGCCGAGGCTGTCCAGCTGAGCATAGATGCTTTCCTTATTTTTTGATTGCAGGTTGCCCTGTACGGCCTGATATCCCTTATTGTACCAGGTGTTCAGGATGTGCAGGAAATTGGGATGTACGAGGTTGTCGGGGTCGAAGATGACGAGCACTTCATCGGGTTCATGAAAATGGTCGAGACCGTATTGGAGGGAGGCGACTTTATTATTCAGGGGTGAGGGGGGTACGAGGATATTGATCCGGGGGTCCGTGAAATGCAGCTGGCTGCTATCGCAGTCATCGGCTACGATATACACATTGAACCTGGGATAGGTTTGTTTCAGCAGGGAATCTACGATGGGGGGGATGAAATCCGTTTCGCGATAGGCGGTGATGATGATGCCGAAGCTATAGTCCCTCGCCGGGATGCCGGCAGGAGTGTATGGCGGGTGGATGCCTGTCATTTTACCAATTGCATGGAAGAGCAACAGGAAAAATGGTTGTATCAAGTATGAAGCCAATAGGACTTGCAGGGCAAGGTATAAGGCTAGCAGTACGATCAAACCTTGATTCATTCAGTGCTACTTTTTATCGAGCCGGTTTGTTCTTAAGGGTCTTGTGAAGTTAAGGTAAAACCCCTATCCGACCTGAAATTCATCTTTCACAAAGGTGTAACAGATGCCAGTTTCCGTCAGATTGCCGGGTGTGCCGTTTGTAGTACATTGATAATGATTGTTTTATATTTACCCGTCTTGTAGGGTCGGTCTAACCGGCGCGGGAATGGCGGGTTGGAGGCCGGGGGGAAGGACAGGGGAGCGTTCTTTATTATTATCTTCGCCGCGAAAGCATGTTTAAGATACTTGATGTTTACATACTGAAGAAATTCCTGGGGACTTTTGTGTTCACGATGCTGGTCATTACCATCATTGCCGTGGTCATCGACACCAGTGAAAAAGCCGATGACTTTGTGCGTTCGGGGCTTACTGCGTGGCAGCTGGTCACCAATTATTATATCGGGTTCATTCCCTTTATCATGTCGATGATCTTTCCCCTGATGGTCTTTATCGCCATTATTTATTTCAGTTCAAAGATGGCGGGCAAATCCGAGTTTATTGCCATCCTGGCGGGAGGGGTGCGATACAACCGGATGCTGAGACCCTACCTGGTCGGGGCGATTTTCCTGTCGGTGATCTTTTGGCTGGCCAGTCAGTATTGGGTGCCGAGGGCCAACGAGATCCGGACCAATTTTCAGACCGTCTATGTAGACCGGAACAGTTCGTATGATGGGGATCCGTACAAGAACAATAATTTTTATCTGCGGGTCGATCCCCATACGTTTGTAGGGTTCCGGAATTATGATACCGCCAGCAAGGCGGCGACCGGCTTTTTCATGCAGAAGGTGCGCGGGAATACGGTTTACTATACGGTACGGGCGGAGTCGATCCGGTGGGATGCGGGTAAAAAAGACTGGAGGCTGGCCGCGGTGATCGAGCGAACGATCAATGTGGAGAAAGAGTCCTTAAAGAAGCTGGATACCCTGCATGTGAACCTGAATGTCCAGCCAAAGGAGCTGCGACGTGACGATTACCTGAAGGATCAGCTGACGACCCCGGAGCTGCATCAGTTCATCCATATGGAGGAGGTGCGGGGATCGGAGGGGCTCAATACCTTCAAGGTAGAATTATATCATCGGGATGCCACGCCTTTTTCCGTTATCATCATGTCCATGATCGGAGCTGTTATCGCTTCGCGTAAGATCAGGGGTGGGAGCGGGCTGCATCTGGCCGTAGGCATTGTCATGGCGGCCATTTTTGTGGTGATGGATAAATTTGCCGTTACTTTTTCCACCAAGGGTGAGCTGCCGCCCCTCCTGGCTGCGTGGCTGCCCAATATCATCTTTTCCGGGGTAGCGTGGGTGTTTTATGTGCGGACGCCGAAATAGACTCCAAATCATTTGCTCTGCAACGTTTCCTACACTAACTTTAGCGGGTCAAAATGGACCACGGGTCCTTACGCAAAAAACTCCTCACATGGCATTTACAAAGGAAAGGTTCAAAACGAAAGCCGATGCGGTGGCCGCAGAGATAAAGGATCTGTTGAAAGAGCATGGTAACGATAAAATTGGAGAGGTGACCTTATCCCAGATCTACCAGGGGATGCGTGGCATTACCGGTCTGGTCAGCGAAACGTCTTTGCTGGATGCGCAGGAAGGGATCCGGTTCAGGGGGTATTCGATACCCGAGCTGCAGCAGCGGCTGCCGAAGGCGCAGGGCGGAACGGAGCCTTTGCCCGAGGGGCTTTTCCATCTTATGCTGATGGCCGAGTTGCCTACGGATGACGATGTGCATGAGATCACGTCCAACTGGCAGCGGCGGAGTCATGTGCCCAATCATGTGTTTGCGGCTATCGAAGCCTTGCCGAAGGATTCGCATCCGATGACGCAGTTCGTCGTTGCGATCATGGCTTTGCAAACGGAGAGCAAGTTTGCCGGGAAATATGCCAAGGGGCTGAATAAAAAAGACTACTGGGATGCGATCTTTGACGATTCGATGGACCTGATCGCCCGGCTGCCGAGGGTAGCCGCCTATATTTACCGGAGGAAATATAAAGACGAAGATCATATCCATCCCAATGGCCTGTTGGACTGGGCCGGTAATTTTGCGCATATGCTGGGTTATGAGGACGAGACGTTCCGGGAGCTGATGCGTCTGTATATGACGATCCATGCGGACCATGAGGGCGGGAATGTGAGCGCTCATACCACCCACCTGGTGGGGTCGGCGCTTAGCGACCCCTACCTGAGCTTTGCGGCAGGGATGAATGGATTGGCCGGGCCTCTTCATGGGTTGGCTAACCAGGAGGTGATCAAGTGGATCCTGGAGATGCGGGAGGAACTGGGTGTTGAATTACCCGGCAAGGAGCAGATCGAAGCCTATGTGAAAAAGACCCTGAACGAGGGCAAGGTGGTGCCGGGTTATGGTCATGCCGTGTTGCGGAAGACCGATCCGCGGTTCACGGCGCAGATGGAATTCGGGAAGAAGCATATGCCGGACGATCCGCTGGTGCAGACTGTCTGGAATATCTATGATACGGTGCCGCCCATTTTGCAATCATTGGGAAAGATCAAAAATCCCTGGCCCAATGTGGATGCGCATAGCGGCGCGCTGCTGGTGCATTATGGATTGGTGGAATATGAATTTTATACGGTGTTGTTTGGCGTCAGCCGTGCGCTGGGCGTATTGGCCAGTCTTTGCTGGGACCGGGCATTGGGCTTGCCGCTGGAAAGGCCGAAGTCGGTGACTACCGAGTTGGTGAGGGATTGGCTAAAGGGGGAAGGAGAGATCTGGGGGGAATAAATCTAATGCCTACTAAGGCTGGTTGCCAGTATTGGTACTGGGAAATGTAAGACTGTTTTTATTTATATGTGGTCACCCCTTGCTAGTTCTCTGCAGCTTCCCCGAGTCATTGACCTTTGTGATGGGGATAAAGAGGGGCGATGTTCCAAACCATAAGCAAGGCGTGTATGAAAAGCTGTTCCCACATTATTAAGGCCATGGTATCCCAGCTGGCGGATAACCGCTATCATGGATAGTATTCAGATAAAATCTTTAGGGCCAATCGGCCAGGCAGATGTTCGGTTCGGTGACCTGATCCTATTGATTGGACCCCAGGCCAGCGGGAAGAGTATATTTTTACAGTTGCTCAAATTAGTTATCGATAAAAAGCATATCCATCGGACCTTGGAGCAATATAATTTTGTCTGGGGGAAAAACCCGAATCAGGTGCTGGATCTTTTTTTTGGTGAAGGTATGCATGGGATTTGGCGGAAGAGCACGAGGATTATATATAATAATCAAAAGATCGACGAGAATTTCCTGACACAAAAAGACAGTTATAAACGGGCGCAGGAAAATCTGTTTTATATCCCTGCGCAGCGGATATTGAGCATCTCGGACGGTCGGCCAAGATTTTTTACCGAGTTCGATGAATCCGTTCCCTACGTATTAAGGTATTTTAGTGAGACCCTGAGGCAGTTAATGCAGAATGGAGTCAGCAAACTGGATATTGTTTTTCCCCAGGTCAAGCGGTTAAAGGAGCCGTTGAGAGCATTTTTCATAATGGCAGGATTTTTATCGATGAGGTGTCCGGTCAGCGGAAACTAAAGATGAGAGTGGATAATATGAGCATTCCATTCATGACCTGGAGTGCAGGCCAGAAGGAGTTTATGCCTTTGCTATTGAGTTTCTATTACCTCTGTGTTTCGGGGGGAACACAAAGAAGAGATGCGATCAAATATGTCGTTATTGAAGAGCCTGAGATGGGGTTGCATCCGCAGGCGATCAAATCGGTCATTCTCCAAATCATAGACTTGATGTCGAGGGGATATAAGGTGGTTATATCTACACATTCCCCCGTTTTACTGGAATTTGCCTGGGCCTTTAATTTGCTCAAGTCCTCAAAGGTCCCGGATGATGTGTTGTTCGAGTTGTTCGAGATAAGGAAGAATGGCCCAACCAGGAGATTGTTCGAGAATATTATTTCAGGTAAGTCTATCAATGCCTATTTTTTTGACCGGATAGAGGACAAAGTAGTTACAAGGGATATTTCAACGTTAGATGCAGCGAGCGATGACTCCGGAATTGCCGAATGGGGCGGTCTGTCGCAATTTGCAGGGAAGGTAACTGATGTAGTCTCCAAATATTTAAGTGATGAAGAGTAAGATGACGGAAAGAGTATTGACTTTCCGACAGGCCGTAGAAGCAAAGCCTGATATTGCAGATGGGTATCAGCTGGGATTACAGGCGTTAGGAGCAAATAGCAATAAGATTGTGGCGGCCAATACCCGAAAACTGGATGGTAGCGTAGATATTGACACTTGTACCAAAGAAAAATACCCAGAGGAAAACCGATGGGATTACGCCATTGGGTATGACGGCAACGTTTACTTTGTCGAGGTTCACCCCGCATCCGCTGCGGAGGTAAGAGTGGTACTCCAAAAACTTCAATGGTTAAAAGCCTGGTTGCAAAAGGAGGCACCGGAAATAAATAAGAAAAAAGCGAATTTCCCGTACTATTGGGTCCAAACTGGCAGTTTCCAAATTCCAAAGAATTCCCGGCAGAATTTTGCCGCGGCGGCCGCGCATATCCGACCAGTCCGATCTGTGCCACTACCGTGAAGGATGAGCGCAGATTAAAAGCGTCATAATTATGGACTTGCCTTGCTATTATTGGGTATAAGATTCTAAATAATGATAAGCTGGGGTTGGCTTATGCCAACCCGCTCAAAACATCCCCCAGGATATCGTCGCGATGTTCGAGGCCGACCGAGATGCGGATGAGGCCGGGGGTGATATTGACGGCTGCTCTTTCTTCGGGGGTCAGCTTTGCGTGTGTGGTACTGGCGGGATGGGAGGCGATGCTGCGGGTGTCGCCAAGGTTGGCGGTAAGGGAGAGCATTTTCAGGTTGTCGAGGAAACGACGGCCGCTTTCGAGACCGCCTTTCAATTCGAAGCAGACGATGCCGCCGCCGTTGTGCATCTGCCGGCGGGCAATGTCGTATTGGGGGTGGCTGGGGAGAAAGGGATATTTTAAAGCAGAGATGGCGGGATGGCCTTCGAGGGACTGGGCGATAAAGAGGGCATTTCCGGCATGTCTTTCCATGCGGACGTCGAGTGTCTCCAGGCTTCTGCTGAGGACCCAGGCGTTGAAGGGCGAGAGGGAGGGGCCGGTGCTGCGGCAGAAGAGATAGATCTCTTTGATCAGCTCCTTTTTCCCTACGATGGCTCCGCCGAGTACGCGACCCTGGCCGTCGATCCATTTGGTGGCGGAGTGGATAACGAGATCGGCGCCGTATTGAATAGGCGTTTGTCCGATAGGGGTAGCGAAGCAATTGTCTACGTTGAAAATAAGGTTGTGTTTGCGGGCCAGTTGGCCGGCGGCTTCGAGGTCGATTATATCAAGTCCGGGATTGGTGGGCGTTTCCAGGTAAATCATCTTTGTATTGGGCCGGATAGCGGCTTCCCAGCCTGCAGGGTCGGTGGCGTCGACATAGGTATAGTCGATGCCGTATTTGGGAAGATATTTGGTGATGACGGTATGGGTGCTGCCAAAGATGGCATTGCAGGAGAGCAGGTGATCCCCTTTTTTTAGAAAGCTGAGAAAGGAGGCGGTAACGGCGCTCATGCCGGAGGCGGTGGCGAAGCCCGCTTCTGCTCCTTCCAGGGCGCAAAGCCGGTCGGTGAACTCCTGTACCGTGGGGTTGCTAAAGCGGCTATAGATATTACCTTCTTTTTCATCGGCGAAGACGGCCCGCATTTCTTCGGCGTCGTCGTAGCAGAAGCTGCTGGTCAGGAACAGGGGGGCGGAATGTTCTTTTTCCGGGGTGCGGTCGGTGCGGATACGGATAGCCTGGGTGATGCGGTGAGTGGACATTATTTGTAAATTATTAATTAGAAGAATGGGGATTGACTTTAACCTCCCAGGTGATGTGGCAGTGGGCTTTGCGTAGGGTGGCTGCCACGGAACAATATTTTTCCATGGACAATTCGCAGGCTTTTTTTGCTTTATCGGGGTCGATATTGCCTTTTAGTTCGAAGATGAGATGTACTTTTTCCCAAAGGGTGGGATCTTTTCCTTTTTCCCGGTTGCCGTCGATGATCATGCGAAAGTCTTCTACTGTCTGTCGTTGCTTTTTCAGGATCGAGACAATGTCGATGCCGCTGCAGCCGCCCAGCCCCATCAGCAGCATTTGCATCGGGCGGATGCCAAAATCCTGGCCGCCTGTCTCGGGGCTGCTGTCCATGCGTGCGGTGTGTCCATAGGCGTCTTTGGCCTCGAAGCCAAAATCCCCTTCCACCCTGCTGATTTCAATCCGGACCATAAATAAATATTTTTGCAAAAGTACGGCACCTAAGCGCTTATTTTGCATCGAAATATAGACGGCTTCATGAATTATTTTCAATATGATCATCCGTTCGGGCTGGAAGGGGGTGAGGTTTTGCCCGGGATTACGGTGGCCTATCATGCCTATGGCCGGTTGAATGAGGACCGGAGCAATGTGGTGTGGGTTTGTCATGCGTTGACGGCCAATTCCGATGTTGCGCAATGGTGGCCGGGGGTGGTGGGGGAGCAGGGGCCGATCGACCCGGACAGGTACTTTATCGTTTGCGCCAATATCCTGGGTTCCTGCTATGGCAGTACGGGACCGCTCAGTATCGATCCGCGGACGGATAAGCCTTATTATCAGTGCTTTCCGGCCATAACCATCCGGGATATGGTCAGGGCGCATATTTTGTTACGCCGGCATCTGGGGATTGACAGGATCCATTTGTTAATGGGGGGCAGCATGGGTGGATATCAGGCGTTGGAATGGGCGGTGATGGAAAAGGAGGTGATCGGGCGATTGTTTCTGATTGCTACTTCGCCGGCTGAGAGTGCCTGGGGGGTTGCTATACATACTACGCAGCGGCTGGCGATCGAGGCGGACCCCAGTTGGTCGTTGGCGTCGCCGGAGGCTGGCCGCGATGGATTGAAGGCGGCCAGGGCTATTGGTATCCTGACTTACCGGAACTATGGCATTATGGTAAAGACGCAGACGGATCCAGACAGGGAGAAGCTGGATGGGTATAGGGCTTCCTCCTATATGTTGTACCAGGGAGAGAAGTTGGCGAAGCGATTCCATGCCTATTGCTATTGGTTGCTGACGAAGGCAATGGATAGTCATCAGCTGGCGAGGGGGCGTGGCGGGAGCCTGGAAGCCGTATTGCGGGGGATCGGGCAGCGGACGTTATTGGTTGGCGTGACGAGCGATATTCTTTGTCCGGTGGAAGAGCAGCTTTTTATGGCGGCGCATCTGCCGGATGCCCGGTTGGTGGAGATCGATTCGGCGTATGGGCATGACGGGTTTATGGTGGAGGGAGAAAAAATAGCCACTCTTTTGGGAGAGTGGCTGAGCAGTTGACGCGGTAACTACCAGGTCAGCTGACCCTGAAAGTAGTCGAGGATCTTTGTTTGCAGCAGATACGAATATTTGGCGCCGATGAGGGCAAGTTCCGCCTGGTTTTTGTTGGTGTTGTAGATGACGAAGGCCAGGGAGGCGAGGGCACCGTTGTCGTATTTGATCTGCGCGCCACGGAAGGATTCCTCATAATTGTTCACTTCGCGGTAGAGGACGTTGTAGGAGCGAAAGGCCTGCATCATCTGGACATAGTTGGACTCCACCGACTGCCGAAGTACGGCCACGGCAGTCTTCTGGTTGAATTGAGCCTGTTGGAGGGCCACCTTGTTATTCATGAGGAGGGTCCGTTTTGCGAATTGTCCCAGAATAGGGATGTTCAGCTGTAAGCCGAACTGGGTCTCTTTATTGTCCTTGAGCTGATCGTTAAGAGCGACGACTTTGGAATTAGAATAATTCCCCTCGGGGGAATATACCGGAACCTGCGTGCCGTTGACGGTGACATACGATCCGCTGTTGACATAGGAGGTACTGAGCAGCGAGTTGGTGGTCGCTGCCTGGGTATATTGGGATTGCAGGCCATAATAGAATGACAAAGTAGGGGCTAAGTTTTCGCGTGATGCCTTGAGAATCTTTTTAGCGGCTTCCACGTGCAGTTCGTTGGCGGCGATGTTAGCGATATTCTGCGTGGCTTTCTGGTAGATCTGGTCGACGGACGCATCGTACAGGACGGGGGTGGGGTCTGTGCTGATCTTGACGAGGTCCATATTGGGTGAATAGGGAATATTAATCAACTGGGACAGGATGAGCTTATTGTTCTCCGTGGTATTTTTCGCGCTGACAATGGTATATTCGGCGGCAGCCAGATTACCTTTCATATCCGTGTAGTCAAGGGGAGAGATCGCGCCCACGGAGTCCTGGATGGCCATGAGGTCGACTTTCCGGCGGATGTCGGCGGCCTGGGCTTGGGCAAGGGCCAGCTGCTCCTCGGCGCTCAACACCTGGAGATAAGCCAGGATCACGTTGATCGTGATGAGATCTTTCTGGTACTGCCAGTCCTTTTTGGTGGCTTCATACAAAGTGGAATAGCCACGAATAAAATTGAGGATGCTGCCGGCATTCCACAGATTGAACTGGCCTGTCAGCTGACCATATCCCTGGTTGTAGTCCGCATTGACATAGGTGCCGGTGTTGTAGTTGACGCTGTGTCCATTCACGCGGCCATAGCTGCCATAGCCACTTAGGGTTGGCACGGCAATGCCGATGTATTGCAGTCTCGTAATCCTCGCCTGGAGCGAAATTATTTCGGCCTGCTTGACGGCGGGATTGTTCTTCAATGCGCTGTCGATACATTGCTGGATGCTGTAGGTGACAGCGGGGCCGGAACTGATCTGGCTGATAAGGGAATCGGCATTTTGATTCTGGGCGGTAGCGGAATGATGCAGCAGCAGGAAGAAGGCTGCCGCTATCGATAGAGTTCGTCGTTGCATGATCATAGACATTTATAGCTGCGAATTGATGATTGTTTTAGGTTAGTTCCACTCGTCCGTCCAGCAGGTTGATGATATGGGATCCGTAGGCGGCATTTTTTTCCGAGTGGGTGACTTGTATTATGGTGACGCCTTCGTTATTGAGCTGTTTGAACAATTCCATGATCTCTTCTCCTTGTCTGGAGTTGAGGTTACCCGTTGGTTCGTCGGCGAGCAGCAGTTTGGGTTTGCCGATGAGGGCGCGGGCGATGCCAACGAGTTGTTGCTGGCCGCCGGAAAGTTGTGTCGGGAAGAGATCTTTTTTGCCGACGATCTGGAAACGGTCGAGGATATCGGCGACCATGGCCTGACGTTCGGAGGATTTGACATTCTGGTAGATCAGGGGGGTCTCGATATTTTCATAGACGGTGAGCTCGTCGATCAGGTGATAGGCCTGGAAGACGAAACCGATATATTGTTTATAGAGTTGGGAGCGTTGTTTTTCTTTTAGCGTGTGAACGGCGGTTCCGAGAAAATGATATTCTCCTTCGGAAGCGTCGTCGAGCATCCCGATGATATTGAGAAGACTGGATTTACCGGAGCCGGATGGACCCATGATCGAGACAAATTCGCCTTCCTTTATTTCAAGGTTGATGTCTTTCAGGATGAAATTAGGTTTTCCGCCGACGTTGATCCATTTAGAAATGCGTTTGAGAACTATCATATTTAATTATTAGAGATTTAGTGCCGACTTGTTGCTTTCAATCACATGCCAGCATTTAATTGGTTGACTGATATTGTTTTATACGGCAAATGTACGGACCGTAGTCCGGTTTCGATACAAAAACTGTCCGGTTTTGATACAGCGGTCCGGGCTTTCGGGTAGCGATGTGGCCCGACGGGTGTGCCGGAATGCAGGAATCGGCTCATTCGGTCCGCAGGTTCTTCACCGGGTTGGCTATCAGGGCCCGGATGGTCAGCAGACCGATGACGGCCATGGCGATGAAACCGATCAGGGCTTCGGTCACCAATATGGTCCAGGCGCTGATAGAGATCCGATAGGCGAAATTGTCCAGCCAGCGGTTGGCCAGCCACCAGGCGACGGGCAGCGCGATAGCGGAAGCGATGGCTGCCAGCCGGATGAAATCGCCCGACACCAGTTGCAGGATGCTGATTTTTCCGGCGCCAAGGACTTTACGGATCCCGATCTCTTTGGTACGTCGTTCGATTGTAAATAAGGTCAGGCCGATGAGGCCTAGTGTTGCCAACAGGATGGCCAGGGAGGTGAAAAAATTTATAGCCTGGCCGAGCAGGCGTTCTTTTTCGGCCAGGCGGCCAAAATTATCATCGAGAAAGCTGATATCGAGGGGAGTATCGGGAAGAAACTCCTGACCGGTATGGCGAAGCCAGGCCAGGAAATCGGCGGGGTGGCCGCCTTGCAGCCGGATGACGATGGAATTGGCGGTGCTGCCTTTTGAATTGAATCGCAGGATGGCTGGAGCGATCTTTTCGCGCATAGAGGCGTAGTTAAAGTCTTTGACGACGCCGATGACGCGTTGGCTGCCGTTTATCAGGGCGCCTACCGGGTTGAAAAGGCCAAGCGCGGATACAGCCGATTCATTCAGGATGAGGGAATTGGTATCTGACAGAAGATCTTTATTAAAATTGCGGCCGTCGGCGAGGTGGATGCCCAGGGTGGAGATGTACTGGTCATCGACCGGGAAGTCCTGGATAAACAGGTCCTGTTTCATGGCAGCGGTGCGATAGGAGCTCATGCTGACGCCGTTGCCGGCGGGCGTCCGGGCACAGAGACTGGTCGAGGCCACCTGGGATTGCCGTTCGACGAGTTGCCGGAAGGCCGTGATCCGGTCTTTTAGCGCATCGGCGTTTTCTATGACCACTACTCCTTCTGACCGGAAGCCTTTATCTTTTTTCTTTATGTATTGCAGTTGGCTGTAGACGACAAAGGATACAAAGAGCAAGGCGATGGCGATAGCGAATTGGAGGGTGACCAGGCTGTTTCGGAGGAGTGGTCTGTTCCTGCCGGACCCGGAGGTAGAACGGACGATGAGACCGGGCCGGAAGCCGGTCAGATAGAGGGCGGGATAGATGCCTGCCAGTAGTCCCACGGCAACGGAGAAGAGGATCAGCCAGAGGTAGTTGGCTGACAGGAATGGGATGGGCCCTGTCAGTGCGGAGCCTGTCAGAGAGGCATAGCCGAAGAGGATGACCTGGATAAGGCCGCAGGCCAGAAACATGGCCAGGGTGCTGAACAGGACGGATTCTTTCAGGATCTGGCCGATCAGCCGGATGCGGCTGGCGCCAAAGGTCTTTTTCAATCCGATCTCTTTGGCGCGGATGGAGGATCTGGCTGTTACGAGGTTGACATAGTTAATGACAGCCAGGGCAATCAGCAGGAGGCTTATGGCGCTGAGCAGCCTGACCTGGGTAAGATTACCGCCCGGGGAGAGATCGAATTTCTGGTTGGAATGAAAATAGATATCGGTCAGCGGCTGGACGATAAAGGAGACGGTCTCGCCGCTGGTCTTCCACTGGGCATAGGTCTTTAGGGAATGGCTGGAGGGATAGACGATCTTTTCGCGGACGCGATCGAGCCAGGAATTGAGGCCCGCGATAGAGCCCTGCGGTTTGAGCTTGACATAGTTATAGAGGCTGCAGGAAGCCCATTCTGCGGAGCCGGCGTCTGCGTCGGGGGCCCGATGGAGCAGGACCTGGGGGTCGAGATGGGATTTGGCAAAGCTTTCTTTCAGGACGGCGATCACTTTACAGGGAGTCATTTCTTTTCCGGTATAGATAAGCTTGCCGATAGGGTCTTCCCTTCCGAAGAATTTGCGGGCCTGGATGGCTGAAAGGATGGCTTCCCCCGGCGCCGGGCCGTTCCGGGGGATGAAGCCGGCAGCGGTTTCATAGGAGAAAACGGCAAAAAAAGAGTTGTCGATATAATAGGGGTCGATGCCGGTGAAGGCTCTGTCACCGGTGCTGGTGCGGATGGGTGTCTCGCCGCCGGTCTGGATGGCGGTAGCGTCCTCTACGTCTTTGCAGGAAGCCAGGGCCAGGCCGCGGAGCATGGGCTGGCTAAAGGCGAATGGCCCCATGTGGAAGAAGTCGGTACCGATCCGGGCGATGTGGTTGGCGTCGCGGAAATGGCGGTCGCAGTTTAGTTCGCGTTGGGAGTAGACGAGCAGGACAAAGGAAGCGGCGATGCCGATGGAAAGGCCCCCCAGGTTGATGAGCGAAAAAGCGGGATATTTCCGGAGGCTGCGAAGGGCTGGCTTGAGCTGTGTGTTCATGTCGATAAATGGTTTGAGGCCGGGCGGCGTAATGGACGCCGGTCCGGCGGCGTGGCGGTGTGGCGGCGGCCTGGATAAAGCTACGGTTTTTTTTAAGTTTTGGAGACGAGAGCCAGACGCTGAAGCGTCTTCCTCATTCATGTCTGCGGACCGTCGGTCCGCGAGCGGCCTCCGGCCGCTCCGTGCCCCCTCATTCTGTTCGAAGGCTTTTTATAGGGTTAACGATGGCGGCTTTTATGGTTACGAGACTGACTGTCAGTAAGGCGATGGCAAGGGCTCCCGCACCGGCCAGGGCGAATATTTGCCAGCCGATAGCGGTGCGATAGGCATAGCCATTCAGCCAGTTGTGCATGATCCCCCAGGCGATGGGGAATGCGATAAGGCAGGACAAGAGTACGAGCTTGAGAAAATCTTTTGACAGCAGGCTGGTCAATAGGAGGACGGAGGCGCCGAGCACTTTGCGGATGCCGATCTCTTTGGTCCTTCTTTCTGCTGCATAGGCCGCGAGGCCGAAGAGACCGAGACAGGAGATAAAGACGGCCAGTGCTGCGAAGACGCCGGACAGCTTTCCGGTGAGGGTTTCTGTTTTGAACTGCTGTGCGAATTCGTCGTTCAGGAACCTGTATTCGAACGGATAGCCGGGGTTATTGGTCTTGATCACCTGACTGGTTGCGGCGAGGGCCTTTTGTACATCGGCGTCTGCTTTCAGGCGCACCGACAGGATATAGGTATTGGCAGGGTCGCAGAACAGGATGAGGGGAGCCGGGGTTTGGTACATATCGTTGTATACAAAATCCTTTACGACGCCGACCACTCTGAATTTGTCTTTCCCGTCGTTGCGGGTGATGAGGCTACCCAGGGTATTGCCTTTGCCGATGAGGTGCGCCAGGGTTTCATTGATGATGATGTTGGTGCTATCCTGTGTAGCGATCTCGTGAAAGTCACGACCGGAGCTGAGTTTCATGCCCATCGTAGCGATATATTGGGGGCTGACGCTTTCAACGGTGATGAGGATCTTTTTGCTGGCGTCTTTGCCTGACCAGTCAAAATCACCGGTATTGCTGTACAGTTCCAGCACAGGGCTGCTGCTGAGAGTGGCGTCGCTGACGAAGCCGGTATGGAGGAGGTCGTTTCGGATGGCGCCGAAATGGTCGTTCATTTTCCCCTGCAGCTGCATATAGAGCAGGCCTTGCTTTTCATAGCCCATTTCCCTGTTCTGGACGTGTTTAAGTTGTTGGTAAATAGTGATGGTAGCGATGATGAATACGATAGAGGCGGCGAACTGGAGGACGACGAGGCCTTGACGAACGAAGATCGCGCCGCCGGTATTTTTCAGTCTCAGGCCTTTCAGCACAAAGACGGGGTTGAAGGAAGAGAGGTAGAAGGAGGGGTAGGACCCTGCCAGCAGGCCGCTGAAGAGGCCGATGGCCAGGAGCCCGATGAGGTGCACCGGGCTCAGGAGGTTGAAGGTGAGTTGTTTGTCCACCAGGCTGTTGAAAGCCGGCAGCGCCAATGTCGTCAGCGCTACGGAAAGGATAACGGCCATCAGGGCCATGAGCAGGGATTCGCTGATAAACTGAGTGATCAGCTTGCTTTTTCCTGCGCCCAATACTTTTCTGACGCCCACTTCGCGGGCGCGTTTTTCGGAGCTGGCGGTGGCGAGGTTCATAAAATTGATACAGGCGATGATGAGGATGATCCAGGCGATGAGGGTGAAGAGGCGGACGTATTTTATTCTGCCTCCTCCGGCATCTTGTTTGCCGTTTTCAAAATTGTTATACAGGCGCCACTGGCTCATGGGGAAGAGGAAGGGTTTGGCGATGGCCCCCGGAGCTTTGGATTGTATATAGTTTTTGAGGAGGCCATTGATGGCGGCGGGATTGGCGGATGGATTGAGTTCGACAAAGGTCTGGATGCTGTTGGTGCCCCAATATTGCAGCCATTGATTTTTCTCATAATATGCTTCGTAGGGCGCCAGCCAATGGAAGCGGAAGGAGGTATTTGGCGGCAGGTCTTCGATGACAGCGGTGATCGTATATGGCTGGGTGTTATCCATTTTAAGGCTTTTCCCGAGCGGGTCGGTTATGCCGAAAAAGGCTTTGGCCATTTCGCGGGTGATGACCAGAGAGTGGACTTGTGCCAGGGCGGTGGCGGGGTTGCCTTCGAGGAAGGTGAAGTTGAACATGGAGAGGAAGGCAGGGTCAGCGTAGCTGCCGGGCTCGTTGAGGGGTTTATCATCGAGACTGAAGAGTGAGGGGTTAGTCCAGGTCAGGTGGGAGGTGGCGGCAACGCCGGGCATATCGGTTTTTATACCGGGGGAGAGAGGGCCGGGGGTTGCGGCAAAGGTGTAGGTATTGCCGTCATAAGTCTGGTTTTCCATAACCTGGTAGAGATATTTCTTTTTTTCAAACTGGTGGTCGAAGGTGAATTCGTCTTCTACCCAGAGGAAAATGAGGGCGGAACAGGCGATCCCGACGGCCAGGCCGACAATATTGAGAGAGGTATAGGTCCTGTTCTTCCAGAGATTGCGCAGATAAGATTTAAGAAAATTTCTGAACATGGGAGATGGTTGTTTTGATTGGTTGATTTGGTTTGTTGTTTTGGTTGGTTTTATTCGGTGCGGAGACTTTTTATCGGATTGGCCAGGGCTGCCCGGAGGGCCTGGAAGCTGATCGTTGCCAGGGCTACCATGGCGGCCAGCAGACCGGCGATGCCGAAGATCCACCATTGGATGGAGATCCGGTAAGCAAAGTCGTGTAGCCAGTTGTGCATGGCATACCAGGCGATAGGGAAGGCGATGAGTGCGGCGAGGGCCACCAGTTTCAGGAAGTCGAGGGACAGGAGGCGGATGATGCCGCTGGTGCTGGCGCCGAGTACTTTTCGGATGCCGATCTCTTTGAGCCGCTGGGAGATGGAAAAGGCCGACAGTCCCAGGAGGCCGAGGCAGGCGATGAAGATGGCGATGCCGGAAAAGACGGTGAATAGGGTGCCTTGTCGCTCTTCGGACTGGTAGAGCTGCTCGAACTTTTCGTCGAGGAAGGTATATTCGAATGGTACTTCCGGCAGATAGGATTTCCAGGTCTTTTCGAGGTGGGCGATGGCGGCGCTGACATTGTCCTTGTTACCGGAGATCTTGATAGAGATCCGGTTGAAGTTATTG
>Ga0302326_10014949_pt1 | contig 16369 bp, 15 predicted proteins | sample Palsa_T0_3_FD_202264 | JGI IMG/M metagenome (GOLD analysis project Ga0302326, IMG submission 202264) | Peat permafrost microbial communities from Stordalen Mire near Abisko, Sweden - Palsa_T0_3 | ecosystem: Environmental > Terrestrial > Soil > Palsa > Peat permafrost | place: Sweden: Abisko... | reverse complement strand
CGAGGGAATTCATTTTTGCATCGGCGCGCCGCTCGCACGGATGGAAGGATCGATCGCGATTGGCAGTGCGCTCGACCGATTCCCGGGTCTTCGGCTGAAGGATCCCGAGGGCGCGGTTACGTACAAAGGGTCATATTTCCTGCGCGGGCTGAGCCGGCTCGACCTGGCGCTGAAGTGAAGGCGCGGGACTGCGTGCAGCCGTATTGATGCAGGTGCACGGAACAAAAGCCGCGTGCCCGGATAGATCATCCGGTGGCATCGCGATTGCTCTGTCTTACTCGGCACGGATTCGCCGGCGCGGCCCGGTCAAAATGAAATCAATCGAAGAGGTAGTCTCAGCATGAACCAGGCCGCCGAAGGCATTTACTTCAACCCCTGGGATCCCGCGTTCCGCGCCAATCCCTATCCGCATTACAAGCCGTTGCTCGCGGGTCCGCCGCGAATTCTCGATTTGTTCGGGCCGACCGTAATGGTCGCGCGCTTTGCCGACGTCACGGCGGTGCTGCGCGACTATGCGCACTTCTCGAGCGTGCGGCCGCGCGATCCCAGCGAGACGGCGGACGAGGGACCGTTTGGCGGCGCGCGCACGATGCTGTTTTCCGATCCTCCGCTGCATACTCGCCTGCGGCGCCTGGTCTCGCGCGATTTCACCCCCCGCCGAATCCGCGAGCTGGAGCCGCGGGTCCGTGAGATCGCCAAAAATCTTATCGACGCTGCGCATCGCAAGGGCGAGCTCGAAGTGATGAGCGATATTGCCAACGCGCTGCCGGTGATGGTTATCGCGGAGATGCTCGGCGTGCCGCCCGATCATTATCAGCAGTTCAAGCATTGGTCCGACACGGTAGTGACGGGCGACAACACTCTGCCCGGGACCCCGCTGCCCGAGGAATTTCATTCTGCGACAAAGGCGCTGCGCGACTATTTTGCCGACGAGATCGAACGCCGCCGCAAAGACCCCGGCACCGACCTCATCAGCGCGCTGGTCGCCGCACACGACGATGCGGAGGCGATGAACGCCGATGAATTGCTGGCGTTCGTGCTGCTCCTGCTGCTGGCCGGCAACGAGACGACGACAAATCTGATCGGCAACGGGATGCTTGCGCTCGGCCGCAATCCCGCGCAGATGGATCTGCTCCGCCAGAGCCCCGAGCTGATGCCGCGCGCAGTCGAGGAGATCCTGCGCTACGACGGACCGGTGCAGTCGACGATTCGCTTCACCAGGGAAGACATAAATCTCGGCGGCACCGATCTGCCGGCCAAGCAGGGGTGCTTCATCATCCTCGCGGCGGCGAATCACGATCCGGCGCAGTTCGAAGATCCCGATCGTTTCGACATCACGCGCGCGCCGCGCGATCACGTCGCGCTCGGCGAGGGCATCCACTTCTGTATCGGCGCACCGCTGGCACGAATGGAAGGCGCCATCGCGCTGACCGAGATGCTCAATCGCTTCCCGCGCCTGCGGTTGAAGGATCCCGCCGCGCCGGTGACCTACAAGGGCTCTTACTTCCTGCGAGGCCTCACGTCTCTCACCATGGCGACGGACTGAGCGCGAACCACCATGGCTGAAATTTATTTCAACATCTGGGATCCCGAATTTCGCGCGAACCCTTACGCGCACTACGCTCCGCTGCTGGCGGGACCGCCGCCAATTCTCAACGTCGGACCGATCACGTTTGCGCTGGTGGCGCGGTATGCCGACGTCACTGCCGGCCTGCGCGACCATGAGCATCTGTCGAGCGTCGGGCCGCCGCCTCCGCCGCAGGCGTACCAGGGGCGCTTCGCCGGATCGCGCAACATGCTCGGTTCCGATCCGCCGCAACACTCGCGACTGCGCCGGCTCGTATCGCGTGATTTCACGCCGCGGCGAATCCGCGAGCTCGAGCCGCGCATCCGTGAGATCGCAAAGGAACTGCTCGACAAGGTCGAGGCCAAAGGCTCGTTCGACGTGATGGCGGATCTCGCAAACGTACTGCCGGTCACGGTGATCGCCGAGATGCTCGGCGTGCCGCCGGAGCTCAACGCGAAGTTCAAGCTTTGGTCGGACAAGATCATCGGCGACGGCAACAATGTACCGGGGGCTCCGCAGCCGCTCGAAACTGTGCGCGCTATCGACGAGCTGGGCGATTACTTCACTGCCGAAATCGACAAACGCCGCATCAATCCCGGACAGGATCTCGTGAGCGCCCTGGTCGCCGCGCACGACGAAGGCGAGGTGCTGTCAGCGGCGGACCTGCTGAGCTTCGTCACGCTGCTGCTGGTGGCAGGCAATGAGACGACCACCAATCTGATTGGCAACGGCACGCTCGCGCTCGGGCGCCATCCCGATCAGTTCGAAGCGCTCAAGCGCAATCCCGCGATGCTGCCGCGTGCGATCGAAGAGATGCTGCGTTACGACGGACCGGTGCAATCGACGGTGCGATTCGCGAAAGAGCCGGTGCAGCTCGGCGGAACAGAGATTAGGGCGGGAGGGCTCGCGCTGATGATCGTTGCGGCAGCGAATCGCGATCCCGCGCATTTCAAGGACCCGGAAAAATTCGACATCACCCGCGAACCGAACGACCACGTCGCGTTCGGCGAGGGAATTCACTTTTGCATCGGCGCGCCGCTCGCCCGGATGGAAGCCCGGATCGCATTCGAAGCAATGCTCGAGCGCTTCCCGCGGCTGCAACTGAAGGATCCCGCGATGAAACCGGTTTACAAAGGATCGTACTTTTTGCGCGGCCTCGAATCGCTGCCGGTAACGATCGACTAGATTCTCGAGGAGTCGGATCAGATGAGCGATCCTGCTGTCACACTCGAGCTGAATCCGGCTCCGGACGACGAAGACCGCAAGAGCGTCCGTCTTGGATTCCTGGGCAGGACGCCGCCCTTCACTCGCCGACAGCGCCGGGTTTTCTGGATCGCATCGACGGCGGGATTTTTCGATCAATATGATCGCGCGCTGCTGAGTCTTGCCCTCAAGCAGATCCAGACTGGACTCAAGATAGCCGAGTCACATCTCGGCGCGATGCTCTCGCTGGTCCGTCTCGGCTATCTGCTGTCACTGCTGATGACCCCCTTTGCCGACGTGTTCGGCCGACGCCGCCTGCTGCTCTACACGGTCTTCGGCTACACGATTTTCACCGGCCTCATCGCCATAGCACCTGGCGCGCGGTCCTTCGTTGCATTCGAAATAATCGCGCGCGCGTTCGCCGGCGCCGAGGCCGCGATCGCGATGGTGATAGTGGCGGAGGAAGTTGACGCGGCTCATCGCGGATGGGCGATCGGATTGCTCGGCGCAGTTTCAAGTGTCGGTTACGGCCTGGCTGCAGTCGTATTCGCATTCATCAACGTGATTCCTTACGGATGGCGCGGGCTCTACGCTATCGCCCTGCTCCCTCTGCTGGTGATTATTCCGCTGCGCCGAGTGCTGCCCGAAAGCGCGCGCTTCGAAAAAGAAAAACTCGAAGGCCTGCGCCCGGTTAAAATCTGGGAGCCGCTCGCACAACTTTACCGGGCCTACCCGGGCCGCCTCCTGATGATGCTGTCGATGGCGTTCCTCGCCTCGATGGGGGGCAACGCTGCCGGTTTCCTGTTTCCGAAGTTTCTGCAGGAAGCCCATCATTGGACGCCCGGTAACGTCTCCTCGCTGGTTCTGTTCGGCGGCGCGATCGGAATAATGGGCTCGATCGTCGCGGGCCGAATGAGCGATCGCTACGGACGGCGCGCGATGGGTGCGGCGTTCCTGTTCCTGGCGCCGATCCTGACAATCTGGATGTACACGGCGTCTGGCTGGTCGATTGTACCGGCGTGGATTCTGGAAGCATTCTTCGACATCGGGTCGGGCATGATTTTGAATGCATACAGCGCCGAGCTGTTCCCGACCTCATATCGCTCGACGGCAGGCAGCGCGCTCGCAGTCGCCGGCACCACCGGCGGCGCGCTCGGGCTGTTCCTCGAAGGCGTGCTGTACAACATCACCGGCTCCCACGCGCGCGCAGTCTGCTACCTGACGGTCTTCTGGATAATTTCGCCGGCGATAATGTGGTTCCTGCCAGAGACCTCAGGCCGTGAGCTCGAGGACATCTCGCCGGAAGCGAACGCGGTCTGATTTCCCGCGCCTCATCGACGCGCTAGATTTTGCGGCGAGGCACCTGAAACACCGTTGCATCGCCGTTTGCACATCCGTCCCAGATATTTTGCACTGCTGTTCGTCCTGATCGCGTTGCTCGGATGCGCGCGCGGTCCCTGCGTCACGATAGTCGCTCCCGACGGCACGACCCGCGCGACCGTCGTGATTGAAGTGGCCAACACGGTCGAACAGCGCGAGCGCGGCCTGATGTTTCGCAACCATCTCGACGACAATGCGGGAATGATCTTCATCTTCCCGGATTCGGCACCGCGTGATTTCTGGATGCACAACACGGAGATTCCGCTCGACATGATTTTTGCTGACTCGTCGTTCCGCGTGACCGGAATCGTCGCCAATGCCGCGCCCGAAACCGACAGCCTGCGCGGAGTACAGGGCGCGTCGCAGTATGTGCTCGAAGTGAACGGGGGCTTCTGCGCAAAAAACGGAATCCAGCCCGGCGACCACTTCAACTTCACAAACTTCTACCCCCACGCTTCCGAATAGCCCCGAGTGCTTTAACCGCCCGCGTACTTGCGGTATCTATCTTGCCGTGGCGCATGACGGGCGCCTTTTTGTTTGCCGTCTATCCTTGCTTTTTCGCGGTTGTGACAAATGAGCCTTAAGGAAAACCTTGAACGACTTCAGCATCTCACGCGTGAGGCGGAGGCCGCCGGCGGCGCCGAACGCGTCAAGAAACAGCGCGCCCAAGGCCGTATGACCGCACGCGAGCGCGTCGAATTCCTGCTCGACCGCGGCTCGTTCGTCGAAGTCGACAAATTCAAAACGCATCGAATCACCGACTTCGACATGGCCGAGAAAAAAGTTCCCGGCGATGGCGTCGTCACCGGCTACGGCACCATCGACGGCCGCCAGGTCTGCATCTTCAGCCACGACTTCACCGTTTTCGGCGGCAGCCTGTCGGGCGCGTTCGCCGAGAAGGTCTGCAAGGTGATGGATCTCGCGGTGAAAACGGGATGCCCCGTGATCGGACTCAATGACGGCAGCGGCGCACGAATCCAGGAAGGCGTCGTGTCGTTGGCCGGCTATGCCGACATTTTTCTGCGAAACGTAATGGCGTCGGGAGTGATACCGCAGATTTCCGCGATCATGGGACCGTGCGCGGGCGGCGCGGTGTACTCGCCGGCGATAACCGACTTTATCGTGATGGTGCGCGACACCTCATATATGTTCCTCACCGGCCCCGACGTGATCCGCGCGACGACGCATGAAGAAGTCACGATGCAGGAGCTCGGCGGCGCCGATACTCACAGCCAGAAGTCAGGCGTTTGCCATCTCGAGGCCGATGACGACGCCGGCGCGCTCACGATGATCCGCGAACTGATGTCGTACATCCCGTCGAACAATGTTGACGACCCGCCGTTCGTCGCCGGCAGTGACGATCCCTCGCGCACCGATGAGGCTCTCGATTCGGCCGTACCCGAGAACCCCAACAAAGCCTACGACATGAGCGAGATCATCCGGCGCGTCGTCGACGACGGCAATTTCCTGGAAGTGCAGAAGGACTACGCGCACAACATTTTGATTGGATTCGCGCGGATGGGCGGCTACTCCGTCGGCATCGTCGCCAATCAGCCGTCGTTCCTCGCGGGAGCGCTCGATATCGATTCGTCGGTGAAGGCGGCCCGATTCGTGAGGTTCTGCGACGCATTCAATATCCCGCTCGTTACATTTGTTGACGTGCCCGGGTTCCTGCCCGGCACGCAGCAGGAATTCGCCGGAATTATCCGGCATGGCGCGAAACTGCTCTACGCGTTCTGCGAGGCCACCGTGCCGAAGGTGACGGTGATAACGCGCAAGGCTTACGGCGGCGCCTACGACGTCATGTCGTCGAAGCATATTCGCGGCGATTTCAACTTTGCGTATCCGAGCGCCGAGATCGCCGTGATGGGCCCCGAGCAGGCTATCAACATCGTTTTTCGGAACGAGCTGGCGAAGGCCAAGGATGCGGTCGTCGAGCGGGCGCGGCTGGCCGAGGATTACCGGAAGACTTTCGCGAATCCGTTCAAGGCGGCCGAGCTCGGCTATATAGATGAAGTGATCATGCCGCGCGATACGCGCCCGAAAGTGATCAGCGCGCTGAAGGCGCTCGCGAACAAGCGCGAGAAAAATCCGCCGCGCAAGCACGGCAACATTCCACTTTGAGTAATACGGCGCGACCGCCCGCGCCGTTAGCTCGCGCGGCCGGGATTCAGTATAAAATCTGGGGACGATGAGCCCGGCCTGGGGATGGCCGGGAAGCCAGGGAAAGATTGATGTTCAAGCGGATTCTAATCGCCAATCGCGGCGAGATAGCAGTGCGGATCATCCGCGCATGCCGCGACTTGGGGATCGAGTCGGTCGCCGTCTACTCGGACGCCGATCGCGCGGCGCTGCATGTCCGCGAGGCCGATCATGCCTACCCGGTTGGGCCAGCGCCTGCGGCCGAGAGCTATCTCAATACCGCAAAGATTCTTGAAGCGGCGAAGCGCACCAAGGCCGACGCGGTGCATCCCGGGTACGGCTTTTTTTCCGAGCGCGCTGCGTTCGCCCGCGCCGTGCAGAAGGCCGGCCTCACCTGGATTGGGCCGCCGCCGGACGCGATCGAGCAGATGGGCGACAAGGTGGCCGCGCGTAAATTAATGTCGGCGGCCAAAGTACCGGTCGTGCCCGGCTCGCCCGGAACATTGGAGACCGAAGCTGAAGTCGCGGCGATCGCGAAGAAGATCGGGTTTCCAATCATGGTGAAGGCGGCGGCTGGCGGCGGCGGCAAGGGCCTGCGTTTCGTCGAGAACGGCAAGGACCTTGCCTCGGTCGTCCGCACGGTTGCGAGCGAGGCCAAGTCGTCGTTCGGGGATGGACGCTTTTACGTCGAGAAGTTTCTCAACAAGCCGCGCCATATCGAAGTGCAGGTGCTGGCCGACTCCTACGGCAACACCGTGCATGTATTCGAGCGCGAATGCTCAATTCAGCGGCGGCATCAGAAGGTCGTCGAGGAGTCGCCGTCGCCGTTTATCACGCCGAAGATGCGCGCCGAGATGGGCGCGGTTGCGGTGCGGGCAGCCAAAGCGGTGAACTACGTCAGCGCGGGAACGATCGAATTCCTGGTTGATGCGGAGCGCAACTTTTACTTTCTCGAGATGAACACGCGTATCCAGGTCGAGCATCCGGTTACCGAGCTGGTCACCGGGGTGGATCTGGTGCGGACGCAAATTGAAATCGCTGCAGGCGCCAGGCTGCCGTTCAAACAAAAGGATCTTGCACAGCGCGGATGGGCGATCGAATGCCGTATCTATGCGGAAGATCCCGCGGCCGGCTTCGTTCCGGCGCCGGGCAAGATCGAGACGCTCAGATTTCCGGACGGGCCGGGCGTGCGCAACGACGCCGGCGTCTATGCGGGCGCGGAAGTGCCGGTGTTTTACGACCCGATGATCTCAAAGCTGGCGGTTTGGGGCGCGAATCGCGGAGAGGCGATCGATCGGATGCGGCGCGCGCTCGGAGAGTTCGTAATTTCCGGCGAGCTGCGCACCAACCTCGACTTTCATCGCTGGATCATGACGCATCCGAAGTTTCTAAAGGGCGATTTCGACACCAACTTTATCAACCAGGAGTTCCATCCGAACGAAAACGGTGCGGTGCCGCGCGGGGCGGAGCTGGCGGCGATTTTTCTTGCCGCAATCGCGGCGCAGAAGAACACCAATCACAGCAATGGTGCCGGCGCTCAGCCGGTGAGCGCGTCGATTGCGTCCGCATGGCGGATGATCGGCCGGCTCGACGCACTGCGTAGATAGCGGACAATTACAGATGCGCTACCTCGCGACGCTTGACGGGAAGGAACACGAAATCGAGATTGAAGAGCTCGGCGCGGACTCGTTCTCGATTCGTTTCGGCGAGAATAGTTTTCAGGCCGATTTGCGCAAAGTCGGGCCGGTGTCTTTTTCGATAATCGTCGACAATCGATCGTTCGATTTCGACGTCGCGCGCGATGGCGAGGAAACCGTGGTCGCATCGCGAAGCGGATCGACGCGGCTGACAGTGGTCGATGCGGCGCGGCGAGCTGCGCGCGCATCCGGTAAGCGGCGCGAAGTCAGCGGCCGCGTCGAGATAAAATCCGCGATGCCGGGGCGGGTCGTCAACGTGCTGGTCGCAGTCGGGGACGAAGTGAAGGACAATCAGGGTATCGTCGTGGTCGAAGCGATGAAGATGGAGAATGAGGTCAAATCGCCCAAGGCCGGCAAGGTGGTGGAAGTGAAGGTGGCGGCGGGACAGGCGGTCGAGAAGGGCCAGCTGATGATTGTTATCGAATAGGAGACGCAGCCGGATTCGACCGGAGGCAATTTTTTAAAATGCCGGAAGATGATCGCAAAATCGCTGACGCCCGCAAAAGTTGGGAGGATCGCAAACTCAATCCGTCGCTGAAGCGCGGGCCGGAACGCAAGGCGAAGTTCGAGACTACTTCGGGAATCGAAATCGAGCGGGCGTACGACCCCGAAGACCTGGGCGATTTCGATTTCGTTAACGACCTCGGCTTTCCCGGCGAGTATCCGTTCACGCGCGGCGTGCAGCCGACGATGTATCGCGGACGGCTGTGGACGATGCGCCAGTACGCGGGCTTCGGCAGCGCGGAGGAATCGAATCGGCGGTATCGCTACCTTTTCGAACAGGGGCAGACGGGATTGTCGGTCGCGTTCGACCTGCCGACGCAGATGGGCCGTGACTCGGATCATCCGCTGGCTGAAGGCGAAGTCGGACGCGTCGGCGTGCCAATTTGCTCGCTGGCGGACATGGAAGTGCTGCTCGCCGAGTTGCCGCTCGACAAGATTTCGACCTCGATGACGATCAACGCGACCGCGTCGATCCTGCTGGCATTGTACCTGGTCGCCGCCGAGCGCCGCGGAGTGGGCTGGGACAAGGTCAACGGCACGATCCAGAACGATGTGCTGAAGGAATACGTGGCGCGTGGCACATACATTTATCCGCCGCGCGGTTCGATGCGGATCATCACCGACATTTTCAGTTTTGCGACGAAGGAAGTTCCGAACTGGAATACAATTTCGATCTCCGGTTATCACATCCGCGAGGCTGGCTCGACTGCGGCGCAGGAACTGGCGTTCACGATTGCCGACGGGATCGCATATGTCGATGCGGCGCTGAAGGCGGGCCTGCAGATCGATGCGTTTGCGAGCCGGTTATCGTTCTTTTTCAACGTGCACAACAATTTCTTCGAGGAAGTTGCAAAATTCCGCGCGGCGCGGCGGCTGTGGGCGAAAATAATGAAAGAGCGGTTCGGCGCGAAAGACGAACGCTCGATGATGATGCGGTTTCATGCGCAGACAGCGGGATCGACCCTCACCGCGCAGCAAGTGGACAACAACGTCGTGCGCGTCACGATGCAGGCGCTGGCGGCGGTACTGGGCGGAGCGCAATCGCTGCATACCAACTCCAAGGACGAGGCGCTCGCGCTGCCGACGGAATCCTCGGTGTTGCTCGCGCTGCGCACGCAGCAGCTCATCGCGCATGAGTCGGACGTGGCGGACACGATCGATCCGTTAGGCGGTTCGTATTACGTCGAGCGGCTGACGACCGAGCTCGAAAAAAAGGCGGTCGAGTACTTGTCGAAGATCGACGACTTTGGCGGCGCGGTGGCGGCGATCGAGCGCGGCTATATGCAGCGGGAAATTCAGAACGCCGCGTTCCTTTATCAGCGCGAGATCGAAACGAAGAAGCGAATCATCGTCGGGGTCAACCAGTTTACCGGTGGCGGTGCGCCCCCGGGTGAAATTCTGCGGGTCAAGCCGGAACTCGAACAGCAGCAGAAGGAGAGCGTGGCGCGGGTGCGAGCGGGACGCAGCGCGGCGACGGCGAAGAAGGCGCTCGCGCGAGTCGAGACGGCGGCGCGGGATGGGGACAACCTGATGCCGCCGATTGTCGATGCGATCCGCGGATGGTGCACTCTCGGGGAAATTTCGGACGCGATGCGCACCGTCTTCGGCGAATACACGCCGGTGAATACTGTGTAGCGCTCGGCGGCCGGATTCGTATAAAACATAGCGGCGACACCTGCGCACAATTTTGGGGAAAAGATAAATGGGGCCGATCCCGAAAGGGACATTTCTGACCAAGGGCGTTGGGCGGCATCGCGAGAAGCTCACCTCTTTCGAGCTCGCGCTGCGCTCCGCGGGAATCGCCGAGTTCAATCTCGTCCGCGTTAAGTCGATCTTCCCGCCCAACTGCAGGCTGCTGAGCCAGCAGGAAGGACTGAAGTACCTGACGCCGGGGCAGATCGTTTTCGCGGTAATGAGCGACAACGCGACCAACGAACCGCATCGGCTGATCGCGTCGTCGGTGGGAGTCGCTCTGCCGAGTAATCCGGCGCAATACGGATACCTGTCGGAGCATCACAGCACGGGCGAGACGGATCAAAAGGCGGGCGACTACGCCGAAGATCTGGCGGCAATGATGCTCGCGACAATTCTCGGCGTCGATTTCGATCCGAATCTCAGCTACGACGAGCGCAAGGATTTGTGGCGGATGTCGGACAAGATCGTGACGACGCGCAACGTAACGCAGTCGGCTATCGGCGATCGCGACGGGCTGTGGTCATCGGTCGTCGCGGCAGCCGTGTTCGTCGATATTCCGAACGGCAGGTAGTTTGTACCGCGCGGGATCCACGGGTACCCTCTAAATTATGGCTACAGAAATTCTCTACTGCTCTGCTTGAGGCTATAAGCCGCGCGCGGCCAGTCTGGCCGCATCATTAGATTCCACGTGTGGCGAAAAGGCGGAGATCACCGCCGGTAAATCGGGTCAGTTCGACGTGATCGTTGACGGACGGCTGGTGTTCTCAAAGGCGAGCACCGGTCGATTCCCGGTCGACGGCGAAGTCGAAGAGATTTTTGCAGCACTCAAACAAGGCCGCGAGCCCGCGCCGGTCGAAGAGAAGAAGCCGGCCGGTTTCGTCGGGCGTGTGCTCGGAAAGCTCAAGCGCTAACCGCTACGAATGCATGTCGAGGAATTCCTTGAAGCCGCTCTGATCGTGCGGCCCGAGGATGGCCATCTCCAGAATTCCCATCCCTTCGCGCGAACCCATTTTCGCCTGGCATACGGCCTGGATGTGCTGATGCATCAGGTCGCGCTCGTTCACGTCCGCGGTCTTGAATGATTCGTAGGTCGAGGCGTCGGGACCGACGTACATTCCGTGGCCCCATTTCGGATGAAAGTAACCGATGCCCTGCATGTAGAAGTTGTAAAGCGGCTTGAGCTCGATGCGGTTTTCCGATCGCGCACTGCGCAGAACGATCTCGGCGCTCTTCGCGTGGCGCGTGCCCGACGCGTAGTTGACGTTGAACTCAACGCCGGTCGCGAGCTCGAGCGGCGCGCCGAGTTCCGCCGGCGTGATCGCGCCGAACTGGTGCCAGCGCGAGCCGTCGGCGTTTTCATTGCAATCGCAATGGGTGCAGAGGTCTTCGAAGTTGGTCGGCGACCACAGCCAGTAGAACTGGCCCATCACCGGTGTCGGCGAAGGCACGCCGGCCGGGTCCTGCGGCCCGATTCCGCGCACACCCCATGAACGATCGCGCGAGCCCCACACACGCGACGGTTTTGCATCGTAGGTTTTGCCGGCAACGGTGATGCTGCCGCTGTAACCGCCGTGCTGCGTGAAGCGCGTCAGGTCCATGATGAGGCGGGGGCCGGCGCGGCGTGAAAAGCGCGGCTCCTCGATCGCGTCGGCGCGCGCCTCGAACGTCAGGTCGGCCTTTACCGCTTCATGATTGACGCGCAGGCGCATCGATCGCATCGGGCGAATGATCTCGATTGAGATGGGCCCGACCCGCGTATCCATTCGCTCCGCGCCGAGCACGCGCGACGCGCGCACGCAATGTTGCACGCCGCCGGCGACGACGCTGAATGCGCAATCGATGATGCCGACGTTCGGATAAATCCCCATGGCGGCGGCGAAGTACGGTTCACCTTCGCGAAAGTAGCCGTTGAAGAAAAATCGATCGTAAAAATTGCGGTCGCTGGTGAAGACCTGCTGCACCGGCTCCGGAGTCTGGTGAATCGGATAGTCGTCGCCCTGCGTGATCATCGTTGTCTCCTGCTGTTGCTTCGATCAGATGGAGAAAAGTTTGCCGAGGTCGCCGGCCTCGAGACGCAGCCCAATGTAGAACGGTCCGAACTTCGCGTACGCGGCGCTCGCCTCGTCGAAACGCATTTCGTAAACGAGTTTCTTGAACACAATCGGATCGTCGGCGAAAAGATCCACCCCCCATTCCCAATCGTCGAACCCGATTGAGCCGGAAATAATCTGCGTCACTTCGCCGGCGAAACGCCGCCCGACCAGGCCGTGCTCGTGCATGAGCCGCTGACGATCCTCGATCGGCAGGCGATACCAGTTGTCGGCACCCTCGCGCTTCTTGTCCATCGGATAGAAACACAAAAAGGGACGCGCGGGGATTTTTGGAAACAGGCGGGTCGAAATCTTTTCGCGCTGACGTTCGGTCTCGGACTCGATTTCAGATTTCCACTGCGGCGAATTCGGTGCGATGCCCTTCTCGACCAGCTTGCGATAGAGGGCCACGGTCGCTTCGTAGAGACCGATCTCGATCACCGACAAATACGAAGTGGCCGGTTCGAGGTAGTCGCTGAGTGCGAGGCCCGCGACGGCGCGCTCGGCCTGGCCGAGTTCCTCGAAGCGGCGGCGAAAGTGGACGATCATCAGATCGCCCTTGTGGCCGAGCGCGGCGAAGAGCGCAGTCTCGCCGTCTTCACGCTGGGCCATCCCGGAGAACAGTTTCGACGCATCCGCAAATGCGGCATCGCGTTTCGCGAGACCGAGTTCGCGCAACTCGCGGCGGCGCACTCGGAACATCTGATGCAGAATGCTGTAACCTTCGAGTGTAAGAGGCGCGGCGGGAAAATCGCCGGGAATCTTAGGCAGGTCCTTGTCGCGGTCGCTGGTCATGGCGACAATTCTAGACGCTACGCAACCGGTTGTCTTGCGACGTTGGAATGCGCGCACGAGCTGATCAGCGCCGCCGCGACCGCCGGGTTTGACGCCCAGTGCGCGTGAACGTATGACGCGACGACGTTTCCGACGCGATAGCCTTCGCCGAACCGCGCGGCGCCCCATCGTGGCGCGACATCGTAGATGCGTTCAACACGATTTGCTTTGTCAGCGCCTTCGAGCGTCGAGTAGCGAAACTGGTGGCCGCGAAATCGCGTGAGCGCAGGACCGAGGATCGAGTCGGCGCGGGTCTCGACCTCGACGTAGCCGATCGCCTGCAGGCGATCAGACATGACGGCGACGCCGGGGATTATCGCAGCCATCGGCCAATGCGCGCCGTCAAGCGTGCGGATGGCGTCGGCGAGGTACATCAAGCCGCCGCATTCAGCGTAAATCACACCGCCGCCCGCCGCGAAGGTGCGAATGGCGCTGAGCATCGCGCCGTTCGCGGAAAGTTCGCGCGCGAACACCTCGGGATATCCGCCGCCGAAACAGAGCCCGTCGACATCGGGCAGCTTACAATCCCGGATGGGCGAGAAGTTGACGACCTCGGCGCCGAGCGATCGCAGCCGATTCAGGTTGTCTTCGTAATAGAAATGAAATGCCGCGTCGTAGGCGACTCCGATTCTGCAGACCAGGCGTGAACTCGAATCGGTTGTCGCGTCGAACGCGCGACCTACTTCGAGCACCGGTGCCGATCGCGCCAGATCGATGATCGCATCGAGATCCAGCCATTCCGATGCGATCCGGCTCCATCCATCGATCAGGCGTTGCGGCACGGTCGATTCGTCGGCCCTCAGCAGGCCGAGATGGCGCTCGGGAAATGCGAGATCGGAAGTGGCGGGAAATCCGCCGACAATAGGAACTTCGGGCCGCGCGGCGCGCAAGAGATCGAGGTGCCCGCGGGAGCCGACGCGGTTGCAGATCATGCCAGCGACGCGAACGGCCGGATCGAAACGCGCGAAGCCTGCGGCTACTGCGGCGATCGTGCGCGCGACACCCGAAGCGTCGGTGACGAGGATGACCGGCGCGTCGAGCCATTTGGCAAGCTGGGCGGTCGAGCCCTCGTCGCCCGTCGGCGTCGCGGAATCGAAGAGACCCATCATGCCTTCGATCACGGCGATGTCGGCGCCGGCGCACGCGCGCGCAAAAGTGGCGATCACCGCCTCGCGATCCATCATCCAGCCGTCGAGATTGTGCGAGGGAATACCGGCGGCGCGTTCGTGATAAGTGGGATCGAGATAGTCAGGCCCGCACTTGAAGGCCGCGACCCTGAGGCCGCGGGCGCGCAGCGCACCCATCAGCGCGACCGTCGCAGTCGTTTTGCCGACACCGCTGCCAGTTGCGGCGATAACAACGCGCGGAATTTTACGCGAGCGATCCATCGCGCTCAGGCGAACCTTATGCGCGCGCCTTGAAGGAGCGAGAGATCGAGCGTCATGCCGTCCCGGGCGTTTGCAAGTACAACCTCGAATGGCGATTGACCGTGATCGCGAATCCACGATGCCAGCGGCCCGTTTTCGGATTTCGACGCGAGCAACTGCACTTCGTTCGGACCGATTGCGAACGTAACGCCTGCCGCTTCGAGATCTTGACGATGTACCGGTGCGCCCGGGCGTCCGAGCACGCGCGCGTAGTAGCGACTTGTCATGCCGGGATCGGTTACGGCGATCGCGAGTGTGCGAATGCCGGTCGCGCCGTTGCGATGCACGCGCTCACGCGGGACGCGCTCGTCGCGCGGCGTGTCGTCCTTGATGAGGAACGGGAGCTGGCCGTTGAAGGGCGGCTCGGGCGTCGCGAGCGTCCAACTCAGGTGATAGCCGTCGGGGCGGTCGCGCGTCAGCGGAAACGGATTGCCAATCTTTGCACCCGCGCGGCTCATCGATTGGACATCGGCCGCGAGATCGTCGGTCGCCATGCAAAAGTCGACGATGCCACTGCCCTTCGCGAGCGCCTTTTGCCACGGATGCCCGCTGTTCGGCTTGAGGAATGCAATCAACTCGAAGTAGCTGCCGTCGGCGAATGCGATCAGCGCGTTATGACTTCCGATCGGATGCTTCCCGCCAGGGACGACGGTGAAGCCTGCGCGCGAATAACTCGCAATCGCGGACTCGAGCTCGTTGACCACAATCGCAACGTGATCGATGCCGGTGAACATGCAGTTCGAATTACTAGAAACTCGCACACGCGGGCAAGCGACAGACTGGCGGTGCGCTCGCGTGGACGCCGCGCGCGTAGCGAGCGCCAAGATCGAACCACTCCAGGCCGGGAAGGCGCGCGATCGATCTGTCGACGGCGGCGAGACGCTCGACGCCGCTCTCGCCGGGAAACAGATAAGCGCACACCCGGCGCATCGCGGGATCGCCACGCACCGTCACGCCGACCGGAGTCCAGAAGTTTCGCACCAGGAATCCGGTCAGTCGGCGCGCCGCGGGAGCGCGAAGGCGGCGCCGCGCCTGGTTGAAGTAGAAGGCAAAGTGGCGCCGTTCGTCTTTGATGATTCTTTCAAGGATTGTCGTCAGCAGCGGACGCTGGTTGTCAGAGCGGTCGCGCGCGAAGTCGGTGCGGGCGATCAGCGCCTGGTAGCCGGTCAGCGTCGAGATTTCGTTGATGGCGCCGAAGGTCATGTGGACGGCGGGAAAGTGGCGCGTAGCGCGCGACAGAAGTGCGATGCCGGGGCGGATTACGCGATCGGCGAGACTGGTTTTGCTGCGCAAATCGGCAAAGCGCTGGTCGTCGATTGCGAGTCCCTGAGTCGCGAGAAACCGGCGCAGCAGGAGCGAGTGAAAAAATTCCTCGTAGGCCCAGCATGACAAAAAGGCGGTGACCTCGTTGTCGCGCACAACCCGCGTCGACAGCAGATCGCGCAGATAGACGATGGTGTGCGACTCGATGTCCATCATGTAGGCGATAGTGAACAGCGCGTCGTCGCTGAGGCGCGGTTGCGGCGTCTTCCAATCAAAACACTCCGGCTTGGTTGCGCCGCAGATGCGCAGGTAACGGTCCAGGTCGAAGGCGGTTTGGTTCGTGTCCATGCCCGAGATACGGGCGCGACCGCGAATCGGATTTCTGCTAGCGGCGGGGAAAATCTCCTTTCAGATACATCGCACCAGTCGGCTTGTCGACGCCGCCGCGCGGCTCGAGTGTGATCGCACTGGCGAGCACTACTTCTCCGGGTGGTGGCAGGTCGAGCGAAACGATCGTGGCGCCCTGACTCAACGGTTCGAACAGCCCGGCTCGCAGCGGGCCCTGTT
>Ga0302326_10014948_pt1 | contig 16369 bp, 9 predicted proteins | sample Palsa_T0_3_FD_202264 | JGI IMG/M metagenome (GOLD analysis project Ga0302326, IMG submission 202264) | Peat permafrost microbial communities from Stordalen Mire near Abisko, Sweden - Palsa_T0_3 | ecosystem: Environmental > Terrestrial > Soil > Palsa > Peat permafrost | place: Sweden: Abisko... | reverse complement strand
GTGGAGAGCGCGCGCCGGCATCTTGCCGAGCACGCCGAGTAGGCGTAGACCGCTTTACTTGCCCGTCGCCACGGACTTCTTGATGAGGTCCATGAGGGAGTCGTTGCCGGCGGGGGCGCGGTGCGACGCCGGGATGACCGCCGGGTGAGCGGCCGCCACGGGGGCCGCGGGGCCGCCGACCGCGACGTGGACGCGCGCCGCGGGGACGACCTTCCGGGTCCCCTGGGCAGGCGCCGTCGTGCCGTCGGCCGCGGCGGGGGAGGCCGCCGTCGAGTCCCCGTCGGCGACGGGTGCGGCGGCGGTGGCTGCGGCGGCCGTCGTCGCCGGCTGCGGCGGGGGATCGGCGGTCGGCGCAGGCGCGAGGGCGGCGGGGGCCTCTTGCGGCGCTGCCGTGGCGGGCGGCGGGTGCCGCGCCAGCGTCAAGGCGAGAAACCCCACCGCGCCCACGCTGGCCAGACTGAGGAGCGCGTAGACCGCCTTCCGTCCGCGTGACGAGGGACCGGTGGGCATTTCCTCCGACGCCTGGAGGGGCGCGAAGCCGACGGGCGCCAGGTGCTCGTGGGACGGCACGTCGAACGGGCGCGCGGTCGCGCGGGGCGAGGCAGGCGGGGCGGTCCGCGCCGCGAGCTCGAGCTTGGACTTCGCCGCTTCGCTGGCCAGGAGCGCGGAGAGGTCGAAGAACCCGGAGCTCTCGCGGCTCATCTCGAAGCGATGGACCGGCCGCTCGGATTCGGGCTTGGCCATCTTCGCGAGCTCGCGAAGATCGTTGCTCATCCGCTGTCGATCGCTGGTCTGGCTGGCCATGGGCAGGCGGTCTCCGGGCGTTTGCCGTGCTTTTACCGCATAGCGCTTTCCCGACCGAGCGGCCACATGGGAAAAGCGGCTTCGCTTTTTGCAACGAGCCTCTCAACCCTCGAAAAGCCTCGGCGACCCTCGACCGGGTCGAAGGCGGCGCGGGCGCGCGGCTGGTGCTGCGCCCCGAACGCGCTAGCTTGTGGGCGGTGCTTCGCGAGTTCATCGGCGCCCACCGGCGAGAAATCCTGGCGCGCACGCGCGCCAAGGTCGCCGCGCGACCGCTGCCGTCGGCCAAGGACGACGGGCTGCAGAATGGCGTGCCGGTCTTCCTGGACCAGCTGGTGGAGGCCTTGCGTCTCGCCGGCCCCCCCTCCTCCCAATCGATGGGAGCCATCGAAACGAGTGCGATCTTGCACGGCGGCGACATGCTGCGGATGGGCTTCACGGTGGGGCAAGTCGTTCGCGGATACGGCGACGTTTGCCAGGCCGTGACCGAGCTGGCCGACGAGACCGACGCGGCGATCACCGTCGACGAGTTTCATACCCTCAATCGATGTCTCGACGACGCCACCGCCGAAGCGGTGACCGAGTACACGCGGCTGCGCGAGCATTCGCTGGCCGAGGCCGAGACCGAGCGCTCGGGCATCCTGGCCCACGAGCTACGGAACAGCGTCTCCGCGGCGAGCCTGGCATTCCAGATCCTCCAGAAGGGAAACATCGCCATCAACGGCAGCGTCGGCGCAGTCCTCGCGCGAAGCCTGAGGCGCCTCGGCGCGCTCATCGATCGCTCGTTCATCGAGGCGCGGTTGGACTCCGGCAACGAGTACCGCGAGAACGTCGCCGTGAGCGATCTCGTCGAAACAGCCGCCGTCGACGCCAAGATGGAGGCCGACATCCGCCACCTGGGGCTCAGCGTGCCGCCGGTCGATCGCCGCATCCATGTCCATGTCGATGCTCATGTCCTTGGCGGCGCAGTCGCCAACCTCCTGGACAACGCCTTCAAGTTCACCCGCACGGGAGGATGCATTTCGCTCACCGCATCGGCGAGCGCGACGCGCGTTTTCATCGAGGTGGAGGACCAGTGTGGAGGGCTTCCCCCGGGGAAGGCCGAGGAGCTCTTCGAGGCCTTCGAGCAGCGGGGCGCGGACCGATCGGGCCTGGGCCTGGGCCTCTTCATCAGTCGCAAGGCGGTCGAAGCGAGCGGCGGCGTCCTCCGTGTGCGGGACGTGGCGGGGGCCGGATGCGTCTTCACCATCGACCTTCCCAGGCTGTAGAATCCAACTACGGCGTCTTCTTGGCGAGGCTCCCGGCCTTCTCGGCGTGTACCCGCGTGAACTCGGCGCCGAAGAAGACGACCAGGCTGGCGAGGTAGATCCAGGTGAGAAGGCCCAGCACCGCCCCCACCGCGCCGTACGCCGCGTAGCTGCCGAGGTGACCGAGGTACCAGGCGAGCAGGTGCTTCAAGACCGCGAAGAGGAGGGCCGTCAGGAGCGCGCCTCCCAGGACGTCGCCCCACGCGACCGCCGTCTGAGGCAGGAGCTTGAACAGCACCGCGAAGACCAGCGCCGAGAGCCCGAGCGAGACCAGCGCATCCAGCGCCTGCCAGAGAAACCCGGCCGCAAGCACGTGGTCGGCCGCGCTGGTGAAGGCGCTCAGCGCCGTGCTCACGATGAGCGAGGCGAGAAGGACGCCCCCGGCGCCGAGGACGGCGAGAAACGAGAAGGCCTTCTCGCGTATGGCGTTGAGGATGGCGGTGCGAAACCCCTTGGAGGGAACGGCCTTGACGCGCCAGATGGTGTTCATCGACGTCTGGAGCTCGGAGAAGACGCCGCTCGCTCCCATGAACAAGGTGATGACGCCGATCACCGCGCCCACCCCGCGCGCGGTCTGGTGGGATTGCATGGAGGCCAGCGTCTCGTCGAGGAGCGCGCGAAAGTCCGGCGTCGTGGCGCTCGAGACCGAAGCGAGAATCTCGTCTCTCACCACCGAGTCGTTGCCAAGGAAGAAGCCCAGCGCCGCGATCGACAGGAGGAGCAGGGGAAAGATCGAGAAGAGGGCGTAGTAGGCCAGGGAAGCGCCGAGGCGGTAGCAGCTGTCGTCGACCCAGCGACTGCCGGCCTCGGTCCCCTGCGCGGCGGTGGACTTCATCCAGGCGAGGAGCGTCGAGCCGCCTGCGTGGGCAGCGGGCCGCGAAGTAGGCGGGTTCTGGTTCGGGGTCATAGGGAGGTCATAGGGTCCTTCGAACACCCAGCGGGCGCGGCGGATGCCGGCCGAGGTTGCCGTGGTGGCATACCAACTGCACGAGTCGGCGTACGGAGGCGATGTCTTTGAATAGCAGCACGTGTCATGAAGGTTCGACCGCGGACGTCCCGCAGAACGCGTGGCAGTCCTTGTGTGACGGTTGGCCCGGCTACGTGCTCACCCTGGACGCCCAGAACTGCGTCACGTCGCTTCACCGGAGCACCAAATCGCTGGGGGCCGGCATGGACAGCGGGGAAATCGGCCGGAATATCTTCGACCTGGTGGCCCCCGACAGCCGGGAAAGGCTGCGTGCCCTCTTCGAAGGGGTGCGTACCCGCGGGGAGACGGCGACGCTGCGGTCGACACTCACCTTGCCGCGCTGCGCTCCAGGCTGGTACGAGGTCTACTGCATGCCGCTGCCCGTTGCGACGGGCTACGGCAGCCTTCTCGTGCTGATTGGCGAGGGGGCCGCGCAGCTTGCAAGCGAAGCCGTGCTCGAGGAGAGCGAGCGGCGCATCCTGGCCCTCTCGGCGCGGAGCTCCGAAGGAACCTGGCGGACGGGTCCGGACCCGAGCACCCTGCGCATCAGCGCGGCCTCCGAGCGTGTGCTCGGGCGATCGCCCGAGTCGCTGCAGCGCGACGGACTGCGGAACGTCCACCCCGAGGACGTGGCCAACCTCCGGAGCGCGTTCGCCGCACTTGCCGCCACGCCGGGCTCGACGCGGACGATCGAGTACCGCGTGCGGCACGCCGACGGGAGCTGGCGCTGGCTGGAGTCCACCGGCGAAAACCTGATGGACGATCCCACCGTGGGCTCGCTGGTGGGAAACTTCCGGGACGTCACCGAGCGCCGGGAACGCAACGTGGAGCGCCTCGCCCACGACGAGCGCTACCAGACGCTCTTCACGGAGTCCCCCTGGCCCAACCTGGTCTGCCAGCGCGACACGCTCCGCATCGTCGATGCCAATCTCGCCTGCCTGCGCCTCTACGGGTACACGCGGGAGGAGCTGGTCGCCCTGACCCTGTACGATCTGGACGGAGACCGCGAGCGCCTGCGCCGATCCTTCGAGGCGGTGGCCACGGACTTCGTGGAGCTCGGCGAGTGGACCCAGCACGCGAAGGACGACGCGGACATCGAGGTGGAGCTCTTCGCCCATAGCCTCAAGGCCGTCCCTCCCACCTACCTCGTCCTCGTGCGGGACGTCACCGAGGCCCGCCGCCTGACCGAACAGCTCGTCCAGTCGCAGAAGATGGAGGCCATCGGCCGCCTCTCCGGCGGGATCGCGCACGACTTCAACAACATGCTCACGGCGATCTTTGCCTACGTCGAGCTGTGCCTCGCGCCGGAGGCCGATCCCGACGGATTCCACGCCGATCTCCTGGCCATCAAGAGCGCCGCGGAGCGCGCGTCGGCGCTCACCCGCCAGCTCCTGGCCTTCAGCCGGAAACAGGTGATGCGGATGCGTCCGCTGGAGCTCAACGCCTCCGTGGTCGAGATCGAAAAGATGCTCCGGCACGTGATCGGCGAAGACATCGAGTTCGTGACCACCCTCGAGCCCGGGCTCGGCGCGGTGCGCGCGGACCCCACGCAAATGGCGCAAGTCATCCTCAATCTCGCAGTGAATGCGCGCGACGCCATGCCCCTCGGCGGCCGGCTGACCGTCGAGACGCGAAACGTCGAGCTCGACGCCTTCCGTGCGCGCGAGCTGGGAGACCTCGTCGCCGGCCCCTACGTGTGCGTGTCCGCGACGGACACCGGCTCCGGGATGGACGAGCAAACCAGGCAGCACATCTTCGAGCCGTTCTTCACGACCAAGCCCATCGGCAAGGGCACGGGGCTGGGCCTGTCGACGGTCTTCGGGATCGTGAAGCAGAGCGGCGGCGGGATCGCCGTGGAGAGCCGCCTGGGGCAGGGGTCGACGTTCCGCATTTACCTGCCCAGGATCACCGAGCGTGCCGCGCCGGCCTCGATGCCGGCGCCGCGCGCCGCCGTGCGTGGCTCGGGAACGCTGCTCCTGGTCGAGGACGATGAGCAGGTGCGCGATGCTCTCTGTCGGCTTCTCGCGGACCGAGGTTTCCGGGTGGTCGCGGTGTGCGGCATGCCGGAAGCCATCGCCTTTCTCGACGGCGAGCACCCGCCCATTCAAGCGATGGTCACCGATCTGGTGATGCCCGGAGGGGACGGCGTGACCCTGGCGAAGGAGGCGCGGGCGCGACTCCCCGGCCTGCGCGTTCTTTTCATGTCGGGGTACACCGAGCATGCCGTGCTCGACGACCTGATGCGGCCGGGCTCGAGCTTCATGGCGAAGCCGTTCATCGGAGCGGAGCTGGATGCTGCGCTGCGCGGACTCCTCGGCCCCAGCGGGAACACCGTGCGACCGAAAGCCGACTCCGAGACCTGAAACGAGCGGCTGGCGCTCTGCCTTCGCCAGATTGCGAATTGCCTTGGCCGGCACGTCGATTTCCTCGCGAGCCACGAGGCGACACCAGGTTCCGGACACATCGAATCCGTTTCACGCCCCCCCTTTGCACAGCGCGCGCGGCACGCACCTTGCGTCGGCGATCTGCGACCAGCCGGGGGGGACTTGAGCATGAAGTACGAGCGTTCCCCCTCCGTGGGGGCACCGATGCAGGCGGCCACGAGGCTGCTGCTGTGCGCGGTATCCGAGGAGCTGGCAGACGTGGTGATGCGCGCCTCCCCGGGAGGCCCACCGGGAGTGCTCGCGGCGGCGGACGCAGCGGAGGTCGTTCGCCTGATGGAGAAAGGGTGCCCGTCGGTCGTGGTCATCGGCGGAATCTCGTCCGATGCGGTGGCCAACTCGTGCCGGACGGTCCGAGGGGCCAGGGCGTGTCGTGACACCGTGATCGTCGCTCTTGCGGGTGATTGCACGGAAGAGGTCGGCCTCCTCCTGGAAGCCGGTGCCGACGACGTCTTCATCCGGTCGTTGGGCGACGTCGTTCTGCGAACTCGCCTGCAGGTGGCCCGCCGAACCGCAGCGACCAGCACCTCTCGCCGGGTGGAGCAGGACGCGCGGGAGCACTTCTTCCAGATATCGACCCAGCCCCTCTGCATCGTGACCGACCGCTACTTCACTCTGGTCAATCCCGCCTGGACCCAGGTGCTTGGCTGGTCCTCCGAGGAGCTGACCTCGACGCCCTGGCTCGACTTCGTTCATCCCGACGATCGGCAGGCCACGATGAAGGTCTGGACCGAGGTGCCGGCCCACGAGGCGCACCACGGATTTGCCAACCGGTATCGCTGCAAGGACGGGAGGTACCGCTGGCTCGAATGGCGGGGAACCACGTCGCCGGAAAGGGACGTCGTGTACGCCGTGGTCCTCGACGTGACCGAGGCCCGCGCGACCAAGGAGGCGCTGCGGGCCGTGTCCGAGAGGCTGGCGACCACGCTCAACAGCATCGGAGACGGGGTCATATCGACGGATCTGAACGGCGCGGTCGTCAGCATGAACCCGGTTGCGGAGCGGCTCACCGACTGGACCCTCGAGGAAGCCACGGCCAAGGGGAGCTCTCTTCTGGAGATTCTCTCGCTCGTCCGCGGTGACACCGGGACCAAGGTCGAAAACCCCGTCGACCATGCGCTTCGTGAGGGCGTCGTCGTCTCCCTGCCAAAGGACACACGTCTTACCCGACGGGACGGGAGGGTCATCCCCATCGCCGACAGCTGCGCGCCGATCCGGGCGGACGACGGGACGGTCCGCGGAGCGGTGTTCGTCTTCCGTGATCTCACGGCCCAGCAGGGCGCGGAAGCCGTCCTGGCTCGGTCCCACGAGCAGCTCGTCTTTGCCGATCGCATGGCGGCGGTGGGCACTCTTGCCGCCGGCGTTGCCCACGAGGTCAACAACCCGCTGAGCTTCGTGGTGGCCAACCTCGACACCGCTCTCGAGGCGATCCATGCGATCCCAGGCTCGTCGTCGGCTCCAGTCCTGGAGATCGAAAAGATGCTGGTGGATGCGCGCGCCGGCGCCGGCCGCGTCACCAAGATCGTCCGCGGGCTCAAGACGTTCTCCCGGAGCGACGAGGGGAGACCGCACGTCGTCGATCCCGTTCACGTCCTCGAGCTATCCATCGAGCTGGCGGCCAACCAGATCGGTCAATGTGCCTCCCTGGTGACGGACTTCGGCCCGGTGCCTCTCGTGGACGCGGACGACGCACGGCTGGGACAGGTGTTCGTCAATCTCCTCATTAATGCCGCCCAGGCCTTTCCGGAGGCGAACGTGGAGAGTAACGAGATCCACGTCGTCACCTCGACCGACGCGGAGGGGCGGGCGGTCGTCGAGGTAACGGACAGTGGCGCGGGCATTGCGCCGGCCCTTCTGAGCCGGGTCTTCGATCCGTTCTACACCACGAAACCCATCGGCGCCGGCACCGGACTGGGCCTGTCCATCACCCGCAACATCGTGGCCCGCATGGGCGGGGACATCTCCGTCGAGAGCGAGCTCGGGCGAGGCACCACGTTTCGCCTGGTGCTTCCCCCCTCCGGACGCTGCGCCACGCCGGCACCGAGCGCGAGTGCCCCTGCGAAATCCGCGGTGACGCGGCGCGGTGCGGTCCTGGTCGTCGACGACGAGCCCGACGTGTGCGCGGCGATCCGTCGCGTCCTCGCCAAGCACGACGTCACCATCGTCCACGACGGGCAGAGCGCGCTGGAACTCCTGGCGACCGGCAAGGTGTTCGACGTGGTGTTCTCCGATCTGATGATGCCGAACATGTCGGGGATGGCCCTCTTCCGGGCCATCGTCGAGCTTCATCCGAGCATGGCGGCGAGGGTCGTCTTCATCACCGGCGGAGCCTTCACGCCCGAGGCCCACGCGTTCCTCGACCGCGTCCCCAACGAGCGCCTGGCGAAACCGTTCGACTCGAAGGAACTGCGGAACACCGTCCAGCGGTTCGTCGCGTGACACTGAGGGGGGCAAACCATGAATAATCCGGGCTAACGCCTTGGGACCCTGCCACCGCCGCCTGGCGAATTGACGTAGCGCATGGGTCCGTTCGATCGCCGGTCTGAAGGCGAGGGCAAGCGTTTGGGACACATGGAATCCATTTCACGTACAGAAGCTGCGCACGCTCACACGGCACATCTGTTGCACCGACTAGGACGGTGAGCCTTCGGCCCCCGGGCGGACAAGGATGATCATCGCCGCGCCGGCATCGGCATGCCCGAGGCGACCATGAAAATCTGGCTATGCGCGGTCGACCCTGAACTGACCGCCGCAATTCTGGAGTCGCCGGGAGATGCCCGCGGAGTGTTCGCAGCGGCGGACCCTGGGGAAATCCTGCAGCAGACGAAGGCGAGGTGTCCGTCGGTGGTCGTGATGGGGGGAGCGTCGGCCGATGTCGTGGCCGATTCGTGCAGAACCATCCGCGGCGCCTGGACGTGCCGCGACGCCGTCATCGTCGCCGTTTCGGAAGGGCGCCCGGGAGAGGTCGGCCTTCTCCTCGAAGCGGGCGCCGACGACGTCTTCGTCCGGTCGTCGGGCGACGCCATTCTTCGAATTCGCCTCCAGGTGGCCTGCCAGACCGCCGCGGAGGCCGCGTCTCGCCGGGCACACCAGGACGCGCGCGAGCAGTTCTTCGAGCTATCGACCCAGCTCTTATGCATCGTGTCCGACGGGTACTTCAGTATGGTCAATCCCGCCTGGACCCAGGTCCTCGGCTGGTCTGCCGAGGAGCTGACGTCGACGCCCTGGATCGACTTCGTCCATCCCGACGATCGACAAGCCTCGATGATCGCCCGGTCCGGGGTCCAGGCCGAGCCGCGCCGCGGATTCACCAACCGGTATCGCTGCAAGGACGGAAGTTACCGCTGGTTCGAATGGGGGGGCGTCCTCTCGGTCGAACGGGACGTCATCTATGCGGTCGTCCACGACGTGACCGAAGCCAGGGCCAGCAAGAACGCGCTGCGGAAGCTGTCGGAGAGGCTGGCGACCACACTCGACAGCATCGCCGGGGTTTCCCACGAGATGAACGACCCGCTGGCCTTCGTGGTGGCCAACCTCGACACCGCCCTCGAGGAGATTCGTGCGATGAGCGGCTCTTCGTCCGCGACGCTGCGCAAGATCGAAAAAATGCTCACCGATGCGCGCGCAGGAGCCGCCGCCGTCACCCAGATCGTCGGCGGCCTGGAGACGTTCTCGCGGAGCGAAGAGGAGAGACCCCAGGACGTCGATCTCGTCGCCCTCGAACCGCCATCCTCCGCGGCACGGCGCGGCGCGGTCCTGGTGGTCGACGACGAGCCCGACGTGTGCGCTGCGATTCGTCGCGTCCTCGCCACGCACGACGTCACCATCGTCAACGACGGGAGGAGCGCGCTGGAGCTCCTGGCGACGGGCAAGGAGTTCGACGTGGTGCTGTCCGATCTGCTCATGCCGAGGATGTCCGGGATGGCCCTCTTTCAGGCCATCGTCGACCTTCATCCCGGCATGGCGAAGAGGGTGGTCTTCATCACGGGAGGGGCTTTCACCCCCGAGGCCCACACGTTTCTCGATCGCGTGCGCAACGAGCGCGTGGCCAAACCGTTCGATTCGAAGGAGCTGAGGAAAACCGTCCAGCGCTTCGTCGGCTGAGCCGACCTTCGGGAGGCTGTGGCGTGTGATTCACACGCCCTACCCGAGCCGACGCTTCACCCCTTGCACCAGGGTGGCGATGACCACGAGGAGCTCGGCCGTCTCGATGGGCTTGGCGAGATGCATGTCGAAGCCGGCGCGCAGGGCCATGGTGCGATCCTCGGCCCGGGCATAAGCGGTGAGGGCCACCGCGGGAACCCGCGAACCGCCGCCGGGCGAACGGGCGCGCACACTCCGGATCAACGCGTACCCGTCCATTCCCGGCATCCCCACGTCGCTGATCAGCACGTCGAAGGTGGCGTCGCGCAGCTTGTCGAGGGCCTCTTCGGCTCCGGCGGCCACCGTGACGACGCAGTCGCACTTCTCCAGCAAGTACGTGAGGAGCTCGCGCGTCTCATGCTCGTCGTCGACCACCAGGATGCGAAGGCCGGGGAGCTCCGGGGGGCACTCGAACGACGGCGTGGCGGGCTGGCTCGCATCGCCGGCGGTGGCGGGTCGGGAGAAGTCCGCGCGCAGCGGCGCCGTGGGAAGGCGGACGGTGAAGGTCGCCCCTCGCCCCTCGCCGTCACTCTCGGCGCGGACGGTGCCGCCGTGCAGATGGACGATCGATCGAACGATGGCCAGCCCCAGCCCGAGACCCCCGACCGCGCGCGAGATCTTCGCGTCGGCCTGTCGAAAGCGGTCGAAGACGTGAGGAAGGAACGCCGGATCGATGCCCCGGCCGTCGTCGGCGACGACGAGCTCCACGTGCGATTGTTCGCGATGGAGGCGAACCTGCACGCGCCGTCCTGGGGGCGTGAACTTGATGGCGTTGGACAGCAGATTCCACACCACCTGCTGCAAGCGATCGGCGTCGCCGACGATGGTGGCGTGCGAGTCGAGGACCGGCTGCAGCCGCACCCCTTTGAGCTCGGCCGCCGGCCGCACCGCGTCGAGCGCCGCCTCGACCACGCGGACCATCTCCGTCGGTCCCACCGACAGCACCAGCTTCCCTTGCTCGATGCGCGCGAGATCCAGCATGTCGTCGATGAGCCGGGCCTGTATGCGCGCGTTCCGCTCGATGGTCTCGAGGGCCTTGGGAATCTGCGGACCGGCGACGGCGCCGTTGCGCAGGAGGTTGGACCAGCCGACGATGGCGTTGAGCGGCGTTCGCAGCTCGTGGCTCATGGTGGCCAGGAATTCGTCCTTGGCCAGGCTCGCGCGCTGGAGCTCTTCGAGGGCTTGCATGCGCTGCGCCGTGGCCTCCTTCAGGAGCTCCAGGGTCCGATCGCTCGCCTGCCGGGCGATCACCTGCGCGGTGACGTCGAACGCGCTGAGCAGAATCCCTTCGACCACCCCCTGCGCGTCGCGAAGAGGGGCATAGACGAAGTTGAAATAGCCTTGCTGGAGCGCGCCGTCCGGACCGGTGGAGTGGCTCGCGGCGTGCTCGCGCCCGTCGAAGGCCAGGCCCGTCCGGTACACCTCGTCGAGGTAGCCGAGAAACGGCTGCCCCACGAGCTCCGGGAGGGCCTCCCCGAGCGGCCTGCCCAGGACCTCGGGTCCTTTGCCCCAGACCTGGAGGACGGCAGGATTCGCCAGCTCGATCACCTGCCGGGGGCCCTTGAAGACGGCCACCGGGAAGGGAGCCTGCATGAAGTGGCGATAGAGGTTCGCTCGCTGCTGGGCCTCGACCTCCGCCCGCTCGCGCGCCGCCCGCGCGGTCGCCAGGGCGGAGGCCACGCGAACGAGAAGATCGCGGGCCGAGAAGGGCTTGGCGATGTAGTCGTTGGCCCCGGCGGCCAGACCTCGGGCCGACTCCTCCTCGCCGGCGCGCGCCGAGAGAAGGATGATGGGGATCCCACGCAGACCTTCGTCCGCGCGCATCGCGGTCACCAGGGCGAACCCGTCGAGACCGGGCATCATCACGTCGCTGAGGACCAGCGCGGGGGGGATGCGCCGGATGCTCTCCAGCGCCGCGGCGCCGTCGCTCACCGCCTCCACGGGCCAGCGCTCGCCGAGGAGGCGCGTCAGGTAGTCGCGCATGTCGGCGTTGTCGTCGGCAAAGACGATGCGCTGACGCGGGTCTCCGCTCCGCCCCTGGGGTGCGCGCGCCTCGAGGAACTTCGCGTCCCAGCGCGCCGCCTCGTCGACGAAGACCTTGGCCTCGACGGCAGTCGAGGGGAGCGACCGCGCCGCACGCACCCGCGAGGCCGGCAGATGGGCCGCACCGCGCGGGATGCGCACGAGGAACGTCGTCCCCGCGCCGACTCGACTGTGGACGCGGATGTCGCCGCCGTGGAGGCGCACCAGCTCCTGGATGAGCGCGAGCCCGATGCCCGATCCCTCGTGGCTGCGCGACGGCGCGCCCTCGATGCGATGGAAGCGCTCGAAGAGTCGCGGGATCTCCTGCTCGGCGATGCCCGTCCCGGTGTCGGTCACCTCCAGGCACGCGGCATCCCCTTCCATCCGCAGGCTGACCGCGATGGATCCTTCGAAGGTGAACTTGAAGGCGTTGGAGAGGAGGTTCAAGACGATCTTCTCCCACATGTCGCGATCGACGAAGAGAGCCTCGGGCAGGGGCGGAGCCCTCACCACCAGGGCGAGCCCCGCGCGCTCGATGGTCGCGCGGAAGCTACTGGCCAGATCGACGGTCAGCGCGGAGAGGTCGACCGGCTGGTAGACCGCCTCGACGCGCCCGGCCTCGATGCGCGAAAACTCCAGCAGCGTGTTGACCAGCTTGAGGAGGCGCAGCGCGTTGCGCTCCAGGAGCGCGACGGAGCGGCGATCGACCGGCGCGCCCTCCGCCAGGGCCAGCAGGTCCTGGATGGGAGCGATCATGAGCGTGAGCGGCGTGCGGAACTCGTGGCTCACGTTGCTGAAGAAGGTGGTCTTGGCGCGATCGAGCTCGGCCAGCGACTCTGCGCGCGTTCTCTCCTCTTCGTAGGCTGCGGCGTTGCTCACCACCTGCGAGAGGCTCGACGCCACCAGGTTGTGAAACCGGTCGTAGGAGGCGCTCTTGCCGAGCCGGGGGCTGAGACCGGCGACGAGAAAGCCCAGCGGCCGGCCGCCGCCGGAGCGCTCGATGGGCAGGATCACCGCGGCGCGCGCTCCCGCCGGTCCGTCCACCAGGTCGACCTGGAGCGGCGCCCCGTCCGGCGCGCGCTCGTCGAACGGCCAGAGCGAGCGATCCCCCCGGGCGATGGACGGCGGCGCCCGCGGCGAGCCCGGCTCGATGTTGGCGAGGCCGGCCAGCCGGGTCCCCTTCTCCCCCTCATCGAGCAGGTAGAGAAGCGCAAAGGGGACATCGCCCGGAAAGCGGGCGATCTGCGCTGCGGCGTGGGCGCAGGCGTCCGCCTGGGTCTTGGCCTGCGTGGCCTCGGCGAGGGCGTTGAGAAGCCGCAGCCGCCGTTCTTCGATCACCTTCTCGGTCGTCTCGATGACGGCGCAGAACACCCCTCCGACCCCGCCCGACTCGTCGTGGATGGGGCTGTAGGTGAAGGTGAAATAGGACTCTTCCGGCCCCGCGCCGCGAACCAGCGGCAGCATGAGGTCCTCGGACCAGGTGGCCTCGCCCGTCGTCCTCACGTGATCGAGGAGCGGCTCGATGATGCTCCGGATCTCGGGGAGGACCTCGAACGCCGGCCGTCCCATGGCGAGGGGGTGCTTGTTGGCCCCGACCATGGGAAGGAGGCTCTCGTTGTAGAGCATCACGTAGGCGGGGCCCCAGTAGAGGGCGATGGGGAAGCGCGAGTAGAGGCAGATGCTGAGCGCGGTGCGAAGGCTCTGGGGCCACTCGTTCGACGGGCCGAGCACGGTCGTTCGCCAGTCGATGGCTCGGATGAGCGCTCCCATGGCGCCGCCGCCGGTGACGAACCAGGCGTCGGCGCTCGCGCTGCTCCTGGCCGTGTGGCTCACTCTGCGGGGTCCCGTGTCCCGGCCTTCCCTCGGCCGGCGGGGTCTCTCGTCGTCGCGGGATGCATGCCTCGCGCTGGAGAGTAACCCGCGGGTCCATTCTTGCAATCTTGCGCCGCGAGCGGCGAGCTGTCGTGGGACGTCCCACCATTGTCGATCGAGGGTGAGCCTCCTGGGAGGCCGTCGATACTGGCTTCTCGACCCCATGCGACAAGCAAGTCCGAAGACGACGTCAGCGCGGTTCGTGCGTTCGTTCGCTCTCTCCCGCCTCGTCGGCCATTCCTGGCCCCCCGCGATGGCCGCGGCGGCCCTCGCCCTCACCGGCTGTTCGAGTCCCGATACGAGAGCGACGGGCTTCGACGCGGAGGAAGGCGGCGCCTCGACGGGCCACCCGGATGGCTCCAGCGGAAGCAGCTCGGGCGGAACCGGGAGCTCCGGCACGACCGGCAGTTCCAGCGGCAGCAGCTCGGGGGGAAGCGCTTCCGGCAGCTCCAGCGGGGGCGTGAGCTCGAGCTCGGGCGGCACCGATTCGGGCGTGGATGCCGGAAAGACTCCCGACGCGGGCGGCGAAACGCCGGACGCCGAGGCGGGCGTCGATTCCGGCCCGAGCGGGACCCCCGACGCGGGGACAGTCACGGGGCCTTGTGACATCTACGCGGCCAGCGCGACGCCCTGTGTCGCCGCGCACAGCACGGTGCGGGCTCTTTACGGCGCGTACGACGGGAACCTCTACCAGGTCAAGCGCGCCTCGGACGGGACGACCCGGAACGTCGGCGTCCTCAGCCCCGGGGGCTTTGCCAACTCGGCCACGCAGGACTCGTTCTGCACCGGCACGACCTGCACCATCTCGATCATCTTCGACCAGTCCGCCATGGCCAATCACCTCACGGGCGCGCCGGCCGGCGGGCATGTGCACACCCCCGACAACGAAGCCAGCGCCACCTCGCAAAAGCTGACCCTCAGCGGCCATGCGGTCTACGCGGTGGTCGTCAACCCGGGGACCGGCTATCGCATCGACAAGACCGCGGGCATCGCCACCGGCGACGAGCCGGAGGGCGAGTACATGGTGACGAGCGGCACGCACTTCAACGGGGGGTGCTGCTTCGATTACGGGAACGCCGAGACGAACAACGACGACGACGGCAACGGCACCATGGAAGCCGTTTATTTCGGCAATGAAACGGCCTGGGGCAGCGGTGCCGGCACCGGCCCCTGGGTCATGGCGGATCTGGAAAACGGCCTCTATACGGCGACGAACTTCACCCCCAATCCCATGAACACGCCCCTCACGACCCCCTTCGTCACGGCGATGGTGAAGGGCTACGCGGGGGGCTTTGCGCTCAAGGGCGGCGACGCGCAATCCGGTGTCCTGAAGACCATGTACAGCGGAGCGCGTCCCACGGCCGCGGGCTACAATCCCATGAAGAAGCAGGGCGCCATCATTCTGGGGATTGGCGGCGACAACAGCAACGGCTCCGCCGGGACCTTCTTCGAAGGGTGCATGACCTCCGGCGATCCGCCGGATGCCGCCGACGACGCGGTCCAGGCCAACATCGTCGCGGCGGGGTACGGGCGGTAAGGCCGCTTCCCTGCGGAACGCCTGGTGTTCGCGCTGCCGCTCGCCCATGGTAGCGTGCGCTCCGTGACCGGGCCGCGGGACCATCTCACACCGCTGGGACGGGCGCTCGCGGCCGACGCCGGCCTCCGCAAGGCGCTCCTCGTCTGGGCCACGCGCCACATGGCGACCGCGCAGGACGTGGAAGATCTGGTGCAGCAGACGCTCGCCGCCGCCCTGGAGAGCGAGGCCGAGTGGGACGCCGAGAACGTCCCTCTGGCGCGGTTCGTCGGGTCCGTCATGAACGCGCAGAGCCGCACCTTGCGCCTGGACTTCGTGGAGGACCTGCTGGCGGTCGGCGAGCTCGAGGAGCTGGCGAAGAAGCCGATCGCCGAGCTGGACGAGTCCATTCGCCAGGGTGGCCACGATCCGGCGGTGGCCGACGCGATCCTGGAGCGCGTCCGGGCCGGACGCCTCGCGGCGGCAACGCCTCCGTCCGTGAAAGAGTCGCTGGCGCCCCCCAGGTCGCGTCGCTCGACGGAGCCGCCGCCGCCGTCGAAGGTGGTCGATCTGTCGCGGGCGCGCACGAAGCGGCGCCCCCTGGCGCCGTGGCTGCTGGCCGCGGCGATACTCCTCGTGGTCATCGACCTGGCCTTGACCCACCAGAACGCCATCGTCGCCTACTTCGAGCCGCCGCCGCCGCCCGCCCCTTCCGTCCCGACGGCGACTCCTTCGAGGGAGCCGGCTCCGGGCGCGATCGCCGCCGACCTTCGCGCCGACGCGTTCCAGCAATGCGCGAAGCACTTCTTCGTCGCGTGCCAGGTCGAGCTCGATCGCGCGAAGAACCTGGATCCCGAGGGAGAGAATGCCCCGCAGGTGAAGAAGGCGCGGGGGGACATCGCCGACGCCGCCGATGCCGACTGGTTGGACAGGGCCAAACCGGGGGATAGCCCCGCTCCCCTCCCGAAGAAGAAGAGTTCTGCGCGAAAGGACGCGGGGGCCTCTCCGGAGTAGCGCCGTCCTTGGCGCGAGGAGCGGTCTTCCTCTGCGAAAGAGGGCCTCCCTTTTCGTGAGGAGCGTCGTCCCTTTCGTCAGGAGCGTCGTCCCCTTCGTGAGGACGGCCTCTCTTCCTGGAAGGACGGGCGCGCCTCTTCGGAGGAGCGCTCGACTTCTTGCAAGAAGCCTCCTCCGTCGAAGAAGGACAGGTCGCCTCACGAGAGGGAGAGGGCTCCTGACGGGAGGGACGACGCTCCTGACGAGAGGGAGAGCGAGCCTGACGAAAGAGACGACGCTCCTGACGAGT
>Ga0302326_10014945_pt1 | contig 16371 bp, 9 predicted proteins | sample Palsa_T0_3_FD_202264 | JGI IMG/M metagenome (GOLD analysis project Ga0302326, IMG submission 202264) | Peat permafrost microbial communities from Stordalen Mire near Abisko, Sweden - Palsa_T0_3 | ecosystem: Environmental > Terrestrial > Soil > Palsa > Peat permafrost | place: Sweden: Abisko... | reverse complement strand
GCCTTAATCTCGAATTTCGCCGGGCCATTTCCGGTTCAATGCGCACAAGCCGAGTGCCCAATTTCGCGCGTTCTTTGCAAGAAGTGGGCTTTGCTGCAGTAGGTGCCAAACCCCATTTCGGGTTAAAACAAAACCAGGCCGCCTGCAGGCGGCCTGGTTTTCCTAATCTCATTTGTTCTCCGTCTTAATTGCTGCACTACTGCGGATTCGTTGGCGCTTGGCCTTGGTTGCCGGCACCGCCCGGACCCAATTCACTCCCGATCACATCTCCCGACACGATCATCTCCACACGTCGATTCAACTGCCGGCCCGCCGCCGTGCTGTTGTCGGCCACGGGATCGGCCTTACCCATCCCTCGCGCCGCCACGTTGTTCATCGACACTCCCGAGGTCACCAGATAATCCCGCACCGCCTCCGCCCGCTTGTCCGAGAGCGTCTGGTTATATTCGTCGCTGCCGATAGAATCGGTATACCCTTCTATTTCCAGCTTGAGATCGGGATAAGCCAGCACGATCCCCGATATCCTCGCCAACCGCTCGCGTGCCTCTGGCTTCAGCGTGTACTTGTTGAAATCGAACAGCACGTCGGGCATGCTGACGATCAGTCCGCGCGCCGTGTCGCGGGTCTTCAGCACCTGATTCAATTGCGCCAACAGACGCGCTCGCATCTCCTCTTTTTGCCGCACCGCATCCTGCCGCTGCTGATCGGCTAGGTTGGCCGCCTGTTGCGCCGCCGCGGCTGCCGCCTGAGCCTGAGCCTGCTGCGCCTGTGCCGCTGCCTGCTGCCGCTGCGCCTCGGCCTGCGCCGCTTCCGCGTCAGCCCGCCGCCGCGCATCCTCGTCCGATTGAGCTTGTGCCTGCGCCGCCTGCGCCTGCGATGCCGCCGCATCCGCCTCCGCTCTTTGCTGCGCTTCCAGGCTCGCGCGCCGTTCCGCGTCAATCCGCGCCTGTTCCTTGCGCCGCAGTGTCAGCACTCGCGCATCTTCCGCCATCTGCGTGGCCCCGCGCGCAGCCGTTCCAATCGGCGTCCGCCCTTGCTTGCGCTGGTAGTAATCCTCGGCTCGCTGCAGCATGTCTTCGGCTTTCGTCAGGCTGTCCGGCGCGTACTGCTGCGCCCCGGCTGCCTTGGCGATCACCACCGCATTCCGCGCTTCCAGCAGATCCAGCGGAACCTTCACGCTCGCCTGGCTCGAGGGCAATTGATCCGCCGGGATGTCGATCGTGTACTGCGCGCCCTCCAGCACGTCGAACTTGGCGTCGATCGGCTCTTCGAATCCTTTTGTCTCATGGCGGATCATATTTTCCGCCACCACCTTGTTGCTCGGGTGCGTAACCGAAAAATAAGGTTCCGCGGTAACGATCATCCCAAACGCCTGCAGGTCGGTGGTCACGTCCAACTTATCCTTGCCGTTGTCTCCCGGCAGCACTTCGCCCAAATTCACCGGGCGGCCCTCCGGAGTAATCGCCCACAACACATACGTAAGAAATTGTCCGCCGAAGTGATTCGCCGGCGACATGTGCGTGAACTCCGCGTTGATGGCCAGCCGTCCGCCCTTGCCTTCTACTTTGGCGTGACCGTTGATCTCGGGCATCAGTTCCGTGCCCTTGAAATCCACCATCGTCGAGCCGCCGCGGTTGCGGTAATTCACCGCCTTGGTCGTACGCTCGATCACAGTCACGCGGAACACCGGCAGTGAATCGTTCTGCTGGGTATGCTGATTCATCTCCTGCGGAGCCGAGTCCTGCCCCGAATTCGGCGCCGGTGTCGGATGTGGGGAATCCGGGTAAAGCGGCGCAGCGCTACTCTGCGCAAGAATCACTCCCGGCAATACCGCCCCCGCCAATAGCACAACACAAATCTTCCGCACAAGACTATTCATAAAAGCCCTCCCTCACAAGCGCGACCAACAGACCGCAAAACGGACCACGCGAACCGGAGCGAGACTAGGAGTCTTTTCACCGTAGCAGCGAATTTGCGAAGCCATCAATACAGCGCATCACGTAGACCCGGACGCAACTCGTGGTATCGCAGCAGGCGGGGCAACGCCCCCAATACCGCGAGCGCTACAAACTCCGCCGCGCGCCCCCGCGCATTCCTTCGTTACCTCAATCCGTCGTCATCCTGACGAAGCCGAGTCCTCGGCTTCGCTGAGGACTCGCGAGGAAGGACCTATGCACCTGGCCCGCAGCACCGCCGCCGAGGGTGGCCTATCCTTCGCGCGCCCTCGCGAAGGGTGGGATTCTACCGCCGCCTCCAGCTAAGGACTTCACCACCTCCGCCATCCCCGCCGCCCAACCCCCGATGTAAACTGAATCGCTATAGATGTCTCTCGCCCTCAAGCCAACGCACGCCACCGTCAAGGCCTACTACGAGACCCTAGGTCAGTTCGGCCAGCTCCACATCGACCATGAAATGGCCGTCCGCAGCGCCTTTCAGGATCTGCTGGCCAAATCCGGGCGCAAGGCCAAGCCGCCCCTCACGCTCGTTCCCGAATACCGCATCGAGCGCCGTGGCTCCTCCGTAATCGTCGACGGAGCGCTCGTCGATCTCTACCACCTGCCCCACGGCTACTGGGAAGCCAAAGACGAAAAAGACGACCTCGCCAAAGAAATCCAACTCAAGCTCGATAAAGGCTACCCCCGCGACAACATCATCTTTCAAGCCCCTGAGCGCGCCATCCTCTATCAGGGTGGCGCCCGCATCCCCCTCGATGAGGACATCTCCCGCCCCGAATCCCTGGTCCAGATCGTCAACCAGTTCTTCGACTACAAAGCCCCTCACATCCAGAAGTGGGAACAAGCCGTCGGCGATTTCTCCGAGCGCATCCCGGAGCTAGCCGCCGCCGTCAAGAAGACCATTGACGACGAACGCCGCCTAAATCCAGCATTCGTCCGCAGCTTTGAAGACTTCTACGCCCTCTGCCGCCAGGCCATCAATCCCAACCTATCCGAGGAAGCGGTTGAGCGCATGCTCGTCCAGCATCTGCTCACCGAGCGTATCTTCCGCAAGATATTCGCCAACCCGGATTTCACCCGTCGCAACGTAGTCGCGGCTGAGATCGAGAAGGTAATCACCGAACTCACCAAACGCGCCTTCAACCGCGATGAGTTCCTCGGCAACCTCGACCGCTTCTACAAAGCCATCGAGCAAAGTGCGGAGAACGCGACCAGCTTCTCCGAAAAACAAGCCTTCCTCAACAAGGTCTACGAGCGCTTCTTCCAGGGCTATTCGCCGAAAGAAGCCGACACCCACGGCATCGTCTACACCCCGCAGCCCATCGTCAACTTCATGGTGCGCAGCGTCGAAGAGATTCTGCAAAAAGAATTCGGACGCTCCCTCGGCGACAAAGGCGTCCACATCCTCGATCCCTTCGTCGGCACCGGCAACTTCATCGTCCGCATCATGCAGGAGATCAAAGCCACCGACCTGCAATACAAATACGAAAACGAACTGCACTGCAACGAAGTCATGCTCCTGCCCTATTACATTGCAAGCATGAATATCGAGCACGAATATTACGAACGCACCGGCGAGTATCAATCGTTTCCGGGAATTTGTCTGGTAGATACGTTTGAGTTAGCGGAAGCGGAACAGGCGTCGCTCGGCTTCATGACCGCCGAGAATGCCGAACGGGTGATTAGACAGAAGAAGTCTCCCATCTTCGTCATTATTGGTAATCCTCCTTACAACGCCTGGCAGGTTAATGAGAACGATAACAACCGGAAGAGAAAGTACAAGCACGTCGATGAAAGGGTTAACCGAACGTACTCTAAATCATCGAAGGCGAGCAACACCTCAGCGCTCTCCGATGTGTACGTGAAGGCAATCAGGTGGGCAAGTGACAGAATAGGCCGGGACGGGCTAATCGTTTTTGTGACCAACGACAGCTTCGTCGACGAGTCAGCGTTCGACGGAATGCGCCAGTGCCTAGAAGAGGACTTTCAGCGAATATACATTCTCGATCTCGGGGGGAATGTCCGCAAGAATCCGAAATTGTCTGGTACAACCCACAACGTCTTTGGAATTCAGGTCGGTGTGAGCATTAACGTTCTCATCAGAAGTCAGCAGACCGCACAAAAGGAGATCCGGTATTTTTCGTTGCAAGAATATCTCCGCAAGGAAGAACGGTACGAAGCACTCGAGGAACAGCGCAGCATCTCGGGGGTCCCGTGGAGAATGATCGCCCCGGACGAATCCCACCGGTGGATAGGCCAGCAGCCGTCAACCGAGTTCCGGCAGCTTCGCCCTATGGCTGTCAGAAAAGGCAGCGAGCCGGGAACCGGGCTCTTTTCAACATACTCACTCGGAGTAACGACCAATCGCGACGCGTGGGTTTACAACCAAAGCGCGGAACTAGCCCGATGGAACAACTCAGAGAAGACAGTGCCCGTCGATGATTTTCTGACATACGACGACAGGGAGATCAAATGGAGCAGCAGACTGAAAGAATGCCTTCTTTCGAACAAGCGCGCCACCTACAAAGAGGCGAACGTGCGACGGGCCCTATATAGGCCTTTTTGCGCGCAGTATCTCTACTTCGACGAGATTCTTACACACCGCCGCGGGCTCTTCCCGGAGATATTTCCCAACTCCGCAACAGAGCGGGAAAATCTCGTCGTAGCAATACTCGGCACAGGCAACAGGCAAGCGTTCGGAGTTCTCGCGAGCGAACACATCGTCTCTCACGATCTGGCGTTCGAGAAGACGCAATGTTTCCCCTTCTACACCTACGCCGAAGACGGCACCCACCGCCGCGAGAACATCACCGACTGGGCGCTCGAACAATTCCGCGCCCACTACCACGACCCCTCCATCACCAAGTGGGACATCTTCCACCACATCTACGCCGTCTTGCACCACCCCGAATACCGCGAGCGCTATGCCGCCAACCTCCGCCGCGAACTCCCCCGCATCCCCTTTGTGGGTAGCGACGAGACCTCGAAGCCGGAGAACTCCAGCCCCGTAGGGGCGGCAGATAATAGCCCCGGACGTAAGTCCGGGGTAAACGCAAAAAAAGAAACAAATTCTACTCTGCCGAAGGCCGTTGCCGGAGAGCGAAGCTCGCAGGCAACTGGAGCCACCACGGTCCTCGAAGTCTTCCGAGCGTTCGTAAAGGCTGGCCAGCACCTAACCGAAATCCACGTCCACTACGAACAGCAGCCCGAATACAAGCTCACGAAAGTAGAAAAGAGAGGAGAAAAACTAGACTACCGCGTCAAAAAGATGAAGCTGGGCAAAGACAAAACCACGCTCATCTACAACCAATTCCTAACCCTGAGCGGCATCCCGAAAGAAACCTACGACTACCGCCTCGGCAACCGCTCCGCCCTCGAATGGGTCATCGATCAATATCAGGTGTCAACCGACAAGCGCAGCGGCATCACTAACGACCCCAACCGCCCAGACGACCCCCAATACATCCTCCGCCTAATCGGCCAAGTCATCACCGTCAGCCTCGGAACCGTGAACATTGTCCGCTCGCTCCCACCACTTGGCCTGCCCGAATAACCACCAAGAGGCAGAAGAGGCCTCGCCTTCATGCGAATCCACCCTCCAGTTCGTGGGCAAGCGGGCGCAGGCGCGCCGCGAACTCTGAGCGATTCCGCCATACCCAAAAGAAAGCAAAAGAATCGGGCCGCCCGAAGGCGGCCCATTGTTTTGAGCTAGAAGCTAATAGCTAGAAGCTAGAAGCTGAACTTCAATCCCCCGCCACCGGCTCGGCCACTGCCGGCTTCGCAGCATGCGCCCCGTTGGCCGGCTTGATCAAAGCCCCCAGCGGAATGAATCCGTTCTCCGCCACCACCGGCTTCTCCTTCAGCACCACTTCGCGGTACAGCGACGCCATGCGCGCGTTGTAAGCCTCGTCATCCTTCTGTGGCCCACGATGCCTCGCCACAACCGCAGCCTCTTGCCCAACGTCACGAGCTGAGGTCTGAGAGCCTGCCCTGAGCCCGTCGAAGGGTCCGAGGTCCGACGCCGGGGTTGCCGCCGCCTTTGCATCTCTAGCCCGCTTCTTCTCCTCGCGCGCGTTCTTCGCAATGCCCAGCTTGTCGAGATCGTGCTGCAACTCAGTGGTCACGATGTTTTCCCGCAGCAAGAGAGAATGCGTTTCGTCTTCCATTTTCACTTTCTTGCCGCCGGCAAAAATTTCGTGCCGTCCATGTTCGTCGTACCACTTGGTCAGCGTGGCCGTCATGTGCATCTTTTCGATGATGTTGCGCCATCCCACTCCCGTGTTGTACGCGCAGAAGCTGATTTCGCCTTCCTGCGTCGCGTAGGGAATAATGCACTGCTCCGTCCGCCGGAAGTCGTAGTTAAACAAATCCTGGAACCACATGCCCGCGATGAACAAGAAGTTCCAGCGGTCTTGCCGCCGTTTCATCACGTCTTCCACCGTCCGGTCCGGACCCACTTTGCCGTAGTTCCGACCCGTGGCGTTGTAGTTCTTGTCGAACTTGCGCAGCAGATCCATCAGCTTGAAATGCTTCGGCGCCTGAAACGGATCGTAGTTCTTCATCAGGCACAGCGCCATTCCAAACACGGTCAGGAATTTCCCGCGCGACGCATCGTTCACCCGGGCTATATCCTTAGCCAGCTGATCGCCTTTAAGAAATGCCGTCACCGGAACCGCTTCCTTAGTTTCCTTGTCAATCATCACCGCCATCCCCGTCCCGCAATTAGGGTGGCAGCCGCAGGAGAGTTGGCCCCAGTCGTTGTTTTTGTCTTCGGCGTGCATCAGGTCGGCCCAATCGCTGAAAGTCGACATGAATGAAATGGGAAACCAGTCGCGGCTGGGTTCGCCCAGGCCGGTTTGAGTTCTTACGTCGTGGGCCAGGTGCGAGAGCGTGTAGCGCTGGGCCTGGCGGCGATCGTCGGTGACGGCTTCGTCGCGGCCGGTGAAGCTTACCGGTTGAAAACTCAGGAATCCGATTTTTCTGGGATTGTCTAACGCGAACTTGATGATACGTCCGACCTGCTCGTTGTTAATGCCGTTGACAATGGTCACTACGGGAACGATTTCGACTCCGGCGCGATGCAGGTTGTCGATAGCTTTCAGTTTCACGTCGAACAAGTTGCCGACCATGCGGTGGGCGTTGGCGGCGTTGCCGATGCCGTCGAATTGCAAGTAGGCGTAACGCATTCCGGCTTCGACGGCCTGCTGGCAAAACTCAAAGCTTTTGGCGAATTCGATTCCGTTGGTGGCGGCCTGCACGGAGTTATAGCCAACCTTGCGGGCATAGCGCACGGCATCGAGGAAATACGGCGACAACGTAGGCTCGCCGCCGGAGAACTGCACGCTCATCTGACGGCGGGGCTTGATGGTGATGGCGTTGTCCAGCATGGTCTTGATTTCTTCCCACTGCAGTTCGTGGACGAAGCCGACCTGGTTGGCGTCCATGAAGCAGGGATCGCACATCATGTTGCAGCGGTTGGTGAGATCGATGGTGAGGACGGAGCCGCGTCCGTACTTAACGGTCGATGTGCCGTGGTTGTGCAGCTTCTCGTCGTTGTGCGCGGCGATGTCGCGGCCGGGGAAAACGTCTTCGAGATGCTTGGAGAATTGAGTGTCGATCGACATCACATCTTCGAAGTGGCCGTGTTTCGGGCAGTCCTTGACCATGAGGATCTTGCCGTCGCGTTCGACGATGGTGGCTTTGATCTCGCCGATCTTTTCGTTGAGCAGGATTTCGTGGGGCAGGTGGCCGTCGAGAATCTGCTGGCGAATTTCGGGAACACACTTGGGGCAAAGCGAATCGGTGGAGCGGGGCCAGCCGAGCGGCGGCTTGGTCTTTTCGTAGGACTTGAGCAGCGGTTTGTCGGACCATTTAGGGACGGGCGACGGGTTGGGCTTGATCTGATTGAGGCGATCGAAGACCACCCACGCGCCTTTGGCGGCGACGGTAACTGCTTTTTCTACGTACTTGATGGGCTTGCGCATGGTTTTAGCTCTTAGCTCCTGGCTTTTTAGCTCTTAGCCTTTGTTCGCTCTGAAAATAGTTCTTCCTGGGAATAAAGCCCTCTTTGCTGATTTCTGGTTGTTACACTTTTCCCTGGGTTAATGACTGAAGCTATGCTACAGACGCCCCGAGAAGGGTGCATCCATATCTCAACGAACGGGGAAAAAATGGGGTTTAGCGGTGGTTTGGGGGATTGTATGGAGTTAAGTTGTTGAAAGGAAAGGGGCCGGGGGGATCGTTACCGGGCGGTTTTTGCTGGACACAATATTCCTTTCATGGAATACTGCAAACATGCCGTGGGCGGTTGAATACAACCCCCGAGTTCGAAGCTTGGTGGGACAAACTATTGGAAGAGGAGCAGGACGAGATCGATACCGTGGTTGAACTTCTCCAAGAGCGCGGGCCCACTCTCGCTCGCCCTTACGCTGATGTGATTACAAGTTCCCGCCATCCGAACATGAAAGAACTGCGTGGGAAAGTTGGCGCGAGGCAGCTTCGAGTTCTGTTTGCGTTCGATCCCCGGCGCGCGGCTCTGCTGCTGATTGGCGGGGATAAGACCGGCGATCCCAAGTGGTACGAGAGATTCGTTCCGATTGCCGATGACTTGTTCGATCGGCACCTGGCGCGGATTGGAAAGAAATATCTGAACTAATTTTAGGAGGAAGTGCGATGCCCAAGAATTTTAATGTCCTTCGTGCAAAGAGGTCGCCTGAAGCGCAGGCACGGTCGCGCGCTCTGGCGGAGAAATATCGCGCGGAGATGCCCTTGGACGAACTGCGCGAGGCGCGGGAGATGACCCAGCTTCATCTGGCAAAGATTCTAGGGGTGAATCAGGCTGCGGTGTCGAAGCTGGAACGGCGCGCGGATATGTACGTGAGCACGCTGCAGAGTTTTGTGAAAGCGATGGGCGGAGAGCTGAAAATCACGGCGCGGTTTCCCGAGGGGACTGTGGAGATTAATCAGTTTGAGGATGTGAAGAAGGCGGCGGGGGAGTAATTGGGTGCGGCGGTCGCTCCCCCACTTCTCGCGAAGGACGCGAAGGGCACCCAGATGTGGGCAACCCGCCAGGCGGGTGTAAGATGGGTTCGATAGCGAGGTGGTTATGGCGCGGATGACGCCGCAGGTTTCGGAGTTGCTGGAGAAGGCGCTCGCCCTTTCTACGCAGGAGCGCGGACTGCTGATTGATCGTTTGGTTGAAACCCTGGACAACGAACCTGCGGAAGAAGGAGTGGAGGCCGCCTGGGACGAAGAAATCAAGCGCCGGGTGGAGGATATTCGTTCTGGACGGGTGAAGACCGTTCCCGGCGAGCAGGTGCTTCGGGAGCTCGCCGAAGAGTTCCCGGATGGGGAGTAAGTCGTTTCAATTCCATCCCGAGGCTAGGGAGGAATTGCGAAGCTCGACCCGTTGGTATCGAACCCAAAATCCCCTGGTATCGTCGGAGTTTCGTTTGGCTGTCTCGGGCGGCATCCATCTGATTGCTCAGGCGCCGCAGCGCTGGCCGAAATACATTCACGGAACGCGCCGGTTTGTCATGCAGCGCTTTCCCTCTCTGTCGTTTACCTTGACGATCCGGAATTAGTGACTATTGTTGCGGTTGCGCACAGCAAGCGGAAACCGGGTTATTGGAAGGACCGGCTGTAATTTTTGTGTTAATAAGCTGGACCTGCGGAGGCCGGCGTGAACTTTACGATTGAATTCGAGCGAGAAGACGACGGACGGTGGATCGCCGAGATTGCGGAACTTCCCGGCGTTATGACCTACGGGGCGACCAAGGCCGAAGCTGAGGCCGGCGTCGAGGCTCTTGCGCTGCGGGTTTCACGACAGCGTTGAAATCGGCCCGAAGATCCTGGCGCGGATTGCGAAGCATACGGGGTTGAGGGTGGAGGATTTATAGCGGCAGCTGTAGTGGTGGTCTCTCCCACCCTTCGACTCCGCTCAGGGCAGGCTTTCTCGCAAAGGACGCGAGAAATGGGGCAGATGTGGGCCACCGCCTGCCCCGTGATGTGGGTCAACCCGCCGAATTACACCGATCAATTGGCTTTCACATAATTGACCAGATTGGTCCCATTGGGGCTTCCCCAGCCGGTGGGATAATCCCAGTCTTTCTTGGCGCTGTAGCCCGGACCATTGCCGTTTCCGTTGCTGCCGGTGGTGACGTCGAAGAAATCCAGCTTGTAATTCGCCGCGCTCGCGCCAATCTTATAGATTGTGGGGTCGGCATTTCCAGTGCGCTTTCCGCTGCGAGCCTGAATGGCAAGCGCCCAGAGAGCGGCCCAATTGGGCCCACCGTAGCTGGTGCCAAAGCCGTCGTACCAGAAGCCCTGATAGTAAGTGTAGATACCGGTATTGGCTGAGGCATCGAACGACACGTCGGCAAGATCTCGTTTGCTGTTGGTGGGAACGCCCGGTCCCTTTTGCCAGGCTGGCTTTGCGAAGGAACTTGAAATGCCTCCGCCGGAACTGGTCCAGGCGGTCTCGCTGGAGTAGGTCCCATTCGTGGTCAGGAAGAGATTGGTGCCACCGACCGCGGTGAAATAAGGACTGCTTGAGGGGAAATCTACAGCAAGAGTCTTGCTGGTGGCGGAACAGGCATAGGCACCGTTATCTCCGGACCCGACGAACATTGTCATGCCTTCCGCTGACATCTGCTTAAAGATGGCGTTTTCGGTGGTGAGGTTGCTGCCTTCGCTTGCTTCGCAGGCTACCCAACTGGTTGATAGAACCTGGGCCAGATTGGCGCTCGCTATCTGGTTGTGCATCAGCTCGAAGTTCGCGAAGCTGCTGTTCGGAGCTTCGTAAACGAGAATGCTGGCGCCGGTCGCCTCGGCCGAGGCGTTCTCGATGTCGAGAGTCGTCTCATAATTTGGCGTAGTGCTGCCTCCATTTACCGGGACTATAGTGATGGCTCCAGTGCGAGTGATTTCGAAATACTGCAAGAAATAACTGAGATCGCTTGCGGTGTAGGAATACGCAGTGGCGATGGCGATCGTGACTCCGGTGCCATCGTAGGTGGTGGTCCCGTGGAAGGCATTGTTCAGGTTGGGAAAGTTGTAAGCGGTAGCAAGCTGAGCTGGCGTGTATATGGGCACGCTGGCGGGGAGTGAATCCGCGCGCCGAGCGTGGGAACTTGGATGGAACGCGTCAAGAGAGGAAAGGCCGAAAACCGATTCAACCGCTGCACCGATACTGGAGGGAAGGCTTGGGTTGCGGTCATTGCTGAAATGCCGCTCTCCGTTTAGCTCATAGTCATTGATGCTTACCTGGAAAGCCTGCTCGATCTGCGAAACCGTTCCTCTGGCGTGAACCAGCTTACGGTTAGAAGCGGCCTCCATCACCACAGGTCCTGCGGACTCAAGGTACCGGGTTACGCCGTCGATGTCCGCCTGAGCAGGGGCAAACCGGCTTACGAACTCTTCGGACGTGAGGAAGTGATGGTAGTCAGGCGAATCCGGGTCTTGGATGCGGGCAAGTTGATCGTCGAGTTGCTGCTCGTTTTGCCATCTCAGTCCGACGACGATGTCGAGAACAGCGTTGGGATCGCTGTGGCCCACAAGCGAGGATTCCGGAAGAGCATATGGCGTGTTGTTCTTGACTTCGGTCATGCCGGAATTGGCTTGGGAGAAGGCGAGCGGGACAGACCCGGCGGTCAGGATGACCGTCCATGCGAACACAACTACAGGAGTGGCACAGTGGCGCGACGATAGGGTCATTGGTTAGGACCTCTTTTTTTCGCTCGAAGAGCGGGGGTTATTGTACATCGGATTTTGTCCTCTCCCGCGTGAATCGTCGTGCGTGCGTTGGGCCTGAAGGCCTCTCGGTCGAGGGGATATTTTCGGCGGGTGGCGAGATCGGGGTCGCAGGTGAGCCAGTCGCCCGATGATGCGGCTAGATCTGTCCCGCCAGCGCTGAAAGCGCTGCGCCACCCAAAGTCGGACATCGTCGCAATCCGTGGGGGAAATGCTTTTGAGGCCGACGGTAGTGCGCGGGGGATAGGGATCCCCTTCGGCAAGCTCAGGGCAGGCTTTCGACTGCGCATGACGTCCACTTCGTGGGCGTCATGCTTCGCTCAGGATGACAACGGGATGGTTCTTCTCTTAACGCTTGGGTTTGCGGGGGAACAGGATTTCCAGTCTGGGGATGGGCCAGGGGACTGGCTTTTGCCAGGGGTCTCGCTTTGCCCGGCTCGCGGACGAGGCGGCTGCGGCTTGGAGGGTTATGTTGCCGTTGGCGTCTGCTTGGGCTTCGAGGAGGCGCCAGGCTTCGCGGTAGGGTTCGAGGCGCATCTTTTTGGCTTGGCGGTGGGGATAGAAACGGAGCATGGGCTGGGGAGTGCAGACTTCGACGGGCATGATGTACCAGATGTTGAGAGGGATGACGTGGCCGACGAAGAAGTCGATGTCGCGGCGGGTGTAGACGGCGCGGCGCTTGCCGACGGTATAGGTGGCGCGGGTTTCGTAGGCGCCGGCGCGGAGCGAGTCGGTGCCTTTGACCTGGACGCGGAGAAGTTGCAGGCCGTTGTCGAGAATGAAGTCGTAACGCTCGCTGTCGCCCCAGGGGCGGGCGACGCCGAATCCGAAGTCGTAGGCTTGCTCGAGAAAGGCGGCTTCGGAGCGCTCTCCGACACGCTTGGTGTTTGAACGATTGGCTTGGCGGAATGGGAGACGTGGGCGGGTGGTTGGGTCGTTGTTGGAAGGCTGGCCGAAAGGCTGGCTGGCGGCCTGTTTGTCGGGTTGGTCGGAGGGCTGGCGGTTGGGCGGTTGCGAGTTGGCTGACTTTTTCGGGGAATGGTTGCGGCGTTTTTTTCGGGACATCGTGGACTCCTGGGGCGGCGTAGGCTCCTGGGATTTCGGGCACGAAACAGGCGCAGCTTGTGGGCTGCGCCTGTTTGCACCGCTATTGCTTGAGAGCTATTTACTTCGCGTTACTTACTCGCCGTTATTTTAATTTTGCTTTCGCGTCCTTTACTTCTCGGCTACTTCCCGGCAGAATCCATCGCCATTTTAATGATAGCGGCAAGAGGGTTTGGACTGGCAAGGGGAATCGGCGGAAATTGCGGGCGAGGTTCCCGTATTGGGAAAAAGAGACGAGGCGGGGTTTTGGTTTTGAGGGAGATCACTAACTTCAAAAGGAAACAGAGGCAAAGGCGACGGACAGCAGTGTCCGTCCCACAGGATCACTTCGACTGGTTGAAAGGTGGGCTCCGCTTCTTGCTGAGTGCAGATCAATTCTCGCTTTAATTGTATGATTGCCGCGCAAGCGGGGAGTCAAAGTCAAGGGCGGCGGGGAGAACTTCCAGGCCACGATCAGGCGGCGCGGTCAAATTCAAAGGCAAAGGCGGCGGACAGAAGTGTCCGCCCCACACTGGAGCGGAATATGGCTGGACGGATGCTGTGGGCGGGGGGAGTGGCGGCGATTTTTCTGGCGGTTGCGGCGCGGGCGCAAACCGACTGCGAAGCGGGCAATGGGCTGCTGGATTTTGCGCAGCCGAAGACGATGAGCGTGGCGGAAGTGATCCAGAAATTTGCCGCGGCAGAGGCGGCGACGAAGGCGGCGCGCGTGGGTTACACCTTCACGCAGGATGCGCTGGTGCAGACGCTGGCGGGGAAGGCGGTGGATGGAGAGTTCCACGAGGTGGCGAGCATTTCCTATGACGAGAAAGGACGGCGGCAGGAAAATGTGACGTTTGCCGAGCAAACGACGCTGAAGAGGATTCAGTTGACCGCGGAGGACATGGACGACATCCGGGTGTTTATGCCGTTCACGCTGACGACCGGGGATTTGCCGGAATACAACCTTAGTTATGCGGGGCAGCAGCATGTGGACGAGCTGGACACGTATGTGTTCCACGTGGAGCCGAAGAAAGAAGAGAAGAACAAGCGGTATTTTCAGGGACGGATCTGGGTGGACGGCCAGGACTTTCAGATCGTGAAGGTATGCGGAAAAACGGTGCCGCAACGGATACGAGTGAAGAAGGGAGAACATCAGGACTTGCAGCCGTCATTTGTGACCTACCGGCAACTGGTGGATGGGCGGTACTGGTTTGCGGGATATGCGCGGTCGGACGATACGCTGCAGTTTCGGAATGCGTCGATCCGGGTGCGAGAGGTGATCAAGTACTCAAATTACAAACGGACGGGTGCGAGCGCGGAGACGAAGACGGCGGGCGATGGGACGAAGCCGTAGGGGGGATAAGCAGATTTGGCGGTTGTGATTTGTTATTTGGTCTTTGGTTCTTTAACTTTCTAGTTCTTTGTGCTTTGTTCTTTGTTCTTTAGCTCTTGCCGTTTGTTCTTGACAGTTTATTCAGGTGTGATTTACTGCGGAGCATGGCTGAAGAAAAAAAGCGGACGAAAGAGATTGTGTTGTGGATTGTGGCGGTGGGGCTGGTGGCGCTGGCGTTCTTTTGGTACAAGCGGTAGGGACGCCACGCGGGATCAACGGCAAAATCAGAGGGGGCGGAGAGGAGTCTCCACCCCACACGGCTGTGGCTAAGGTTGGAAGAAATTGCGGCTTGGGGACGTGGCCCGGCGAATTGGGGCGCGGGACACGGGGTTTCAGAATTTTCACAGTTGACAATAAATGGCAAGGTGAGACAATCGGACGGTCTTAAGCGGTCCTTAAAAGTTTCCCAGCAAAAGTTTCCCAGCGTCCAGTACGAGTGTTCTGGACTCATCGACAACCCCCTGCAATATCGAAACCCAGTGATTTTGACCCTAAGGAGAATGCATACAAATGAAACAAAGATTTAGCGTGCTCAGCGTTATAGCTGCGCTTGTGGCAATGGCCTGCGTGGCCGGCGCCGCTTTTGCCCAGGATGCCCAACCACTGTTGACGCGCCATGTGCGTGAAGTGACGCGCAATGGACAGGCGCCGTCGGTCGGGAGCCTGCCCGCGACGCAGTCCATGCGCCTTACCATTATGCTGCCCCTGCGCGATCAGGCAGGGTTAGAAAGCTTCGTCAAGGAACTCTACGATCCTAGCAGCGGGGTATATCGCCATTTCCTGACCGTGGAAGAATTCACGGAAATGTATGGTCCGCGCCAGGAAGATTTTGACGCCGTGGTTAAGTTCGCGAAAGCGAACGGCCTGACGGTGACGGGAACGTCCCGCAATCGCGTGGCGATGAATGTCACGGGTTCGGTGGCGAGCGTGGAGAAGGCTTTTCATGTGACCATGGGCCTCTACCAGCACCCCACCGAAGGCCGCACCTTCTACGCTCCGGACCGGGAGCCTACGACCGATGCTGGGGTGCAGCTGTGGCATATCTCGGGGCTGGATAATTATTCGATTCCGAAACCCGCCCTTATGCGTAAAGATGCGAGCGCGAATGTGCACTCCAACGCCACTACCGGCTCCTGCCCTTCGGCTTCGTTTTGCGGCAGCGACATGAGGGCGGCATATTACGGTGGAACGGCTCTCACCGGCGCCGGACAGACGCTCGGGTTGCTGGAGTATGCCGGAACCGATCTGGCCGACCTGAACACGTACTTCAAGAACGCGCATCAGACCAACAATGTCCCGATCACTCTGTTGTCTGTCGACGGAACCCCCACGAGTTGCCTGGAAAGGCAGGACTGTGATGACACGGAACAGACCATAGACATGACGCAGGCGATCGGCATGGCCCCGGGCTTGTCGAGCCTGGTGATGTACGTGGGCTCTACCGATTCCGCAATCTTTAACGCCATGGCGACGGCCAGTCCGCTGAACGCGCAGTTGAGTTGCTCGTGGTACTGGAGCCCGGCAGACCCCAAGACACTGAACCCGATCTTCATAGAGTTCGCGGCGCAGGGTCAGAATCTGTTTGACGCGGCGGGCGACGACGGGAAGTGGCCACCATCCATCTGGCCGGCGGATAACGCGTATCTTACGTCGGTTGGCGGGACGGACCTGGAAACGAGCGGAGCGGGTGGGCCATGGAGTTCAGAAACCGCATGGTCGGACGGCGGCGGCGGAATTTCGCCGAACAAGATTCCGATTCCCTCGTGGCAGGTGACCACGGCCGCCGGTTGCGCGAAATGTTCGCAAACCTTACGCAACGGCCCGGACGTTTCGGCAAACGCGAACTTTACCTTTTACGTGTGTGCCGACCAAACCGCCTGCAGTGCCAACCTGTATGGCGGAACCAGTTTTGCCGCGCCCATGTGGGCTGGCTATCTGGCCCTCACCAACCAACAGTATCTCTCGAACGGAGCAACCACCACGCTGGGCTTCATCAATCCGGCCCTTTATACGATTGGATTGGGCTCGGGTTACGACGTCGCTTTCCACGACATCGTCAGTGGCAGCAACGGCTATCAGGCCACCGTCGGCTACGATTTGGCGACGGGTTGGGGCAGTCCGAACGGGGACGGCCTGGTCAACGCGCTGGCTGGAACCGCGGCGAATCCTGACTTCACCATCAGCGCATCG
>Ga0302326_10014943_pt1 | contig 16373 bp, 18 predicted proteins | sample Palsa_T0_3_FD_202264 | JGI IMG/M metagenome (GOLD analysis project Ga0302326, IMG submission 202264) | Peat permafrost microbial communities from Stordalen Mire near Abisko, Sweden - Palsa_T0_3 | ecosystem: Environmental > Terrestrial > Soil > Palsa > Peat permafrost | place: Sweden: Abisko... | reverse complement strand
GAATGAAAGTCCGACCGCCAGCGGCGGTGGCAGCCGTGATCGAGCTTTCACTGGAAGTTGCTGCGGGAAAGTGGGGATGATTCAGGCCACGGCGCCCTTGACTCGGCGAGACTACATTACATAATGTAATGATGCCAATGAGCGTGTTGAACGCGCGGGCGCTCAACAGCTTTGTGAAAAAGCATCGCGACGCGGCTGCCCCGCTCGACCGCTGGCTTCAGCTCGCCCGATCAGCTGAATGGTCCAACATTGTTGATGTTCGGAGAGTATTCCCGACCGCCGATGGCGTTCCGGTGAAAATCAAGGGCGACGGTACGCTGATCGTCACGGTCTTCAACATCAAGGGCAATGAATACCGGCTCGTTACGGTCTTGGATTTCGCGGCTGCGACCGTGATCGTCCGCGACGTTCTGACCCACGCCGAATATAGCAAGGGCGCTTGGAAGGACCGATTATGAAGACGACCAGAAGAATCCCGGCTGCATCGGCCGACGAGTATCTCCAACTGGTGCAGGCGTTCCCGTTGCGGGTGATTCACAGCGACCGGGAACACGAGGAGGCGGTCACGGTATTGAGCCGCCTGGTCGGGCGGGAGAACGCGAAGCTGTCCGATGGTGCCCGCCAATACGCCGATGCACTGGCCCGCTTCATCCAGGATTACGACCAGCGAAAATACCCCATGCTGAAGACCAGGCGTTCTCCCCTGGAGAAGCTCCAGTACGTGATGTCAGAAAGCGGAATGACGCCCGGCCAGCTCGCCAAGGTGCTTGGCGTGAGCCAGCCGTTGGTAAGCCTTCTGCTTACCGGCAAGCGCAACCTCACCGCCTCCCAAATGCGCAAGCTCGGCGAACATCTGAGCATTGCGCCCGGCTATTTTCTGTAACCCCGCACCACGGGTTTCCAACTCGTGCGGACTCCGCGGAATGAAAGGAGCTTGGCCCCAAGAAGCACAAAGAACGCAAAAAAAGGGGTTCAGACGGGAGTGTCGCGGCGCACGCGCCAATTGAGCGTCCCTCACAAAATTTCTGCGTCATTTGCGCTTCTTCGCGGCAATCTGGCGCGCAGCGTCCCGTGCCCCTCCGAAATCCCTCTGAATTACGAGCGATTCCGCACGCCAAGTGCGAGATGACCCGGATCGCGGCCCAAACGCACTTTTTCGCAAAATTCCGGGCCGGAAGTAGGCGACACACTGCCGTCCGTTGCCATTCGCTGAAATCGAGACCAATGCGCCATTCTGATACCAGAATGATCAGTCTGAAGGGCGTTTACGAGCATATATTCGATAACGAAATTATGTCGTGCCGCGCCCGTCGCCGAAACGAAGGGGCTCCGAGAGGCGGGCACGAGTGTCCCGACCGGTTGTAGGCAGCGCCCGATGCTTCTCCCCCGGGTTGCCGCGGATACACTCAACCGGCTCCATCTTTGTCGGCAGCTTCACCTCCGGCTTTTGCCGCACGTACGACTCGACCAGCTCCGTGATGCGAGCCAGATCGAGTGCCATGAGCTGCGCCGCCAGTGGAGCCTGGCCGCCAAGATCTTGTTGATCGACAAATCGCAGCACCTGCTCCTGCCCAGCCGCCGCGAGTGGGGAGCCGTTTGACCAGGGCTTGGCTGAAGGTGACTGTCGTACAACGTGCGCCTTGAGAGTGAGGATTACCGAGGTGCCTCTCCGCGCCCTTAAATCTTCCGCAAACGGTGGCGACCGGGCTCAATGACGACAAATGAAGCTCGCAACTGCTCCTCCCCATACAACGCCAGGACGCGCTTCAACTCATCGTGCACGACGTTAAGCGTCGACGGCAAGATGCGCAGATAAATGACGCCCGGTCCGCTGCGCTGAACGAATACCAGCGCCCCGAAATCGCGGTCGCGCGTGACGAAGATTCTTTGCTGTTCATGGGCAATACGAAGTAAATCGCCATCCTGCGCCTGCGATAGTCCGAGGTCGGCGGCGGAAACAAGGTTATGCCCCAACCCCTTCAGCAGACGAATTGTGACGGCGTAGACGTCCTGATCGGCAAGAAAATTCATGGCGTCGTCGCCAGCCGGATATCTTCAGCCGCCAGCACGTCGATCGCGTACTGGACACAGGCCCGGATGTCTTCTGTCTCGAACTCCGGATGGTAATCCCTGATAATTTCATCAAAGGAAAGCCCCTCGCGGACGAGTTCCAAGACACTCTGTACTGGAATGCGGGTCCCCGCCACGCACGGCTTTCCGAAGTGAATTCCCGGGGTGACGGCGATGCGATCTCTCATTGCGCCAGAATTGTATCAGGTACCCACGCCAATCACACGCGGGAGCCTGCCTTTCGCATCTCATCCGCCCGCGTTCTCGCTCTTGACGGGCCTCGGATCGAACCCCTAGCAAAGAGAAACTGAAGGCCGGGCCGAAGTTGGCTTTCTTTAACCACGGGCTGCTGGGTACTGCGGCGGGCTTTTGCCGACTTTCTTGGTGATCTTCGGATACTTGCCGCTCGGGGCGTCTGGCCCGACCGCCCGAACTTTGATCTGGTGCCACCAGTCGTCGCCAAAATCGAACCAATACCAGAAGGATCGGCCTTTCTTCAGACCCAGCGATTCGATGGATGTCTCGTGCACCACACCTGCTGATCGCTCGTCATCGCCGTATTCGGCCGCTATCGGCAATACGTACCTCGGTTCGTCCATCGGGCGTTTACCGAACTGGAATTCATACTCTTTTGCCATGGTCGCTTCCCCAGTCATCCACCGAGTTCTTTTGTCAGTTCACTCCTCCGCCGTTCGAGGTCGGCCAGTCGCGTTTTCAGCTTCCGGGTTTCCCTGTTGATGTCGGCCAACTCTTTCTGGAGTTTCTTCGTATGGAGGTGATCCGGCCCACTCCGCTCGCTCACGAGGGCTTCCACTTCCTGCCGCAACAGCCGGAACCACGGGTTGCCATGCATGTTGCCTTCACGGAACTGCAACTTGCCCGCCCGCAGGGCCGCGATGATTTCCTGCTGAGTCAGACCGAATTCGTCCCGCGCGGACTTGTCGCTCAGCGTGGCTCCCTTCGTTGTCCATATCGAATCGCCTTCATACATCAGAGTTGCCTCCCACATCTGCCTCTTCGGCGGCCAGCGGACTTCTCCGATCGAGTCATATGCGACCTCGGCGTCCAGCCTACCACCGGCTCGTTGCCTAGGGAAACGTCCGCCGGTCTAATCTGCTCGATGTCGGAACTCTCCCCGAGCATTCTCGGCCTCTGGCACATCCTCGAGATGGACGGAGGCGAACCGAAGACCCAAGAGATCAGCGTCCGGCCATCCATCAGGTTCAACGCCGATGGCTCTGGTGAATTTTCCTTCGTTCGTGCTCAAGGAATTCTCGATCATCGACTGCTGCATCGGGACGGCAAGGCTGGCACCGAATGGACCTGGCGCGGGAATGAGGGGATGAGTGAGGTTTGGGGCCGCGGCTGGGCAGTGCTTTGCCCGGACCGTCTTCTCAGAGGCAAGTTCTTCATCCACCAGGGGCGAGAATCGGAGTTCGTGGCGAAGAAGGCCAGGGCCGACAAGCCGGCGGCGTTCACCAACTCGCCAGCGTTCAACGCAACGCAACGCCAAGCGCAGTATCTTGCCTTCATTGCTTATTACGCGAAGCTCAACGGCCAGGCGCCGGCCGAGGCGGATATGCAGCGGTACTTCGGCACGACCCCGCCTTCGGTGCACCAGATGGTGCTGATGCTGGAGAAGCGCGGATTCATCGAGCGAACTCCATACACGGCTCGGTCGATCCGGCTTCTGGTCCCACGCGATCGGTTGCCGGAATTGGAGTGAATCATGCGGGTGTTTCTGGGCGGCGTGGGTTGTGTCGGCAAGACCACTATCGGGGCCTGCCTGGCGGCGAGGCTCGGCTGTCGGTTCTACGATCTTGACGTGGAGATCGAGAGACATTTCGGTAAATCGATCGCGCGGTTGAGGGCCGAGGCCCCGTTCCCGGACACCTTCAGGAGGTTGTTCGCCTCGGTCGCTCTGAAGAAGCTGCTTCAATCCGAGCAGAGTTCCGACTTTGTGATGGCTCTTACGCCCAGCGGCTTAATGGACAGCATGTGGAGAGTATTGAAAACGGCGGATCGAGTTGTCGTGGCTCTTCAAGATTCGCCAGAAAACATCCTATCGAGGATCACGTTCTATGACGCCGAATCGAAGCCGATCATCCGAACGCTTAACGAGAAGGAGCGGCGCTGCTACCTCCGCGAAATCAGGAAAGATGCGACTTATTTTGGCCGTTCATTCTACAAGGCCGACATCAGAGTTGACATTGACGGGCTCGATGTGGACACGAGTGCGGCGAAGATCCAACGCCTGCTGGGGGAGTGGCAGGACGCGAAGCAGCGAGCAGTCTCGGTCAGGTTCCTATCAGACGCCGTGGACGTTATCCGGGAAAGGGTCGCCGCCCTGCGTCTTTCAAAAAAGGCGGATGTGTGGTCGACAATCCTGAGGCAGATCAGGAAGAAACAATGCTTCGATCACCGCTATGCCGAAGCGATTATCAAGTGTATCGGCTCGTTGCTGGACAAGTTGGATGATGAGACGGTGATCGCGATGTGGCGAGAAACGGAAACGGGGATGGCCGAGAACGCAGAAGACGCACAACCGGTTCCCGATTTCATTCGGATGAGCTTGGAGATGGAGCTTCTTGAGGCGGTCACAGAATCCGCTTATGACGAAGCCAAGGCATCGCGTACGAACAACATGTTCAGTTAGGGTCGGATGTGTTTTGATAGAGCACCGTTCCGATCAAAGAAACCGCACGATGCAATCCCAACCCCGAAGATTTTGGCAATCAGTAGGGACCCTCCCGTGAGCGCGCGGTGAGAAAACTCTGCTTCCGGCGTCTGTGTTGCATGTTGCTCGCTGAATGATCATCCGAGCCGATGTTCCGAATTGCCCTATTGCCATGCGGCAATCTTTTGGTTCCATTTCTACCATCGGTTTAATCGTGGACACGATGCGACCCAACGGGGTAGAGTCAGCTACCATGCGCAGCCGCCGTCTGGCAATCTTCGCTCGGCCGAGGCCGCCAAGAGAAGAGAGGCGTTCAAAATTGCCATCGCTAAATCGAGGTTAAATCGAATCCGCGATCGGTGGCTCCCCGCCCCCGTCAGCGTGGAGTTGCAGCCAAAAAATGCCGGATATCCCCGAGCTATGGAGGATCCCATGTCGCCAAACATTGGCAGGGCACGTTCGGGCCGGACCGCAAAACGATTGAACCGCCCGGGCACCTATTGGGCCGAAGTTCTCGAAGGGCGCGTGCACTTGTCGGCTGGGAGTTTTCCGACCACGCCGGCGAGTTACCTCGTTGGGCAGGGAAGCGTGTCATATCCTGCAGTTGGCGTCTTCACGAGCAACGGGCTTCCCGATATCGCGCTGGCCAATGATTCGCTCTCCGGGCAGGATGGTTCGATCAGCGTTCTGCTGAACAAGGGAGACGGCACCTTCGGCACGGCCAGCACCCTGCCCGCCGGGGAGCGGCCCTTTCAGGTCATTTCCGGCGAATTCACCAGCAGCGGACATGAGGACCTGGTCGTCACGAATTCCGAGGATGGCACCGTCGGCTTTTACGCCGGGCAAGGCAACGGGACCTTTGCCGCGCCCGTCCTCTCCAGCTACGGAACCGCCGCGCCCAGCGGCTCGGGAGCGCTGGCGTATCTCGCGGCGGTGGAGCTCAACGGGCCCAGCGGAAATCTGGATCTGGTCGTCGCCGATCAGAACGACAACGAACTGGTCACCCTGATCGGCAACGGCTCCGGCTCATTCACCGTAGGCCAGACGATCCACGGCGAATTCGATTCGATCGTGACCGGGCAGTTCCTCGACGATGGAAATGACGACGTGGCGACCGTCTCAAGCAACGGGAACGTGATCGAAGTTTACCAAAACCTTGGCAACGGAATGCTCGCCACCACGCCGGTAGAGCTTCAGACCAATGCCATTGGCGGGTCGCAGGGCGGCGGACTGGTCGCCGGCGATTTCAACGGCGATGGGAAGACCGACCTGGCCCTCCTGACCGCCTCGGAAACCTCGGACACCGCAACGCTGTCGGTCTTTCTGAACCAGGGCAACGACACGTTCGGTGCGCCGATCGCGACCAGTATTCAGAACGCCTCGGACCTGGCCGTCGGCGATTTCAGCAACGATGGGAAACTCGATGTGGTGACGACCGACGAAGCGAACCTGGTGGTCTATCCCGGCAATGGCGATGGCACCTTCCAGACCACGCCAACTTTGAATCTGCAGAATTTCAGCATGGAGGGCGGACCGGTCGTGGCGGATGTAAACGGCGATGGGCTGCCCGACATCATCGCCGACGGCGCCCTCTCTACCAGCACGCTTTCGGGACCGACGATCAGTGTCTTCATCAACGGCGGCACAGGTGGAGGAGGTGGCGGGGGTGGAGGAGGTGGCGGGGGTGGCGGTGTCACTCCCGGCGCACTGACACCGAGTCTTTCCGGAAAGTTTCCCACGTCGGTCATTGCCGGGCAAAAGGCTGCAATCAGCGCGACGGTCAGCATTACCCCCACCAGCGGCGCTTACGATGCCACGTCCACCGACAAGCTCTTCCTCTCCACCGGCACCACCGTCAACGACGACTCGATCCAGATCGGTCCAACCATCACCAAAACGCTCAAACTCAAGAGCGGGGCGCACACGACGGTCAAGTTCTCACTCAAGTCGCTGCCGTCCACCGTGCCGGACGGAACCTATTACCTGGTCGATCAGGTAACCGACAGCAGCGGCAACAGCAACGTGGCCGCTTCGAGCGGAACGATTACCGTTGCTCCGCCGGAAGTGAATCTGTCGCTTGCGCTGTCGAAATTCGCATCCAGTGCCAAGGGCGGCAAGAAGTTCAGCGAAACGCTCAGCGTTTCCAATTCCGGCAACATCCCCGCCGCCAGAACCGTGCCGATCGTGGTATACACGTCTCCAGATGGTCTCTTGGACGATGCGACGCAACTGGCCAGCATCACCAAGAAGCTCAACATCAAGAACGGCAAGTCGCAGAGCCTCCCCTTGAGCCTGACGGCCCCGGCGAGCGGAACGTCCGCCTATCTGATTTTCGTGGTCGATCCGAACGACACGCTCAAAGAAGTGACGCCAGCCAACGACACGCTGGTCAGCCCGTCGAAGGTGACGTTTAGCTGATTAATTAACCGGGAAAGCCTGCCCGATCCGGCTGCTCATCGCTCGGGAGCATGTGCCTGAGCTTGAGCAGAGTTGGTAACCGGATGAAAGGTGCGGTGCAGGCGTTGCGAGTAGGGTCATGGCGTGGTGGGCGGGAAGAACCGCTGCATCATGCGGCGGGTGTGCTCAAATTGCCTGATGAACTGGTCTACCTCCCGAACATCTACACCGGCGCCGTCGGCGACACGCCGAAGACTGCCGGCATCCAGCAAGTCGGGGTTTTGTCGCTCCCGCAAGTTCATCGCGTGGTAGATGCCACGCATTCGGGCCATCTGCCTTTCTACGTCGTCCGGCTCGATGGTCCGCATCGGCCGGAGCATCTGCGACATGCCGGGGGACCATGTCCATCACCCTGCTCATCGGTCCGAGGTTCCGCACCTGGGCCAATTGGTCCATGAAGTCGCTCAACGTGAACTCGCTATTTCTCATCGGTCATACCCAAAGACGCCCGGCTTCCGATCACTCCGTTGCGGATCAGTGGCTATCGGGCCACGCGACCTTGGTGAGACGTCATTATATAATTCAACTTCGATTTGACCGCCCGCAATTTCTATTCGATGTCAAAGACACGAATGCGGCTGCGATGTGGCATCACCGCTCGCATGAGTTTACCTCGAACGCCGGCGTGTCCGGCAAGGAACCCGTCATGAAGAGCTTTCAGAATCTGGTTGTCAGGCTGGCGAGAGAAGAGCAGGGCGGCGAAGTGCTGGAATATGCATTGATTGCCGGCCTGATCGTCGTCGCCGCGATCGCGGCAATTTCTTCGGTCGGCACGAAAGTGCTCGCCCGCTGGACCTCGCTGAACTCATCGATGTAATCCAACGGCAGGCGCACGGGAGGCGAGCGTCATTGTGAGCGTTCTTGTGGTCGGTTGTTTCCACAATGAGCGCTCATTTTCCTACACAATCAATTCCGGCACGATGCTGGCCAGCTCAACTCCGGTGAGGCGTTGATCGAGTCCCTGGTACTGATATGTAAACGTTTCGTGGTCGACGCCGAGCAGGCGCAGGACAGTCGCGTGGAAGTCGTGCACGTTCACGGGGTCTTTGACGATGTTGTAGGAGAAATCGTCGGTTTCGCCGTGGATGAGTCCCGGGCGGGAGCCGCCGCCGGCCATCCACATGGTGTAGCAGCGCGGGTGATGGTCGCGGCCGTAGTTGTCGTGGGTGAGGCCGCCCTGGGAGTAGATGGTTCGGCCGAATTCGCCGCCCCAGATGACAAGGGTGTCGTCGAGCATGCCGCGCTGTTTGAGGTCTTGAACCAGCCCATAGCAGGCCTGATCGACGTCTTTGCACTGGGAAGGGAGCCGGCCGCTGACGTTGGAGTGGGTGTCCCAATTGTTGTGATAGATCTGAACGAACCGCACGCCGCGCTCCACCAGCCGGCGGGCGAGCAGGGCGGTGGCGGCGAAGGTGCCGGGCTTGCGGGCTTCTTCGCCGTAGAGGGCGAAGGTCGATTCCGGCTCGCTCTTGATGCTGATCAATTCGGGGACACTCGCCTGCATCCGGAAGGCCAGTTCGTATTGCTCGATGCGTGTGTGGGTTTCCGGATCGCCCACGAGCTTGTAGTTCATCTCGTTGAGCTGGCGGAGGGCATCGAGGCCACGGCGGCGGACGTCCGTCGATACGCCGGGCGGGTTATTGATGTACAGGATCGGATCGCCTGAGCTGCGCAGCGACACGCCGGCGTGCACGCCGGAGAGGTAACCGCTGCTCCAGAGCTTGGCGGAGATCGCCTGGATCTGCTCGGTATTGGTGGACTTGGCCACGAGCACGACGAATGTCGGCAGGCTGTTGTTGAGCGAGCCGAGTCCGTACGACACCCAGCTTCCCAGGCACGGCTTTCCGGTGATCTGGTTGCCGGTCTGCTGGAACGTGATGGCGGGCTCGTGGTTGATGGCGTCGGTGTTCATCGTGCGGATGAAACACAGGTCGTCGACCATCTTGGCGGTCCAGGGGAGCAGCTCCGTGACCCACATTCCATTCTTGCCGTGCTGGGCAAACTTATATTTTGACGGCGCGACCGGAAAGCGCGCCTGCCCCGCCGTCATGCCGGTCAGGCGCTGACCGTTGCGGACTGAATCGGGCAGGTCCTTGTCGAACATGGCGTTCATCTTCGGCTTGTAATCGAAGAGATCCATTTGCGGCGGTCCGCCGACCATGTGGAGATAGATCACGCGCTTGGCCCTGGCGGCAAAGCGGGCAACGCCGCGGGGAAGATTGACCGGGAGCGATGCGGTGTTAGCCACCGATGCGCTGGCCTTGGACGCGAGCGCGCCGCCTCCGAGCATGGCCAGGGCAGCCATTCCCAGCGCGTCTTTCCCGCGGCTGAGGAACCGCCGGCGGGTTTCGTACAGAGCGAATTCTTGTAATGGAGTCATAAGGTCACCATGTTTTCAGAGGCCCGGATTCACTGGTCGGCTCATCAAACCCGAATGACGAAGTTCGAATCCTCGAATCAAGCTCGAATGACGAAGCTCGAAACAGATGCGGGGAACGCAGTTCGCTCCTCTTCGTTTCTTCATTCGGACTTCGGGTTTGATTCGTCATTCGGGTTTCGGAATTCGGGCTTCATTTGTTAAGCGCCTCGTCCAGATTCATTACCTGGTTGGCCAGCATCGTCCATGCCGCGTGTTCGGCTGGGTTCAGGGATGTATTGCGTTTGCTCTCACCGACTCCCAACAACTGGGCCGCCTCATCCTCATGAGCCTGATAGTAGGCAAGCAGATCGTTGTACTCCGATTGGGCGATTGCGGCTTCTTCCGGCCGAAACGGGCGGGCGAGAACTCGCTCGGTCACAAAATCCAGACGCGTGCCAAACGGTGTTGTGCCTGTGGTGATCGCCTTCTCCGCCAGCACGCGGGCGGCCTCAACAAACTGGGTGTCGTTCATGGTCACCAGCGCCTGCAACGGCGTGTCAGTGCGATCGCGCCGCACCGTGCAGGTTTCGCGGGTGGGAGCATTGAAGATCTCCATCGATGGCGGGGGGGCCTGCCGTTTCCAGAAGGTGTAGACGCTGCGGCGATAGAGGCCCTCGCCATGATCCTGGAGATAATTGCGCGTGTTGCCCTGCGGGAGACCGACGACATCCCAGATGTTCCCCGGCTGATAGGGGCGAACGCTCGGGCCGCCCATCATCGGCGAGAGCAATCCGCTGGCCGCCAGCGCCTCGTCGCGGAGCATCTCCCCATCCATGCGAAACCGCGGGCCGCGCGCCAGCAGGCGGTTTTCCGGATCGATCTCGATCTTCTCCGGCGTGTCGGTCGCGGCCTGGCGATAGGTGGCGGACATCACCATCAATTTCACCATCCGCTTGATGTCCCAGTGAGAATCGCGGAAATCAACTGCCAGCCAGTCGAGCAATTCCTGGTTCGACGGCGATTCGCCCATGATGCCAAAGTCCTCGGCAGTTTTCACAAGTCCAACGCCGAACAGTTCCTGCCAGAGACGATTCACCTCGACCCGTGCCGGGAGGGGGTTTTCCGGCTCGACGATCCATTGCGCCAACCCCAACCGGTTCCGCGGCGCGTTCGTTGGGAAGGGGGGCAGCGAAGCGGGAGTCATCGGTCCAACCTGGTCGCGCCGTTTGTCGTAATCGCCGCGATACAGCACAAATGCCACGCCGGGCGTCGGCTTCTCCTGCATGACCAGCGTCTCGGCGCCCCGCGTTTCGATCTCCCGCATGTTCTGCTCGATCACGTCGAGCTTCGACTGCATCGCCAGCGACTGCGGATCGATGCTCTTCGACCAATAGCCGTAGAGGGCTTTCTTGTCCGCGTCGGTGCGCTTCTCGGCGGGCTTGGCGACAATCGCGAACATCTTCTCGGCGACAGCCAGTTGCTGCACCTCGCCGGCAGAGAGCGATCGGTTGTAGATGCGAAGGTCTTCCACCAGCAGACCCACGATCGGGCTGTCCTGATCCCGCTGGCCGATCTTCAATGGGACGGTGGTGCGCGTCGTCCCCTTCAGCGTGTTCACTTCTATCTGCGTCTTCTGCGCCTCGCCATCGACGTAAACTTTGTAACCCGCGGCCTTTCCCTTGCCGTCATAGGTGATGCAGAAGTGGTGCCACTTGCTGCTGTCAACCGCCTTCTTACTCACCACCTTGAGAGCATCGTCGTTCCAGTGATGAACCAGGTGCCCGCCGACGTGATCGGACTGCACCCACATATCCCAGCCGCGAAAACTGTCCGCGGCGTTCATCCGGGCGACGATTGCTCCCGTAGCATTGTTGGGAAGCTTCGCCCAAACGGCGCAGGAGTAGGGCGTGCGGTTGTCGAAGTCGCCGACGTCGGCCACGGCGGGAGCGACTCCTTGCTGGGTCTCCATCGCCATCGGCGTCATCTCCGCCGGCGCCCAGCGCGCCTGCGGCGCCAGGACGAGATCGCGCGGCTGGCCATTAACCATCGCATGCGTCACGTCGCCGGCGCCTTCGTTCAGCGGAGCCAGAAGCTGCATCCCACGGGTAGGAAGAGAATTTGGAATCTCGTTCAGGTTTGCCGATGCGAGCCAGCGGTCATAGTCAGGGCGCCCGCTTTTCCCCCGCTGCTCGATCTGCTCGCGCACCGCATCAGAGTTCGCCGCCAGCTCGGCATAGCGTGGGCGATCTTCCGGTTTCGGAACGACGACCGACGGAGGCGTGTCCTTGATGTTGCCATCCAGCCCTCCATTGGTTCCGTTGTTGAGGAATGCCGAGAGGGAATAGAAATCCTTCTGCAGGATGGGGTCGAATTTGTGATCGTGACAGACCGCGCACCCAACCGTGAGTCCCAGGAAGACCCGGCCGATGGTTTCGGTGCGGTCCCGGGCATACAGCACGCGGTTTTCCTCCTCGATCGTGCCGCCTTCGTTGGTTGTCTCATTGCAGCGCACGAACCCAGATGCGATCTGCTGGTCGAGCGTGCGGTTGGGGAGCAGGTCGCCGGCAAGCTGCTCGGTGAGGAACTGATCGAACGGCTTGTTGCGGTTGTAGGCGTTGATCACCCAGTCGCGATACGGCCACATCTCGCAGTAGTTATCAAAGTGCAAACCATGAGTGTCGGCGTAGCGGGCAGCATCGAGCCAGTAGCGGGCGCGGTGTTCGCCATAGCGGGGGGAAGCGAGCAGCCGATCCACCACACGCTCGTACGCGGCGTCCGATTTGTCATCCAGAAACGCCGCAATCTCCTCCGGCGTCGGCGGCAGGCCGATGATGTCAAACGTAACCCGGCGAATCAGCGCCCGGCGATCCGCCTCGGGCGCCGGCGTCAGCCCCTTGTCGTCAAGCCTGGCGAGGATGAATTGATCGATCGGATTTCGCACCCACGCCGGGTTCTTCACCGCCGGCAGGGGGGCTTTGGCCGGCACAATCCACGACCAGTGCGGCTCCCACGGCGCGCCCTGCTCGATCCACCGTTTGATCAAATCCTTCTGAGCAGCCGTCAGCGCCTTGTGCGACTTGACGGGCGGCATGATCTCGTCGGAGTCGTTGCTGGTAATCCGTTGATACAGCAGGCTCTTCTGCGGATCGCCCTTGACGATCGGCGTCCCATCCTTGCGCTCGGCGAAAAACCCTTCCGCCCGGTCAAAACGAAGCCCTTCCTTGCGCCCCGCCGGATCCGGGCCATGGCACGCGAAGCAGTTTTCCGTAAGGATTGGTCGGATATCGCGGTTGAAACGGATGGCCGCGTCGTTCCCCGCCGCCAGCGCGGCATGGGACGCGATGGCCATCAGACAAACCACAACCAGTTTGATTTTCTGCCTCATACGGGTCCGCCAACTACTTCCGTCATTATATAAGATTCAATGCCCGATTCGGAACAAAGCTTCACTCAATTTTACGTTCCAACGACCCGTATGTTGCATCCACTGAGCATCCCCTTTCCAAAACCTGACATTTCCTTACATCCCCCCGGAGGGGCTGCGACCACCTCTCCGGAGTCAGATTGCCCCCCGAAGTCTGAGCCGGTTTAATTCAGAAGATGGCGAACGACGGTCAACTTGAAGCAGGCGTTTTCGTATTGACGGCGGAGGGATGGATCATCGCGAAGCGACGGGCGTTCGCGGATCAGCCCGCCGCCTTGCAATGGATGAAACGCCACGCCGCCGCGCAGGCCAGGAAAAATCCGTCGCAACGGATCCGGGGGAGCATCCTGCAGACCACAGATTGGGTGACGCTGGACTCCGTGCTTGCGGAGTACGAGCAGAAGCGTCGTGCCCTCCACCATGATTTCATCGACCCCGAGTGAATGACCATTTTCCCCGTGCTCCCCCGTTCGCATTTTGGGTGTCGCGATCCGGGAATGCGAAGGGGCAGGGAGCATTCGCGGGGCAGCGTCATGCTCCTCACCAATACATTGACTGCCTACCATTCGACCGTGAAAACACCCCTGCCAACCCGCAACCCGACTCCTGCTCAATTGCTGGCTGCGAATGACAAAACGATTCCCGATATAATCGCCAGAAACTTGCAGGTGTTGTTTTGCGGAATCAATCCCGGGCTCTGGTCGGGCGCGACCGGCCATCATTTCGCGCGGCCGGGAAATCGGTTTTGGCCGGCGTTGCATGCGGGCGGATTCACACCCAGGGTGTTGAAGCCGTTTGAGGAGACAGAATTACTCGACTATGGCTGCGGCATCACCAGCTTCGTGAACCGCGCCACCGCCACGGCCGCGGAATTGTCCGATGCGGAATTGATCGAAGGAGCCTTGCGTTTGCAGAAAACCGTGCGGAAGTATCGGCCGGCCATGCTGGCGATCCTTGGCATCGGCGCCTATCGCACCGGCTTTGGTCGAAAGAACGCCGCGCTGGGATTGCAGGCCCAAACCATCGGCGAAACACGCATCTGGGTGCTGCCCAATCCCAGCGGCCTAAATGCCCATCAGACGCCAGCCTCCCTGGCAAAGCTTTTCGCGGAACTGCGAAATGCGTGTTAAGCGGAAATCGGACACGCGCCTTGCCCAGAACGGGGGTCCCAATGAGGCCGCTAAAGTTTGCCGCCCGGTGGTTCGGCCTCTACAATCAGCCGTTAGGAAAGTTGCGCGGCGGCGCCGCAGTCGAGGGCTCTGCGATGCAGATGGTGAAGATTCGGATCATCGATGGCGAGAAACGAGCTGACGCGCTCTTGGCGTTGATGCGCCGGGGCCGGGTTGTCTGCTTCCCCGATAACGTTTTCATCGTGCCCGAGCCAGGACTGGCCCTTCTGCAGGGGATGGGGGTTTCATTCGAAGAGCTTGGCCGGGGGGGAATCGACTATGCCGAGAAGGCGCTACGAGATTCTATTACCACTCCGGCATAATGATAGCCGTCCCATGGAGGCCGAGAGGTTCGATCAGACCCGCCAGGATTTGATTCTCCGCTTCGGAGTTGTCTCTTTTCATCCCAATTCGATTTTTGGCATTTGGGTCCACGAGGGAACCCGATACGAGGATGAACTGGTGCGCCTGGTCGTCGATGTCGACGACGCGCCGGAAACTCGACAGTATTTTGTTGAGTGGAAGCCAGCGCTTTTGGAGCGGTTCGAGCAGATCGAGATTTATATTGCCTCGTACCCCATCGATATTCTGTAGGCAGGAAAGGGATAACGGGGGAACGCACTACCGGGGCGGGGTCGCTCGTCGTCCCCGTGCTTCCGCCCAATACGCCCCGTCGTCGCTCCTTGCCCGGCAACGTCATGCACCGCGCCCCGCCGCGCGGGAGAGTTTCCAGACAGAGCCAAATGGCGGCTGACCCTCTGGCTGTGTATCGGGCTGGCCGTCTACTTTTTCTACGGCAGAAAGGGAAGCGCGCTTGCCGGCGAAGCCGCGAAGTAGTCGGGTTTTCCGCGGACGCTGGCACTGCCGGTGCTTTGCGCGGATGGACTTCGTCGTGAAGTGCATAAAATCGCAAATTGGAACACACGAAGGCGACATTCGTGCTTCTTGCGGCCTATTTCCCAAGCGAGATGCCGTCTACCCCTTTTTGTGTGAGGACGGTGCTGCCGGGCAGTGGCACGCCGCCCGCAGATGAGTATGCCTGGTGAGCGCCACCGATGCACCAAGGTTTGAATTCCCCGTTGAGACTATGTACGCTGCGCGTTTCGCGTGAGGCGGACTTCCGGAGGGTTTATGGCGCTTTATCCCTGCCCTGTTTGCCAAACTGATGTGTCTGCTGACGCCGCCTCCTGCCCGAAGTGCGGCGACCCGTTGGACGGGCTGAACGCAAAACTTAAGTTTGTATCATATTACAGAGACTCAATACCGTGGTGGGAAAAATATATTGTTATGGCGCTTCTCGCCATGATCGGCCAAGACAAAAAGCGTGGATTTTACGTGAGTCTGAATCATCAGCGCGGCGTGCTTTATAACCATTATTGGAGCGCGGATATTAAGCTTCGTCCGGGTCCGCGTGAATTCATGGTCTGGCGATGGAATCGCGTTACTAGATATTCATCTTGGACGATTCCAGTCGAGCCCGGTAGCAAATTGAGTTTCCGTATATTGGAAGAGCGATCGCTTTCAGACAAACCGTTCATGTTAATTGAACGTTGGGGTAGGAAGATGGAACTGGAGCTAATTGTGGATGGTTGCAGCGAAGAATCCCTTGGCAGCTATCTGGCGAAGAACCCCGACGTCGTTGTGGACCGGGAGGTTTCTCGAATCTACGGTAGTAGAAGCTGAGGATTGCCGATTCTGGAGCACCGCTTTCGCCGTCAGCACGCGCTAATTCGGTAGTGGTGCCAACCCAGTTTGGCCTGAGCTTCGCGAGGAATCCTTCCTAGTTCGCGGTTTCAACTTTGGGACTGATTTGGCACGCAACACGCGACGGGCCCTACGTCGGATGCTTACGATCTCGTAATTTCTTCTTTGGAAGTTAGGTTAGAGGGGGTGCAAGATTTCGGAGGCACGCCCGCGCAAAAAAAAGTCTACCAAAATAACGTTCTTGACTCCCGGTCTTTTGCGCTATCATTGGGTATGTCGATTTGGACCAAGCCCTGTATAGCCGACGGGAGAGTGGAGAGCGTTCGAATCGACGTCCAAGAGGTAATTAATTTCCCGGGTGGTGCCGAGGTTACCCGAACGCCGAAGTTTTAAGAATACTGGAGAAAGACATCTGCAGATTGGTCCAGCAGGCCGCTAATGATATCGCCGGTGTTCGGCGGGCGGCGCCGCACTGGTATTCAGCGGAGAGACGGCGCCGCCGTATCGACCGGA
>Ga0302326_10014942_pt1 | contig 16373 bp, 6 predicted proteins | sample Palsa_T0_3_FD_202264 | JGI IMG/M metagenome (GOLD analysis project Ga0302326, IMG submission 202264) | Peat permafrost microbial communities from Stordalen Mire near Abisko, Sweden - Palsa_T0_3 | ecosystem: Environmental > Terrestrial > Soil > Palsa > Peat permafrost | place: Sweden: Abisko... | reverse complement strand
TCCCATCTGTAACTTGCCGGGAAGTGTCCATCTCCGCTCCAAGTGGACACCTATTCGAAGTCTCCACTTCTGCAGAATGACTTCCTACCAGCCAGATGTCCAGACGGTCATAACCGGACGCTTACGAATGAATAGTCGGCTACAGGTCCGTTGGCACGTCGATTTGTGCGAGCGCCAAATTTTAAGACAAACCCCAACGCCGCCCTCGAAGGGCGGCTTTCTTTTTCTGCTTTAGTTGCCTCATCGCAGCTTCGCGTACTCGGCTTTGGCTTGCTTCAGGATGGGGATGTCTGAATCGGCGTCTTTCCAGAGGGTGAGGAAATCTTTGTAAGCTGCAAGCGCCCGGACGCGAGCGGCATCGGCATCCGCTCCCTGCGAAGTTCTCGACTGCAAGGCATTGGCACGAGCCACTCCCAGATGCGCCAACGCTCCTGTCCAGCAGTTCCAGACGATGCCCCTGTGGTCGATAATCTTCTGGAACTCGGCGGCGGCTTCCTTGCCTTGTCCCGCGGCCAGATACGCCTCTCCGCGAATGTAGGTGGGATAGAGGCAGGAGATATTCGAAAGAAAGAAAATCTGCCCATATTCAATCGGCGGCACGGCAGGCTGCAGGCTCGCGATGGCCGCAGAAGGATTCTTACGGTTAAGCGCCAGTTGCGCGTGAATGGCCGGCAGCCAGAGCGATTGCATCTGTGTATCCTGAGGATAGCGCTTGTTTAGGTCTCGCGCGATCTGCTCCGCCAGCGCAGATTCGCCTGCCATGGCGAGGGCTAGTGCGGCTTCAACGTCAACGGCTTGACTGGTGGGCACTAACTTCAGTCCCTCTGCGGCGACCTGCTTGGCCAGCGCCGGGTTGCCGAAGGCGGCTTCCCGCTGCGCCGCGATGGCCAGCTCGGTCGCCCCGAGTTCCTTGCTATCGGCCCGAATGGCGGAGTCGAGGGACCTTCGCGTCAATTCCCGAGCCTTGCCAAGATGGCCCGCATAGGCCTCCGTATCGGAAGCGAGTGATAGCGCCATATTTTCTTCGGGCTTGCCCTCAAACCAATGCAGTTGTTCCGTCATGGCACTGGTATCGCCACCAAGAAAAGCCAGCCCATAGAGCGCGTTGTGCAGTATGAAACTATCAGCCTTTCGCGCCTGCGCCTGCGCGACCACTTGCCGCGTTTCCTCAAAGTTTTGCAAGATCAGTCCGGCATTGGCGAGATGGGTGTAGGCCACGGGGTCATCGGGCCGCGCCAACATTTCTTCGCGAAACAATTTCGCTCCCTTCTCGTACTCCCCTTCCTCAAACGAAATGTAGCCCAATACCGTCTTTGCTGGGTCCTCGGGATAACTCGCACCAAGTTCTTCCATCGCGCGTGCGGCCTTGTCCAATTCTCCGGTCACTTCGGAGTAGTAAAAAGCGGTGATCACCATCCTTTCGCGAGCGCTGGTATGCTCCCGCAACTGGAATGCTTTGGTTGTGTATTCGCTGGCGCGCTCAACCTCTCCGAGCGTTCCATAATCGCGGGCCATTTCGAGATAGGCCATCGCAAAATTAGGATCGAGTTCGACGGCTCGTTGTTCGTAGGGCAGTTCTGCAGTCGGGCCCTTCTCCCGGAAGGCCTTACTGCCCAAGGCATCGGCCTGCAAAGCCTCGAGAGAGGAAGTCGTGGCCTGATAAAGCGGAACGTCAAGCTTCTGCACCGAGGCCAGCGATTCGCCCAGTTCGCCGCGCAGCTTTGATGCTGCCGTTCCCAGCGCGTCAAGAACTTTCTCTTTTGCAGCTGCAGTTGTTTGCTCCTGCGCCAGCGTCTCGCCGCTCTGGCAGTTCACCACTTTCAGTCCCAGCACATATTGGCTGCCTAGGCTGGCAATCGACCCGGCAATGTACGCTTTGCTTCCCGTGCGCTGGCAAAGCTCGCGCGCCACGTCCGGCGTGAGCCTGGTATCGGGAGGGCGGGTCATCAGTTTCAAGGTTGCCGCGACCTTGTTGTCGGAGAGCACATTCAGAAACGGGGACTGGCTCAGCGATACGTTGAGTGCGGTCTTGAGTGCGTCATCAAAGACCGGGTCGCCGGTTTTGTTGTCAAAATCGGCAAGAACGATGGCGTCTTTGTCAGTCAGCGGCTTGGTGCGGTGTGAACGATAGTAAAGTCCGCCAGCTATTAATGCGATTACCACTACGACCGAGGGCACCGCGATCTTCCAGAGATTTCCCTTCGCTGCCGGTACCTGGCTCACCTGTACTGCGGGCATCGATCCTGAACTGGTGGCCAGCACGCGCCCCGTCTCCGTATCCCGCTTCAGACGCTCCAACTCAGCCCGTATGTCGGAGGCATGCTGATAACGCAGATTCCGATCCTTCTCCAGCGCCCTGTTGACGATCCGTTCTAATTCCAACGGCAGATCGGGATTCAATCGGACAGCGGGAGTCGGGGACGAGTCGAGAATCTCCCTGAAAATCACACCCGAACTCTCGCCGCGAAACGGTAGCGTCCCGGTCGCCATCTCGTACAACATCGCTCCGAAGGAGAATAAATCCGTGCGTGCATCCAGTTCTTTCGCCCGCACCTGCTCCGGCGACATGTAGGCCACCGTCCCTACGGTGGCACCTGGGCTAGTCAGATGCTCTTCCAACGTCACCGTCGTCTGCCCCACCGACTGCGGCGCGCTGCCCGGATTGCCGGTCGGCTGCGTCACCTTCGCCAATCCGAAATCCAGAATCTTCGCGTGCCCGCGCTTGGTCACGAAGATGTTTGCCGGCTTGATGTCGCGGTGGATGATCCCGGCCGCATGCGCCGCATCCAGTGCGTCGGCAACCTCGATCCCGAGCGACAGGATGGCCTCGGTCTCCATTGGACGGCCAGCGATGCGGTGCTTCAGCGTCATCCCGTCCAGATACTCCATCGCCAGAAACGACTGATCGCCGCTCTTGCCGATCTCGTAAATGGTGCAGATGTTGGGATGGTTCAGAGCAGACGCCGCGCGCGCTTCACGGCGAAAGCGTTCAAGCGCTTGGGGATCTCGCGCCACGTCATCCGGCAGAAACTTCAACGCAACAAAGCGGCCGAGTTCAATGTCTTCGGCCTTATAGACCACACCCATGCCGCCCCCGCCGATCTTCTCGACGATGCGGTAGTGCGAAATGGTCTGGCCGATCATGTTGGCTCCCTGCAGAGGAACGTCAACCAGGTCCCGTTGGGCCTTGGCGCTAGATGTTAAGTGCAGCCGGGGAGGGAGTCAATTCCGCAGGCTGGTGCACGATTGCCGGGCCGGTCGCTAACCGCACGGCGGGCTGTCATTAACCGTTGGGTTAGTGGGAGCGTGCATGGTCGGGTTGGTATTCGGGGCGCTGAAATCGACATCGTTTCTTTTCAAGCACTTCCGACGCACGAGGAATCTGGCCTCAACTAGCAAACGGTTGGCCCGTCCTTTGCATTACTCAAAAGCGAAAGGAGGACGCCATGAAAACCAAGACGAACGCGAAGGCTGGCATGAGAGTCGCCCTCTAAACCGGAAACAACATAAGGCGGCGAGCAAGGATTGACTCCGAGAAACAACCGGAGTGGAAGACTTGAAGCGAAACTACCAACTCAAATAAGGAGAGGAGAGCAGCCATGAAAACCAAGACGAATGTGAAGGCGGGTCTGCGCATCGCTACCCAGTAACGTCACCAAACAGAAAGGACCAAGGGAAGACCAAGCAACTACCAAAATCCAAAGGACAGGAGAAGCTATGAAAACCAAGACGAAAGTGAAGGCTGGATTGCGCGTCCAAGTCAGTAATTGAAGAACAACCCGAGCATTTCTGAGAGAAGCCGCCCCGCAAGGCGGCTTTTCAAGTTACACATAGCAACAATAATCGATTGGCAAAATCCAGTCTGCAGAACCATTTCGGCGGTAAGATGTTGCGCGCCTGAAATCCCGGCCGTGGTGACGGCGAGGATGTGGCGATGTCTTTGTCGGCAGTCAGCGGTGACGGAGATTAATTGATGCCGAGTCCCTTTTTTCGCTCAGAACGTTTCCTGGAGTCCGAAACATTTAAGCGTGGCACATGGGGGTTGCTGATCGCGGCCGTTCTGCTGGGACTATGGATGGCATGGTTATTCCGAGCCCGGGTGGCGGTTTATGCGGTCAGCGAGACGGCCGATCTGGAAGTGGATCGCGCGGCGCATCCGGTCGAGTCGCAATACAGTGGCCGCGTGGTGACGAGCGCGCTGGCACTCGATCGCGAAGTGGCGGCAGGCGAAGTTCTGATCGAACTCGACGCCGACATGCAGAAACTGCAGCTCACAGAAGAACGCACGAAGCTGGGAGCGCTGGGGCCGCAGATTCAATCGCTGGAAGGTCAGGTTGCTGCCGAAGATCGCGCCTCGGCGCAAGAGCAGCAGACTGCGGCAGTGGCGCTGGAAGAAGCTCGGGCCCATTTCCGGGAAGCCGATGCCGCGGCGGATCTCGCCGAATCGGAAGGACAGCGTCTCAGTCAGATGTACACCAGCGGCGTGCTCGCGAAAGCGGACTTCGAACGGGCGCAGGCAAACGCCGCCGAGAGGCGTGCCGCGGCTGACAGCCTCCGGCTCGCTGTGAACAAACTGGAACAGCAGCGGCTAACCGATGCAGAGGATCGGCGGGCGCATCTCGAAGGACTCAAGAGCGAGGTCAACCGCCTGCGTGGCAGCGAGGCGACGACCCAGGCTGGGATCCAGCGCCTGGAAGATGAAGTTGACCGGCGACTCATCCGTGCCCCGATTAACGGCAGGCTCGGTGAAGTCGCCAATGTGCGAGTGGGCAGTGTAGTGCGAGAGGGCGACAAACTCGCGGCTGTTGTACCGACGGGGGAGCTGCGAATTGTCGCGAGCTTCCAACCCGCCGACGCCCTCGGCCGCATTCAGTCAGGCCAATCCGCTCGTTTGCGGCTCGACGGATTTCCCTGGACCGAATACGGCAGCATCAGCGCCACGGTCACTCATGTTGGCAGCGAAGTGCGCGACGGACGGATTCGCGTCGAACTCGCGGTGAATCCCAATTCTGCGAGCCGCATTCCCATGCAGCATGGCCTGCCCGGCACAGTGCAGGTGCAGGTCGAACGCATTTCTCCCGCCTCGCTTGTGCTGCGAGTGGTGGGCAGAGGTTTGAGTGGTTCGAAAGAAGTAGACACAATCCAGCACGCGGAGCAGCCATGAAACTCAACCGCCGCTGGCTGGTTCCCGAAGTTGTCCAGACCTCCGCCACGGATTGCGGACCGGCAGCTCTGAAGTGCCTGCTCGAAGGATTCGGGATTCCGGTGAGCTATGGACGATTGCGTGAAGCCTGCCAGACCGATGTGGATGGAACGTCGATCGACACGATGGAGGAGATCGCCGTGCAACTTGGACTCGAGGCGGAGCAGATCATGGTTCCCCCGGACTATGTTCTGCTCGAGGAGACCAAGGCCTTGCCGGCAATCGCAATCGTTGAACTGCCGACGGGGATGACGCATTTTGTGCTCGTGTGGCGGAAGCATGGACCACTGGTTCAAGCAATGGACCCAGCGGTCGGGAGGCGCTGGCTCAGCCGCGAACGTTTGCTCTCGAGTTTGCATTTACACACCCAACTCGTTCCTCTTGATAGCTGGCGGGAGTGGGCGACATCGGAAAAATTCCTCACGCCGCTTCGCCGGAAGCAATCCGATTTGGGCTACTCAAACAGCCAAGCCTTGCGTCTGACGGAAAGAGCGGCAGCTGACAATGGATGGCGGCCCTTAGCTACTCTGGAGGCCTCTGTCCGGACTGTCGAGGCACTAATACACTCGCGCAGCCTCAGGCGTGGCTCCGAAGCGAGCAACCTGGTCGAAAGGCTCTTCGAAGATTCGCAGGCCAATGGTCGTGCGAAATCGGCAATCCCGACGCATTTCTGGTCTGTCGAGGAAGCGCCGCTTGCCGAGGACGGAACCGAGCAAATTTATTTCCGTGGAGCGGTGCTGGTGCATGCCAGCCGTCGTCAGGAAGCAACTCCGAAGATTGCGACAGTACCGCAAGCAGTACCGGCGCAAGAGGAATCCAGTCCAGCAGTCTCTCCTGAAATCGCTGCCGCCCTGAAGCAACCGCAAACCGAGCCGTACGTCGAGTTATTTCGATTGCTCAAGGCGGATGGCCTGCTGACTCCTGCATGCATCGCGACTGCCCTGCTGGTTGCCAGCATAGGCGTCATGATCGAGGCTTTGCTCTTTCGCGGTTTGCTGGATCTTGCTCACAAACTCGGAGCACCGGTGCAGCGCATGGCAATGATTTGCGCTGTGGTTCTATTTGTTGCGGGAATGCTCATGGTGGAGTTCCCCATGGCCTCGGGGCTGCTCCGGATCGGACGAAAGCTGGAGGCGCGCTTGCGGATCGCCTTCCAGGAGAAGATTCCACACCTCGGAGATCGCTATTTCCACAGTCGGCTTAATTCCGATATGGCAGGCCGATACCATCAAATCCATCACATTCGGCTCCTTCCGGAACTGGGAGGGCAGCTCATGCGCTCGACGTTTGAGCTTTTCTTGACTGGCGCGGGCGTGATCTGGCTCGACGCGGGCACCGCTCCGCTGGTCATCGGGTTGGTGCTTGTGTCGGTTGGCCTCAACCTCGCCTTGCAGTCAGCGCTCGCCGAGCGCGACATGCGCGTGCGAAATCATGAGGGCGCCCTCAGCTGCTATTACCTGGATGCATTCCTGGGATTGGTGCCATTGCGGGCGCATCGTGCCGAGCATGCCTTTCGCCGGCGGCACGAAACGCAGTTGGGCGAATGGGCGCGGGCCGCATTTTCCGTCGAACGACTGGTCGTCTGGGTGGAGGCATTGCAGTTCTTTTCGGGTTTCGGACTGGCCGCTTGGATTCTGATCGATCACATCTCGCGCACTGGAAATTTTGCCAGCGTTTTGCTGCTCGCGTATTGGGCGCTTAATCTTCCGTTCATTGGTCAAGACATCGCCGAAATCGCATGGCAGTATCCAACGCTTCGCAATCGGACGCTCCGGTTGCTGGAGCCTCTAAGCGCGCCGCAGGACATGGAGAGAGAAGAAGACCCGCTGGCAGCCGCTCTCGCGGCGATGGTCACGGCTCCGGAAGAAACCGCCTCAGCGGTAAGTGTGGTGTTGGAAAACGTCGGTGTTCGCGTCGCCGGGCACATGGTGCTGAAAGAGATTGATCTCGCGCTCTCGCCCGGTTGTCACGTGGCCGTGGTGGGCCGATCCGGCGCGGGCAAATCCAGTTTGCTCGGCCTGTTGCTGGGCTGGCATCGGCCGGCATGCGGCCGAATCCTCGTAGATGGGGCTCCGCTGAACGCAGAGATCTTGAACAAACTTCGCGGGCAGACTGCGTGGGTCGATCCCGCGGTGCAACTCTGGAATCGAACGCTATTCGAGAATCTCCTCTTTGGCTCGAACCCTGGAACCGTACCGGATCCTGAACTCCTCAAATCTGCGGAGTTGCATGGGCTTTTGAAAAAGCTGCCGTCTGGTCTGCAAACGAACCTGGGAGAGAGCGGCGGGTTGGTCTCTGGTGGCGAAGGACAACGCGTACGGCTCGGGCGCGCGATGCATAAACGTGGCATCCGGCTTGCCATTCTGGACGAGCCTTTCCGCGGCCTCGATCGCCAGCAGCGCAGAGATCTCATGGGTCGCGTTCGCAAACACTGGCGTGATGCAACCTTGCTCTGCGTTACTCATGACGTCGGTGAAACGCTGTCATTCCCACGCGTGCTGGTCGTAGACTCCGGACGTATCGTCGAAGACGGGAGTCCCGAAGACCTCGTCAGACAACCCGACTCGACCTACCGCAAATTGCTCCTGGCCGAGGAAGAAGTGCGGGAGGGACTCTGGTCCAATAACAACTGGCAGCACCTGCATCTGCGCGATGGTCAATTGCGGCGGACAGAAAAGGTTGGCGCATGAGCACCGAATCTCTCGCCCTTACGTGGTCTGCCCCACAGCTCGCGAGAGCGCTTGAGGCGCTCGCCCGCGCCAGCGGTTTAGATGCTCGTCCCGCCCAGATTCCCTACGACTCTGGGAATGCGTCCTTGCCGAAAGACGTTCTCGACAAGTGGATTCAGGACAATGCCCAGTGGTTTGGCCTGGAAGCCGAGTACGTCGACGTAACCTATGACGCGGTGGATGAGATGTTGCGGCAGAGCGGTCCGGCTCTGCTGCAGATTCGGGGCGACGGCGAACCAGAATTCCTCGTTCTGCTGGAAGGCGGGAAATCCGTATCTGTGCTCACGCCCGATCTGAGCACCAGGAAGGTTTCTCCGAGCTGGGTTCGCTCAAGACTTGTGGAGTCTCTTGAGGAACCTTTTTCGCGCGACGTTCAACCACTGATCGAACTGGTTGGAATCCCACAGCAGCGCCGGGAACGCGCCCGCGCCGCACTGATCCACGAGCGCCTGCGGAATAAATCGGTGACTTCTTTTTGGAAGCTGCGGACCCCGCCCGGAACGAGTTTCGCCCGCCAGCTACGCGAGGCCAAGATTCCTTCCCGGTTTGTTGGTTTGATCGGGGCGTACCTCGGAGAATATGCGCTCTGGATTCTCTCTTGGTGGCTGATCGGAAAGGGAGCACTCGAAGGTACTTTCGATAGCGGCTGGCTGCTGGCGTGGGCTTTGCTTCTGCTCACGATCGTTCCGTTCCGCTTGCTTAGCACCTGGTTGCAGGGGGTTATTTCCATCGGCGTTGCAGCTTTACTGAAGCGCCGTCTTCTTTATGGAGCTCTTCGGCTCACTCCGGAAGAAATCCGCATGCAGGGTGTGGGCCAGTTTCTCAGCCGGGTTCTGGAATCGGAAGCGGTCGAAGCGATGGCGCTAAGCGGCGGCTTCTCTGCCTTGATTTCTGTCATCGAGCTGCTGGCATCGCTCTTCGTTCTGAGCTGGGGCAGCGCGGGGAGTTTATTGTGCCTGGTTCTTGGGGCATGGACGTTGGTGATTTCCTATTTCGGCTATGACTTTTATGTACGGCGCAAAGCCTGGACTGCCGCCCGTTTGCACATGACTCACGACTTGATCGAGCGCATGATCGGCCATCGCACGCGCGTGGCTCAGGAATCGCACGCCCACTGGCACGATGGCGAGGATGAAGAGCTTGAGCATTATCTTCAGCTCTCGAAAAATGTGGACCAATCCGAATTGCGACTGATTGCGATTGCGCCTCGCGGATGGCTCATTGTGGCGCTGCTCGGCCTTGCGCCGGCATTCGCGCACGGCCAACGCCCGGAGCAATTGGCCATCGCCATCGGCGGAATTTTGATCGCTTTTCGGGCGTTCAAACGGGTTGCGACTAGCCTTTGGCAACTTGAAGATGCGGCTATTTCATGGAAGCAGGTCGCTCCTTTATTTCATGCCGCCGCGCGACCTGAGCCCGTTGGCATCCCCTTGCTCCGCTCTGCCAAAGAGCCCAAAATCGACGGCTTCAACTTGGTGGAAGCTCAGGACTTGACCTTCCGCTATCAGGATCGCGGCGAACCCGTGCTGCGCAAATGCAGCTTCTCCATCCGCGCGCAAGATAGGATTCTGCTGCAGGGACATTCCGGCGATGGGAAATCCACTCTGGCTTCGCTGCTCATTGGCATGCGCACGCCGCAATCGGGACTTCTGCTGCTGGATGGACTCGACTGGCAGACTCTCGGGGTTGATGGCTGGCGGAGGCGCATCGTCTCCGCTCCGCAGTTCCACGAAAACCACGTTCTGACCGAGACCTTCGCCTTCAATGTGCTCATGGGCCGCGGCTGGCCTCCAACCCAGAAAGATATGGATGAGGCTGAAGAGATCTGCCGCGAACTAGGCCTGGGCGACTTGCTCGACCGCATGCCCGCCGGACTCCTGCAGATGGTCGGCGAAACCGGCTGGCAGCTTTCGCACGGCGAACGCAGCCGTCTCTACATCGCCCGCGCCCTGCTGCAGCGCGCCTCCATGATCATTCTCGACGAGAGCTTCGCCGCGCTCGATCCCAACACCTTGCGCCGTTCTCTGCAGTGCGTCATGAAACGGGCCCCGGCGCTGATGGTCATCGCTCATCCCTAGGGCGTCACGTGTCTTTCATTAACCGTTCGGTGCACAGCCGTTAACCGTTGGGTTAGCGAAAGCCGCGTTCCAACGTGCCTCTGCTCTCGCGCTCGAATCGCCAGCCTTTTGTTTTCAATTACTTTCCTGCCGACGCTCGCATTTGCCAATGCTCTCTGCCTTTGGCCCGCCCCTTGCATTACTTAAAAGCGAAAGGAGGGCGCCATGAAAACCAAGACGAATGTGAAGGCGGGATACGTTATCCACTTCATGTGAAGGCGGGCATGCGTGTCGCGTAAATTGAGCCAAATGACGCGACGGCCATCTCGACGAATATCACCCAAGTTAAGCCAAAAAGCCGCCCTCGAAAGGCGGCTTTTTGGGGCACGTCAATTAGATTTTTCCAGCTTCGCGCTCTCCCCCTTGGCCTACCAGCTTAGAAATTTTCCAGCATGACGACGTTGCTTTCGTACCGTCTTAATCCAAACGCCAGGTACTTTCCATCCCGGGATGGCCGCGGCTCAAAAAACCATGCCAGACCGGCTGGCCTGCTGAGTATGGTTTTGACCTTGCCGTCCAGACTGACGGAGGCCATTTGGAGATTATCCCCAACGAAGCCGGAGACATAAAGATGTTGACTGTCAGGGGCCCATGCGGCAAATTGCAGGTGCCAGTCCTTTAATTCGATTCCACTCTTGCCGCCAGTTTTGAGGTCGAGAATCGCAATGTGGTCCGGCACAGCATCGGAGAGCGTGGCGATCTTTTTTCCATCAAAAGAGAGGCTCCAGTAGTAGTCTGTGACGATTTCCTTGGTATGCGTGATGTGCTCACCACGCCCTGCAATTGGGTCGAACAGGAACAGCTCCTGACCGTCCTTCCCGCGCTCCACCATCACACAGACGTTGGCCGTAACTGCACATTGCAAACCTATGTCTCCGGACAGTACGAGGGTTGGCGAGCCTCCCTCAAGTGGCATGCGCATGATTTGTTTGGGAGAATCTCTGGAGTCGCTCTTGATGAATAGAAGCCACTTCCCATCCGGGCTTATGACAGGATCGTTGTAGTTGCTTTGCCCGGTAACCAACGCGACAGTTTCTTTTGTGCGCAGATCCTGGCGAAAAATGCCCCACCGTTGCTGTCGATCGGAAGCGTAGATGACGGACGATCCGTCTGGAGCCCACGCCGGGTTCCACTGCGGCCAACTGTCTGCTCCCAACTGGCGCGATGTTGCCACGGTCTGAGCCGGGCTGCGAAGATCCGGGCTACGAAGATCAAGCAAGCGAATGGCGTCGTTCGTTCGTACTCGCTCGACGGCAAGCCGCTTCCCGTCCAGCGATTTGCTGATGCCTGACATCTCGAATCCCGCCCAAGCAGTAATCTGAGTCGGCGTTCCCTTGATGCGCCCGGTGTCGGGATCCAGCGGAATCGACCAGAGGTTCTCGTTGCCTGCGCCCGATCCGCGAAGCCGATAAACGAGACGTCCGTCAGCAGCCCAGACGACATACGAGCTTCCCTCTTTCGTTACGAGCTTCGCGTCCGACAAAACAACTGAGCAGTCGCGGCCCTCCGGGTCGCAGGTACGGAGCGTACCCGTAGTGTTATCGCTACTTTCCGAGGACACCACAATCCTGCGGGAAGTGGGGGACCAGTCCACTTGCAGCAGGTATTCAGCGGCCAAAATCTCGTGGGAGTTCTCACCGCCCGCGCTCATTACTCTCAATGTCGGGTTGGCATTCGAGGGCGCAAGTTCTGTCAGCGCCACGCGTGCGCCATCTGGCGACACCGCAGCACCTCCGACCAAAACGTTGCCATCGATTAGCTTTCGCGTGGAGCCATCTAGTGTGGACAGCCGGACCAGACCACGTAAATCTGGCGGTTGTGCCAGGAGATGAGTGCCATCCGGATACCACCCCACCAAAGTCACGTTTTCGACATCAGGGAAACGGCGTTTCTCGCCTGTGTCTATCTGCAACAAGACCAGACCCTCGCTGTGATCGGTGTAGGCAAGCTGCCGTCCATCGGGTGAAATCAGCGAGGATAGAACCGGGTCGTCCACCGCGTTACTGGTAAGTTCCAGTTGCGCCAATTGCTTCTTGGGAAGCGTTGAGTTTCCGCGCCATTTCAGGAAGTACAGACCAGTTCCGATGATGGCAATGGCCGCGAGAGCCGCTGCCCACCAGAGAGACAAACGCTTGGCGCGCTTTGCGGGAACGTTGCTGGCAGCGCTCACCCCTGATTGCGTGTCACGATTGAGACGCTTCAAATCGGCGCGGATCTCGGATGAACTCTGATAGCGCAGGTTGCGGTCTTTTTCCAGCGCCTTGCTGATAATCTCTTCCAGCTTAGGCGGGATGTCGCGGTTGAAGCGAATTGCGGGCGGCGGATCAGAGTCAAGAATCGCTTTGAAGATCAGGCCGGAACTTTCGCCGTGAAAGGGGAGTTGGCCGGTCGCCATCTCGTAGAGAACCGCTCCGAACGAGAACAAGTCCGTACGAGCATCCAGTTCCCTGGCCCGCACCTGCTCCGGCGACATGTAGGCCACCGTCCCTACGGTGGCGCCCGGGCTGGTCAGATGCTCCTCCAGCGTCACCGTCGTCTGCCCCACCGATTGCGCGTCGCTGCCCGGTTCTCGGATCGGCTGCGTCACCTTCGCCAAACCGAAATCCAGAATCTTGGCGTGTCCGCGCTTGGTGACGAAAATGTTGGCCGGCTTGATGTCACGATGAATTATGCCAGCGGCGTGCGCCGCGTCCAGTGCATCGGCAATCTCGATCCCGAGCGACAGGATAGGCTCGGTCTCCATCGGACGGCCGGCGATGCGGTGCTTTAGCGTCATTCCGTCCAGGTACTCCATCACCAGGAACGATTGATCGCCGTTCCTGCCAATCTCATAAATAGTGCAGATGTTGGGATGATTCAGGGCAGACGCCGCACGGGCTTCACGCCGGAAGCGCTCCAGGGCTTGCGGGTCTTTTGCCACGTCATCCGGCAGGAACTTCAAAGCCACGAAGCGGCCGAGTTCGGTGTCTTCGGCCTTGTAGACCACACCCATGCCGCCCCCGCCGATCTTCTCGACGATGCGGTAGTGCGAAATGGTCTGGCCGATCATGCTGGCTCCGTGCAGAGGAACGTCAACCGGGCCCGTTGGGTCTTGGCGCTAGATGTTAAGTGCAGCCACGGAAGGAGTCAATTCGGCAGGCTGGGGCACGATTGCGAGACCCATCGCTAACCGTCGGGCGGGCTGCCATTAACCGTTGGGTTAGCGAAAGCCGGGTCGAGACGAGCGTGCGCGTCCTCGCCAGAGTTCCCGATCATTTGTTTTCAATCACTTCCGCCATCAGCGCCCCAACTTTGTGACACCCCTTCGTTTGGCCCAGGCCTTGCATTACTCAAGGACGTAAGCAACAGCAAATTGCAAAGAAAGGAAGCAGCCATGAAAACCAAGACGAATGTGAAGGCGGGCATCCAAATTCGCTAAACGCTAGGGCCCGGAGTATTGGAATCGGTAGCTCTCGCTCAAAGTGAATTCCGAGAAAACACAACCAGGAAAGCAGCACAACTCGAAGAAAGGAGCAGCCATGAAAACCAAGACGAATGTGAAGGCAGGCATCCAGCGGTTGGCGAGCTAATGATCCGACATCTCAACCGCGCCCGCGCCGAGCGAACGCTAAACACCAGAGAAACCCAAAAGCCGCCCTCGAAGGCGGCTTTGATTTTTTCCGTCCTTCAGCGATGCCTGTTTCATTTGGGTGCTGACCCTCGTGGCTGGGGCTCTGGGAATGATCCTTTCAGGTTCAGATTGCGGATCAGACGCAGCAACGAATTGGGATGGATGCCGAGCAGCTTCGCCGCTTCGATGTAGTTTCCGCCGCTCTGTTGCATCGCCTTCTGCACCACTTGCTTCTTCTGATCCTTGACGACACTCTGAAAATTTGACGAGCTTGGTTCTCCCGAAGCAGATTCGAATATCTCGGCCGGAAGATCTTCCGGCAAAATCTTATCGCTGGATCCCAAGACCAGCGCCCGCTCCATGGCGTGCTCCAACTCGCGAACGTTGCCCGGCCAGTCATAACTCAATAAACAGGCTTGCGCCTCCGGCGAGATCGGCTTGGGGCGCAGGCGGCACTTGCGGCTCGCTTTGGCGACGAAATAGTCGGCCAGAAGCGGAATATCCTCCGTGCGCTCTCGCAGTGCCGGCAGAGTGATCGAAACAACATTCAGCCGGTGGTAGAGATCGCGGCGGAACGTCCCGGCCTCCACCGCCTGGAGCAAACCACGGTTGGTTGCGGCAACAAAGCGAACATCAATCTTCATCGGATGGGTTCCACCCACGCGTTCGAACTCCCGCTCTTGCAGAACGCGCAAAAGCTTCGCTTGCAGAGCTACGGCAAACTCTCCGATCTCGTCGAGGAAGAGCGTGCCTCCGTTGGCCAGTTCGATCTTGCCTTTCTTCTGTGCAACGGCTCCGGTGAATGCACCCTTTTCGTGGCCGAACAGTTCACTTTCCAGCAGGGTTTCTGTAATCGCCGCGCAATTCACCGCCACAAACGGCCCATCCACTCTCGAACTGGAATTATGAACCGCACGGGCGACGAGTTCCTTGCCGGTGCCGCTTTCGCCCTGGATCAAAACGGTTGAGTCCGTGGCGGCCACGCGCCGAATCAACTCATACACCGCGCGCATGCGAGGACTGTCGCCCACCAATTCGTGATTCAGATTAATTTCTTCGTGCAGATACTTGTTTTCTTCCCGCAATTTCTCCAAGTGCCGAACATTCTCCCAAGCCAGGCTGATCAAACCGGCAACCGCCGTGATCAACTGCAGATGATCGCTGTCAAAGGGATTCTCCGGGCTCCGAGTATCGAGGTAAATCACACCGCTCACTCGATCGGCGAGGAGAAGTGGAACACAGAGCGCAGACTTCACTCCGGCACCTTGCAGGCTGGCGGCTTGTCCCAGGGTGCTTCGCTTGATGTTGTCCAATAGAAGGCCGGTTCGTTCGGCAGTGATCTTTTTCAGCAAAGTCCGGCTCACTCGCACGGGGACCTCTGGTCCGTGAAGGCGATCCCAGGCCGCGCTTCTCGCAATCTCTCCTGCGCTATCGAAAAACAGGATTGCGGCCCGTTGCGCGGGAACAACGTCGAACAACATTCCCAATAACTGCCACTGCAGGCCTCCTTCGTCCCGAATGCCACCGATGTGCGTGGCGATCTTAAGAACCGTACTCAAGTCTGCCGCTAAACGCTCCGCCTTCGGCTGCCCTGAAGGCCGCTCAGGATCAGGATGAAGATAGGTAGAATCTTCGGGACGGAGGGATGCAACCACATCTTCTTCTACGGTCGTGTCGTCCAATTCGAGCGGATTTCGCTCCGCAATCGCTTCTTCGTCTCCCAACAGGAAGACCAGTGTTGAATTACCCACGGTGATCCGATCCCGATGGCAGAGTTCGTGTTTTTCGATCTTTTCCCCGTTCACGCGTGTACCGTTCCGTCCGCCTAGATCGCTCAGTAGAAACCGGCCGTCCTCTTGTTTAACGATCGTGGAATGCCGCCGAGACATCGCAGAGTCCGCAGCCCACAACTTGTTGGACGCTTCTCTCCCCACCGATATCTCCTCATCGGTCAGTGCCAAGGTCATACCATTAAGAGGTCCCGCAATACCCACAATCCGAGGATTCATCCCTGCTCCGGTTGGAACTATTTACCACATTAGCGCTACCGATGCACGAACTTCCACGCCATGTCAGCTGGACGATGGGCTTGCATTCACGCAACTTGCGTAATCATACTTTCCCTACAGCCCTAATTACGCATTGCGCCTCGCGTCATCGCAGAGGAAGGCCGACATCCAGAGGACTCGTTCGAGACGATCGCGCGGATGCGAACCTCGCTCCAACTGGTAAGCGACGATTCTTGCATCAATGCGGCGGAAGCGTGAACGCAAAACGGCGCGGGAGATTTCAGCGCACTCCAAACGGCGCCGGCCGCGGCAATGGCGAAACTTAAGGCACAAGCCTCACGACTGGGCGCAAGCCCTCGATTAGTCCATCTACAGTATTTCAGAAGTTCTTTGACGCCGCACTGAAACAGGCAACTCGCCCCTTTAATCGATCCACGGCGAACTGTGTGGGATACTGAGGTAGCTACGGTTGCCTGTACGACTCCAAAGCGGAAGGAGTTTTCGTACAATAAACGTACAATGGATCGGGCAATGGGGCCTTTTTGGCCGTTTGGGCAATTCCTAGAATCAATAACTTGCGTGTTATCAACACTCCGAATAGTTCGACTCCCGCCGCCTCCACCACTAACCTATTTATTATTTTATTATCAGTTCGTTACTGACACATTTTAATCTCCGTGCTTTTCCTTTCTAAGCGACCTGCTC
>Ga0302326_10014940_pt1 | contig 16374 bp, 16 predicted proteins | sample Palsa_T0_3_FD_202264 | JGI IMG/M metagenome (GOLD analysis project Ga0302326, IMG submission 202264) | Peat permafrost microbial communities from Stordalen Mire near Abisko, Sweden - Palsa_T0_3 | ecosystem: Environmental > Terrestrial > Soil > Palsa > Peat permafrost | place: Sweden: Abisko... | reverse complement strand
GTCGACAACATCTCTTGCTTTGGAGGGAGTCCATTGATCGCGACTTCCGTGGAGAACACGCTCTTCGCGGCGAACGTCGGCATGTATTTCGGCTGGACGAAGAGCGTGAGAGGCATCGACTCGGACGATAGCGACGCTTTCTTGCTCGACCGCACGCTCGGCGAGCAAGACCCTAGCGTCAGTGGACTGGCAACGTACGTGGCCCAGCGCACCCCCGCACAAAGGCCGTTTTCGCTGTCCGAGACCTACAACACGATGTCGCTGGAAACGCGCAACGATCCGCTCGAAGGGTCGGGCGACAACTACGTGTCGTCGACCGCGGTTAACCCACAGCTCATTGCAGAGAACATGCTCTTCCCGCCGTCCGCCGACGGCCCCGTGGCGCACTTCATCGAAGCGGCAAGCCCCTCGCTCGCATCCGGTGCGCCGATCCCGGCCAACGGCATCATCGAATATGGCCGGCCATCGATCGAGCTGGCGTCTGTGAACGAGGCGCCTACCGCGACCTTGACGCTCTACGGCGAGTTCCCCAGCACCCAAGGCACCCTCGTCATGTCTGGTTCGCAGAGCTCGTCCGCCGGCGCGACGCCGCTGAGCGTCACGAGTTGGTCACCCTCGATGATCACGGCGACGATTCCGCCTGAAGGGGCTACCGCGGCGGGCTATCTGTACGTCATCTCCGTGGGCGGCGTGCCGAGCAACCCGGTGCCGCTCACCCAGTGGGCCGGCACCGCTCACGTCGTGCGCTCCTTCACGCTCGGCAGCGCGCCCTTCAACAACACCGGTTCCGGAACCGCGACGATCGCCGCAGATTTCACCTTCCATTTCAGAGCCGACGTCCATCCGGTGGTCGGGATCATCGATCAAGATGCGCTCTCTCAGAATTTCTTCTTCCCCGGCGTCGAAAGCGATGCGAGCGGAACGTTCTCGACCGTCACCGGACAGTGGACCAGCACCAACCAACAACAGACGGCGACGATTTCGAGCGACTCGCCACCGCTCATGGTGCCGTTTCCGTCGTCGAGCCAGGGCAGCTTCGACATCATGCCCACCGCCATCGACAGCTCTCAATTGGAGCCGGCGGGCTGCAACGACGGCGTGAGCGGACTGCAAGGCGGGCCATCCAACGGGCCGTCCAATGTCTTTTGCGCGGGGCTGAGCTTCGGCGACAACGACGTGCTGCAATGCACCGACAACGTGAACGGCAGCGTCTGCGGGGGAAATCCGGCCGTAGCCGGATTCGGCATCGCTTCGTCGGTCTATGCGATCAACGCGACGCCTTTCGCGCTGGACAGCAACTACAACGTCACCGTCACGCCGAACCTCCCCGCAAGCGACGGTCCGCAGCAGGTCAGCTCGTTCTCGAGCACCAGCAGCACGACCGAAACGTTCCAGATCAACGCGCCGTTCGCGCCTCCGGACGAGATGACGCCCGCCTTACGCCGGCGCCGCTAGCTCGCGAGCGCTGCGGTCACTGGTAGAGCCGTCGACCGGATCGAAGTCTTCCGCGATTGTTAGCCTGATGGAATCCAAACCTCGCATAAACGGGTGATCCGGTAGTGACCGTGGCGTGCTGCAATACGCGCCAGAAGCCTCCTGCAATCGGAGGCCGGAGGGACACGCATGCAATCGCCGACGGTGAATGGCGCATCAGACCCGCTATTGGCACACTTCCAGAGCCTTTTCGACACCCAGCTGGCCTACTTCAATTCGGATGCGACGAAGTCGTACGAGTGGCCATCGATCAGCTGACCCGAATGGAGAAGATGCTGAGCGATCACACGCAAGCGCTCGAGAAAGCGACTCCGACGACTTCAAGACGGCGAGTTCGGAGCAGGTCTTCGAGGTATCGGCGACGCTTGCAACGATCGCGGCGACGAAGGCGTCGCTTAAAGTAGACATTTTCCAGGATCCGCCCCTGAAACTCGTTCAGGTTTATCCAGACGTCTACACGCCGGCGGAAATCAATACCAAACTTATCCCGATGGTAATTGCTAAGCGTTTTCCAGATCTGACCGAATCGCAAGTCAACGAAGTTCGGCATGCCGTCCTGCTCGATCTCAACTTCAAGAACGCCGTGTCCCTTCTTCCCGGCGACGCAATGCCCACGACAAGCGCTGAACTTGAAGTCAAACGCGACGTTGAGAACGTTCTCATCAAACTCGCGAAGAAGTTTGTGAACCTCGACGATCTCTCTATAGACCTCATTGACAGCATAAACCCGTTTGACCACGCATACGATATACTCTCGAAGCATCTCGATGAGCGCGTACTGCGAACGATTCACGGCAACGTCGTTGCCGCCCGGCTCCCCATGAGCGACGAGGAAGCCGCGATGCTCTGGCCGAGCGTTAAGACGTTTGTTCAGAGTCACCAACGCGAGCCGAATCTCAATGCGCAGGATCCGCGCGAACAGCGCCTTGCGCACGCGCTCTCCATCATTCGCGCAGCGAAACGGCAAACAGAGCGAGCGGCCGCGCTATGAGCGAACGCCCCTCTTCCTTCGCCGACATCTTCGCTGAGGAAGACGCCCTTGGTCTGCTTGCGCCGAAGTCGCCTACTCCCACGCGTTCCAGCGAAGAAGAAATCATCGTCAACCAGTTCGCCGTCATCAACGTCTTCATCGATGAACACGGTGTAGAGCCCGGAAGCATCGAGAACGGGCGTAATCCTAGTCTCAGCGCGTACACGCTCGAAGGAAACCTGGAGGCATTCCGGGGCGACGAACAGCACCGCACGCTGCTTGCGACGTACGACCGGCACGGGTTGCTCGGTGCCGCCGTGGTCGCGGCTCCCGTCCCGACAAGTATTGACGATATCCTCGACTCCGAGGATCCGCTACTAACCGGTCTCGCTGACGACATCTTCGTTCTAAAGCACGTCGCTGATCCAGCGGTCGTAGAAATCAATGCGCCGGATGAAATCGCGAAGCGTCGGCCGTACTCCCGACTTCGATCGCTTTGCGCCAATCTTTGCGGAAATTAGGGACGACTTGAAGTCGGGGCGGCGTTACACGAAGCGATTCGAGAGCGCCGAAAGCATTGTTCCTGGCTCGACTTTCATCCTGAACGGCATCATCTCTTACGTCGCGTCCGTTGACGAGCGGCAGCGCCGCGGGAAAGATTATAACGGGCGCATCAGGGTGATCTTCGACAACGGGACCGAAGCAAATTACTTGTGGCGTTCGTTCGCTCGCGCGTTTTATGAGGATGAAAACGGTCTGCAGATCCTCGAGTCGGCACCGACCGTAAGCGGCCCGCTATTCGGTGGCGTCGGGCACGTATCGGGACCGCTTTTCACCGGTGAACCGGACAAAGATGAATTTGGAGAAGTTCGCGGCACCGTATACATCGTCGAAAGCCTTTCGGAAGACCCGAATATCGTTGCGCTAAAGGGCCGTCTCTACAAGATCGGTTTCACCACGCAGCCCGTTGGTAAGCGCCTCGCAGATGTCGAAAACGATCCGACTTTCCTCTGCTCCAAGGTGCAACTCCGCGCGACATACGAGACGACTTTTAGCCCGCGGAAGCTAGAGCAGCTACTGCACCAATTCTTCGCTCATGCGAATTTACAGCTGGAAGTCGTACTTGGTAGATCAGTCACGCCGAAGGAATGGTTCGTGGTTCCGCTCGATCTTGTCGAAGAGGCTGTGACCCGGATTCTTGACCGCAGCATCGTCAACTATCGGTACGATGCCGTGAGCCGAAAGATTTAGGAAAGTCGGACATAAGAAATCGGCCAAATTTCGGGACAATGACCCTCCACCCTCGCGACGGCGCCCGCGGAACGAATCTCGGCTCCCCACTCTTTTCAAGAAGAAGGGGTGTCCTCGACCCATGACCCGCGAACTCACAATGCCGACCATGATTTGAGTTCACGCTAGGGTGAGCAAAAGCAGACCGTGCGCCAGGCTCTGCAAAAATACCCGCTTCCCACGCCTTGCACAACCTCCAGCAGAATCTCTAAGCCGGCTCTGCAGTCTGCGCGCCGGAATCTTCAGGAATACCCGCTTCCGACGCTTGAGCAATCTCCGGTGGAAGCTCCAAGCCGGCGCTACAGCCTACGCGCCTAATTCTTCGGAGAATCGCAGCTTGCACGCTTACGCAAATCTCCAGTGGAATCTTCAAGCCGGCGCTGCAGTCTGCGCGCCAAAGTATCGAAAATCGCGGTTTTCAAGCCCGCAAAATCCCTGGGATCTCCAAGCCGGCGCCGCACTCAGCGTGGAATTCTTCAAAAAGCCCCGGCTTCTACGCCTGCATCATAGGCTTTAAAGTGCACCTGCGCATCTCATGGAGCCGCTCGCGGTAGCCGTTGCGACTGATTCATCGATCGTCGCAGCGCTCACCGTTTGCGCCGCTGCAACACTCCTCAACTTCGAGCTTTATCTCACAGCGGACGGTGTGAGTCGAAATCTCAGACAACTACGTTGCCGGTGCCCTTTAAACCAGCTCGTGATTGCGCTCTGCCCTTGGCCAAAGTGGTGTACGTTTCGTGGTAAGTTGCTGCGCAAAAGCGACCTTCGCCAAAGACCCATAGCAAGCGATCGTCAACGCGACTTGGGGACTAGTTCATACGCCGCGCTCATGGACACGATTCCAACGTCGCTATGCTCACACCTGATGACGCCGATTGCCGCGACTTCAGTCAGTCCGGCGGCATACGTACCAGCATCGTCGCCAGCCTGAAGGTAAAAAGTTGAGTCGCGAAATCTCTGTTCGAGGTCGCCCACGAGTCTGCAATAAATCTCCGAGCCGGAGCTAGAGTGTTAGCGCTCAAATTCTTCGGAAGAACCGGTTCCCGTCGCATTGCAAGTTCTGCAGTGAAATCTTCGAGCCAGTGCTGCAGCCCACACGCCAGAATTCTCCACAAAGTCCCGGTTCCCGCGCCTCGCAAACACTGCAGTGACTCTCCAAGCCGATGCCGCAGTCAGCGCGCTAGATTCTCTGAACGGTCGGGACTTCGCGCCTTTGAGGGTCTGCAGTAAGGCTCCAAGCCCGTTCTGCAATCGGCGCGTCCAAATTCTTTATAAATCTTGGGTTCCGGCCATCAGTCAGTCTGCAGCCCATTCTGCCGTCGGTTCGCGTCTAAAACGTCGAGAATTCTCGGGTTCCGGCGCCAGCGAAGCCATCAGTCAATCTGCAGCCCGTTCTGCCGTAGGTTCGCGTCCGATTCGTCGAGAACTCTTGGGTCGCGGCGCCAGGCGTAGCCGTGGATGAGCTCCAGCCTGTACTGCAGTCGGCGCGTCCAATTCGTCGAGAATTCTTGGGTCGCGGCGCCAGGCGTAGCCGTCGATGAACCTCCAGCCTGTACTGCAATTGACGCGTCAGATTCGTCGAGAATTCTTAGGTCGCGGCGCCACGCGTAGCCGTCGATGCACCTCCAGCCCGTATTGCAGTCGGTGCGTCTAATTCGTCAAGATTTCCTGGGTCGCGGGCCAGAGAAGCCCACTTCGCGACGAGCGTCAGCCGTTACGCAATCCTGTTCCATTAGGAACTCCGCGATCGCGCGCGTTCCCTCGAGGTCATCAAGATTGTAGCGAAGCAGCTCGCTTTGCAGCGCACCCTTCTCGTCTTACGAAGCTCGAAGCCTTGCTCGCGCGGCTCTCCAAGATCCAAGTATTCGACCCTGCATGCGGATCTGGGAACTTTCTTATAATCGCATACAATCGAGGCAGTAAAGCACGCAAACTCGGCTCCGCGAATGGTCGGAGCGCTTTGATCGTTTGCAGAATTGTGTCCGCAAGTATCGTTTGACGTGTTCCGAAACAGTTGCTCATCCATTCGATGCAGCGCCCGTTCTAAGGACGCAGCCAATGTCGGCGATGGCGAGCATCTTTCGAACGAGGTCGCGGCATCGCGCAAGATGACGACGCGCGACGCGTCCTCGATTCGAGCGCAGTTAATCCGCAAAGACATTATCTTCGCTCCCGATACGAACGTCGTCGATTTCCGCGTTCCGTTGATGGTCGATTCCGTCGACGCACTCCGATGAACTTAGAAGCGCCCGCGACAAGCGTCTCGCTTTGAAAGGGTTACTGCCGCAATAGGCTACTTAAGGGGGAGGTATTGTGAGGGCTTCGCCGGCAAGCAACTGCCTTGTATACCGACGGTCGCCGGGTTAGGGTATTTATCGACGGGTTGGCCCAGCATCACCGTGCTGATGCGATCGACTGCGATAAATCCACGATAGCTGATCGTCGTCCCACCACATAGCGGTTGGCCCCAGACGTCATATAGGTCGAACGTGTCAGCGGCGCCGCCGCTGTAGAAAATTCGACTTCCGAAAAGACTGGTCTGCGTGAGCGTGCTGCCCCCCGATTCGTTCGCTTGCGCGACAAGCATAAAAACCGGCGGGGTGAACGGCGTGGGCGTCGCACCCGGAGTGGGCGTCGCGGTATTAGACTGGGCCACATCGGGGTGGATCTTCGCCAAAAGCAACTGCGCACTGAGGAGTTGTACGATAGGAGCAGACGCGGTTAGTCCGCTGAGCGTCGGTAGACCCTGCGTTGCTGCGGCGACCAGGGCATTTGGGGAAGAGGACGGGGTTGGCGTAGCTTGCCCTTTGGGGGTGGGTTGGTTCGAACTGTTTGGGGCTGCTGCCATCGTGGCGGCAGGTGCGGGCTGCGCCGCCTGCGTCGCCTGACCTCCAAAAAGCGACAGCTCGAAGCTATCGACTCCTGCGAACGCTTGCGCAGCCTCAAGGACTCGACGGACTACGATCGGAGCGTTGTTTGGGCCCTGACAATCAGTTTTCGTGAATGTCGTATCGAGGTTCGCTAGGAGCGCCTGACGGTGAGCCTCAAGCCCTGCGAGTCGGCTAGTAATCGAGTTGGAGATACACGTTTTGTACGATAAGTTATCGCAGGTCTCAGGAGAGTCTAGCGCAGTGACGAGCCCCGGAGGATAGAGGCTCGGTATAACGATCGTGAAATCATTGAGGTCCTGCGCTAACTGATTGTAAAGACTTATGTTGCCAAGCCCCCCCTGGGCAGCCGATACGGATTGCGTTTGACTCGCGAGTTGCGCGGCGACCCCTACTAATGCGGCGATCTGGCTCGAATTGGAAAGAACTCCCAAACCGAAGTAACCCAGGTCATGTTCCGCTTCTTTCTCGAGACTAGGCGTCGAGCTCCCTATCGCCGTGGGTGAAAGTGTATCCGCGACTCCCGCGCTAAAAGCAGACAGGTTCTTTGGTCTAACTTGGCCTGCGACACCCTCAGCCAATAGCCGCTTAAGCTCCTTTTCAACTGCGTCTTTAACCGCGTCCCTAAATTTCTTTTTTTGCTCTGCTGTGTATACGGTCCGCGCTGCCACCGTCGCAGGAACGCACTTCAGTCTTTTAGGATCGACTAGCCCGCTCGCAAGATCTCCGATTTGGTCGTCGATCTGGCGGATCTGATCAAGAGCTGCTTTTAATTGTACGATTGATGCAATGTCGCTGCTTGAGACTAAAGCTATGATCGGCGTTTGTCTTTGAGGTGTGCCCGGCATGATTCGATAATCGAAACACGGTGGTCGTGACGGAGCTGGATTGGGAGGGTTCTGCAATATGCCAACGAGGGGCATTATTGACGGTGTCGATGTGATTTTGCATCTCACTGCGCCCGCCATCGCATCCGCCGCGTTGAAGCTCGATTCGTATGAGAGGATCGTCGATTCGATCGAGAACCCGCTACTCGCTCCGGCGCCGTTCGTCGAAGATGCCGGTGCCGCTGGCCCAGCCGCCTGCGGGTTGGCTGGCGCGCTCGATGACGACGCATTCGGAGTTTGTTGCGCGGACGTTGGATGACCATTCGCGCGTCCGAAGAGAACGAAAGCGATGAGCAGTGTCGCTGCAAGATAGCGAAGCGACCGCCGCCAGCCAAGAGCACCGAAATACACGATGGATATCCTCGCTGAAGCGCTGGAAAGACTACGTGAGACTATCAGCCGATGCGCTAGACAACGAGACAGCCTGGCGACCCTAAAGGCCAGAAGCCCACCGCGCCAAGCGCGCCAATCCTACTTTCCTCCGCGTCCGGTCGCAATTGTCTGCGGGCCATCGAGCTCGGCAGCGTCGTGCCGGTCGCTTCTTGCTCGCTCGATAACGTTCCCGCCGCCCTACCGCTCGGTATGCCAGGCCGCCCGCTCCGCATTCTTAACGGGAAATCCAGGCGTGGCCGAAACTGGCACGAGCCCAAGGGCGCGTACGAATGGCCCGTAATGCAGTTGGATCCGCTCGCAGCTTAACCTAAAAGCGGCTCGATTAGAGCAGTTCACTTGGAGTTATCCACGAAGCCCTACGAGCGCAGGAGGGTTCTCTCTCACTAGCCGCAAGTTCGGGCCAACTCGCTCTTCTTTGGAGCGTGTTGCCTTTGACGTGATGTAGAAGGGTTCAAGATGGCAGGTGTCCCGCGGCGAATCGCGATCGTTGCTGTCCACGGTGTCTTGCCGCATCCCAGTACTAGTTTCAAGATCAAGTTGCTACCGCGCTCTGCAAGCAGCTTCAGAACGGCTATGAGGTTACGGTTGAATTCCCGAAGAGCCGTCCGTCGCCCTCAGACGACGACGTGTATCAGCCGACGATCATGCGCGTCGCGCAGCCCTGTGCGAGCACGCCGTCGCCCGAGATCGACGACGATCAGCCGGAACAGGCAGTGGACGAGAGTCTGCCGGCGATTTATGAAGTCATTGAGGCGTATTGGAGCCCGCTCGACAAAAACAAGACGACGGCGGCATCCGTCGCGAGCTGGCTGCTGACTACGATCTTTCGGCCGATCAACACGACAGCGTATTATCTGCCGGGAGTCCTCAAGTGGCCATCCGACATTGCGTTCATCCTCGGATTTGCCGTCCTTGGGGCGATCGCGTTCGGTTTTTCGATACTCGAAGTCGCGTACGCGCTAGCGGATCTCGCCAAGCAACCCGATCTCCTCGCCAAGCCTTCCTGGTCTGCCCCCATCACCGGAGAATTCAGACACTTTTGAAACGCGCGCTGGACGACGGAATCATGGAATCCGGGTACCTGGCTGCACTGGGTCGCCCGCTGGTTTCGGCAGAGCCTTCCCCAGCTCGTAACGTCGCTCATCGATCTGGCCACTGACCCAGTGAAACTCGTCGTGCCAGACGCGACGCAGCAGGTCTCTGGAAACGGCGGCTGAGAATTGACCCCTTTTCGGCGGTTGGGATTTGACCCCCATAAGGGTCACTTTGGTCGTTTTGGGAGACCGTCCTTTTCGACGGCGAGCCCTTTGCGCGACCGCAGTCGATAACTCTCGCCGATGAGTTCGAAGATGATCGCGTGATGCACAAGTCGATCGACGACGGCGCTTGCAGCGGTGACGTCAGGGAAGACCTGCGTCCAGTCAGGAAACGCGAGGTTTGTGGTGATGCCCAGACTGCCGCGTTCATAGCGGTTCGAAATTGCTTGGAAGAGTAAGTTCGTGGCTTCTCGTTCGAACGGAACGTATCCGAGTTCATCGATCATGATGAAGTCGTAGCGATCAAGTGAAGCAAGGCGAGGCTTGAGTCGATCTTCTCGTTTGGCGGCGATGAGCGACATCAACAATTCGGCTGCCGTCGTGAAAAGCACGCGATGTCCGTTGCTGCAAGCGGCGATGCCGATCGTTGAAAGCAGATGGGTTTTTCCGACGCCCGTCGGTCCGATGAAGATAACGTTCTGTCGCTCGCCGATGAACGTTGAGTCGAGCAACTCGATGAATCGCCGCTTCGGGAGATTCGGTTGAAGGGAGAAGTCGAACGCTTCGACGGTCTTGATAACGGGAAACTTGGCTGCCGTAATTCGCCTGCGCACGCCGTTCTCGTGGCGTTTACCGACTTCGAGCGCGGCGAGTTCGCCGAGATAGTTGAGCCGATCATCCTTGCCTTGCGCAAGCCGTTTGTATTCGGCAAGCATGGCGGGAAGACGCAGCGATCGCAGGTGCTCGTCGAGAAAATGCGTGTTCATATCGTCGCCTCAAGCAACATTTGCACGTCATACGCGTCGAGGTTGACGCTGGGCGCAGTCAAACCGCGTGAACCCGCGGGTAGTTGCAACGCCGGCACCTCGAGATAGGGATGCTGTTTTTGCTCAACGGCCAGCGCAATTGCCGCGGGATCGTCGGTACCGCGTTGACGTGTTACGATCACGGCGTTGATGAGTTCATCCATCGAGCAATGCTCGAGCAGGCGCATGACGCGCATGAATCGTTTGCCGGCATCAAGCGGATGATGTTCGACGTAGCCGTCGAGCAATTTGCGCAAAGCCGCGTCGAAGGAGCGTTGCCGAAACACTTCGGCACGTACGACGGCACGATGTTTGAACGAGAGCAGATCGACGAAGTGCAAAGGGTCTAAAACCGCGTCGTTACGGCCGTAAGAGCGCTTATGCTCAGCGACGTCGACCGTGTCGACGACGATGCGTACGCAATCGTGAAAGACTTCGAGAATTGCATCACGGTGAGCGAACCGAGATGGCACGGAATAGCGGTTGGTCTTGTGTCGTGCTTCGGCGAACTTGTTGATGCGGACGGCTTCTCGTACGCACGTTGCGGGCAATACCGAGGGCAACGCACGTAGCGCTATCCGTTCGCGTTCAAATCGTGCGCGGACCGACTCTTCCGATACCTTTCGGTCGAGATGGCTCGTGGCCAATGCCTCCAAACCGGCGTTAAGGTCGTCGAGATTTCCAAACTCCGGCATCGGGCGAAAGAACGTATCGTCTATCCAGCCATGCAAACCCTCGACGCCGCCTTTCTCGTTGCCTTTCGCGGGCGACGCGAACTCCATACGCATCGCTAAGCTTCCAGACAGCGCCGCATATTCGGCTGCGACTTCGCGATCACGGCCACGTAGGACGCGTTTTACCGCAGTCGACGCGTTGTCAAAAACGCCCTCGCGTGGTACACCGCCGAAGTGCACGCAAGACGAGAGAAGGCCGTCCATGAGCGCAGGACGATCTTCGCCGAAGTAGCAGCGAGCGAAGAACGCCGTGCTATAGCTCAAGCGCGCGACGAACAACTTGAGACCAACTTCTTTGCCCGCGATACGGGCGGCGACATCTTTGAAGTCGAATTGCACCTGGTCGCCGGCTTCGTACACGAGACGCACGAACGCTTCGCTCGGAATCAACAGCTTGCGCCGAACTGCGACAAACTCGCGAGCCGACCGTTCGCTTACGGTAAAATCAGCATCGATCGTCTGCCGGATGTACTGCCGAATTCGCGTCGCCGTGATCTTCGGCGTTTCACGGAGCAGACTATCGACGAGGGCCGTGTGACACGTCATCGCGGCGGCTCTGCCGATCGGCTTCGCCATCGACGGCGGACCAGCGGCCAAGACGTATTTTCTTACGGTGTTTTTCGAAATGCCTAGCTCGCGAGCAACGCGTTTAATCGGCTCGCGATCCCGGACGCAACGGATCCGGATGGTTTCCCAAATGTCCAATGAAATCAACCCCTCAGCGCCCCGCTTGGAAGATTAGAGTCGTTACCAATCTCTTCGAGCGGGGCGCCCGCATTATGTGGAGGGGGTCAGTTCCTTCTCGCCGCTAAGGGGTCAATTTCTCGCCGCCGTTACCAGGTCTCGGCGCCTCAGCGAATCGCCTGTTTCGCAGCTGGCGCCTTGGGCGCCCTTGCCGCTGTCCAGTTCATCCGCGCGGCCGCATCTCTTAAGGCAGACTGGCCTGCTCTCAATCAGGTGCGCAACCAGCGCTTGTCTCGAGTCGCGATCATAGTTGGACTCTTCATCGTTTCTGCTGGCGGTCTCGTTTATTGCGCGTGTTTTCCCATCGAATCAGCCGGACAATACTACCAACTCGGCGGGGTCAGTTTGTGCCTTATCGCATCGGCGCTCGGTTTCGAGCTCGGGAAAGTGATGTTCTCGAACTTTCTGGCCGGCTTTCTTGGCGATGTACAGATTTACTGCACGCGAGACCAGAACGCGGACTTCTTCGCACTCCGTACGCAGATTCTGCAGCTGGTTGAAAGCGTGATCCTCCATACGATCCGCCGCAGGTATCAGCGGGTTCATATCCTTGCCCATAGCCTTAGCTCGACGATCGCAATGGATGCACTCATGCGCATCTATGAGGCAAAGCAAGAAGGTACCGTACTCGATCATCAGTGGCAGCGCATACGCGGCTTCCTGTCCTTCGGAACCAGCTTAGAGAAAATGAAGTTCTTCTTTAACGTAATGAACCCCGGCCGGTCCGCTAGTTACGATCAGTGGCGTGGTGATTTCTATGGCTCGATGTTCACTACTGAAAAAGCGGCGTTGTACGCGGTGAACAGCGCAAACCGCGGCATCTACTGGGCAAACTATTGGTACTTTTTCGACTTCATTTCCGATCGCATCACAACGTACACGTCGTTCCTGCGCCCTCTCGACGGCGGCCCAAGGAGCGCCAAGCGCGCGAGGGCTGTAATAAAGGCGCGCTTGAGCCAAGGTAAGGAGGCGTTGCCGAAGCCTGTAGCTCGGAACCGCGTCAGCCTTCGGTTTCCACCGCCACGCACGCGATTTATTCTGCACGGCGAATACTTGGATAGCGATTGGTTTTGGAAGGCTGCTCCGACGATCCCGAACGCGTTACTGCCGCTGCCCGACTTCGAGGAGTACAGGGCCGACAATGTTTCATCGATTGGCGCGATCGAGATCTTAACCAGTCGGAACGATCCCCAGCGCCATTTCGCGGAGCTTAGCTGGAACCCACTGGACCGGGTCGACATTGCCGACGCGGATGCACACCTGCGCTCGGGATCGGACTTCATCCGCTAACGCCGAATCGCGACGATACTGGATCGGGCAACAGTATAGTAGCCACCGCAACACAGCGCAGTCTTTCCTTTCTTGGCATCACTTGGAACGGAGGCAGCGGCACAAGCCGTCTCCGCGCCGCAAAGGCGATCGAGCTAGCGGTCCTTAGAACGATTGCAGCATTTTTCAATACCGATGGAGGTACCTATTGATTGGGGTGTTTCGAGCAAGTGCGGCCAGGCAGTCGAGTTCGCGCGGCTTCACGTTCAGCACGCGGCCGCGTGCCGAGGCTTCCCGGCAACCGAGGTCGACCGTAATCGGTCCGACGTGCAGCACCTCGGGCTCATCGATTTTCGCCATCGCCGCGCGCGTGTCGTTGACGAGCTGCGCCTCGCTTAGGGCCTTGACGACCTCCGACGCGATCGTCGCCGCGAGCTCGCGAATCGTGTTTTGGTCGAGCGTGAATCCCATCTTCTGCTTCTCCTCCCGGCTATGCCGGCGCTGCGTGATGGGTGCGCAGAAGCCGGAAGCGGACAGAGATGCAAGGGCGAAGCGAAGCGCAGAGGTCTCACCGACCCCTTGCATCAGAGGCCGCTTGCGGCTAGCGTCCGGTCGTTACAGCAGCGCCTGCCGGGCGGAGAAGCGCGAATGGGAACGCGACCATGCGCGGCTGCGGAGTTGTCGCGTCGGTCGAACTGGGTAAACCAGCCCTACAAGGACGGCGACTGCCGGACTCGAACAGCTGTTCGATTGCCAACGAGACGCCCGACCCGGCACCCTTGCAGCTCATTAAAGGCTGGCCTGCGGGCAGCGCGATCGGATGCTGACCTTGGCTCGCCGCTTGCTAGGAAGTTCGGGCGGGGGCGACCGCGCTGACATTCGCGACTTCTAGTGATTTCTACTAATTTCTAGCGGATTCTGCTATAATCGAGTAGATTTCAGTAGATACGGCGTTTTCGCCGTTGAAAGTAAGGCAGCCTTGGATCCCGTTCGGAACCCTTACGTCCCCACCGCCGGTGCCGTTCCGCCCGCTCTCACCGGCCGCGAAGCGATGATCGCCGATTTCAAAGTGGCCCTCAAGCGCACGCAACTCGGCAAGAACACGAAGAGTCTGCTCCCGTACGGCTTGCGGGGCGTCGGTAAGACCGTTTTGCTCATCAGCTTCGTCGACGACGCCGAACGACTCGGCTATCTCACGGCGCTCATTGAAGCCGACGAAAACACGGACTTCATACCCGACCTCGCGGACAAGCTGCGCCGGATCCTCTTCAAACTTGATACTCCCGCGAAGGTTCGTGAGCTCGCGAAGCGCGCGATGCGCATCTTCAAGAGCTTTACGGTCAGGACGGGTCTCGAGGGCCTCAGTATGAGCATCGGCGTCGATGCCGAGCGAGGTTTTGGAGACAGCGGCGACATCACGACGGATCTCACTACATTGCTCGAAGCGATCGGCGAAGCAGCGCGCGAGCAGGAGACCGCCATCCTCGTCGCAATCGACGAGGTCCAATACCTCGAAGAGCGAGAGTTTTCTGCGCTCATTCGCGCCGTCCATAGCCTCACGCAAAAGCGCCTACCCATTTTAGTGGTCGCTACCGGTCTCCCTCAGGTACTCGCCCTCGCCGGCGATGCGAAATCGTATGCAGAACGCCTCTTCGACTTCAGGCTCGTCGGTGCACTCTCCGACGCCGATGCGCGCAAGGCCGTCGTCGAGCCCGCCGCAGCAGAGGGCGTCATCTTTGAAGACGCCGCCGCAACCGAAGTGATCCGCGCTACTCGCGGCTATCCATTCTTTATTCAAGAATGGGCGTATGCGGCCTGGAACGTTGCGCAAGACGATTCCATCACGTTGGAAGATGTGATGGTTGCTCAAGCGATCGCGATCGCGAAGCTCGATGAAGGCTTCTTTTCCGTTCGCTACGATCGATGCAAGCCTTCCGAACAGCGATACTTGCGGGCGATGGCTGAGCTCGGCCCCGAACCATCCCGCTCGTCCGAGGTCGCCAAGGTCCTCAAAAAGACGGCGAACAGCTTCGGCCCAACCCGCGATGAGCTCATCAAGAAAGGCATGATCTGGAGCCCGGAACGCGGCTTCGTCGCGTTTACCGTACCGCTCTTCGACGAGTTCATGCGCCGTAAAGAGCTAGTCCTCAAATAGCATAGGAATAGGTAACCATGCGGAACCCAATCTCGCGCACCGGAGCCACCCGGCACCACGCGGCCAAATCTGAAGCGCACGGAACAGCGGACCAGCTCACGAACATCGCGATTCAAGTCACGCTCGATCAGTCTCCCGATTAACTCGAAGGGACGCCTCGTTTTATAGTTGCCGTGGATGCGCTTCGTCGTGCCGACCGCGCGATAAATCGTGCGAGCAAGCCGGTGGTCGTAACGGCCTCGGCGAATAATGGACCGCATGTGGAAATTGAGTGACCATCTGCCAGTCTTGTCGTCCCGCGAGACGGGCCCAAACGCCGGAGTCATGGCCGCGTTCGGGCGCCTTGTGCAGTCTAGCGGAGAACTGACCATTAGCACGATAGGCGGTGACGAACCTGGGATGAACCGGTACGTTCTTCTGCTTGGCGACGGCGGGACAGGGCGACTTCGGTTCATCCTCGACCTTGACACCGGCGAGGCGAACGCGCTGCCCCGACTATCGGAGATCTAGCGACGGACCTCAATGGGCAGATACTTCCGACGACTATTTGGCTGGATTTCAAAGCCCATTTGGCGTGGCACTAGCACCGACAGAGAAGCCGGGCCTCGCAAAGCATTCCGGAATCGTTGACGCTGCGAATCGCAGACCGCGCTTCGCTAACTGTTGGTCCGTGTCAGCGGCTTGTCTCGCGAGACGCGGTACATCGTACGGTAAGCTATGAGGAGACGGACGCTTGCGCGGAATGGGTGAGGGACCGGTCAATCCAAAAGTCTTGGCGCTGAGGTAAACCGGTACACACATATCTTCCGGCACCCCGACTGTAGGGACTGTAATCAGCCTTGAGGCGAGGACTCACCCAGGCGGACACGGCGGAAAGGTTCTCCACACCGAACCTGAACTTGTCGCCTGGCGCTAAGTTAATCGTGCCTGCGGCACCTTTTGCCATCGAACTATATGGTATTTCAAACCAATCGTGAACGGACGGAGTCTCACAAGGACGGCGCGTGACATCGTCGGCTGAGGGTGAAGGCCGTTCCACGCGCTCTCTGCGCTACCAGTTCGAGATCGTGGCAACACGCGTCTACGACGCCCTCTTGCAAGGTACGCTTGATCGGGTCTGGCTCGGTGACGAGCAAGCTGGCGCCGCGGACGACGCGGTCATGCGGGTCGCCGGCCACGTCTTCGGCTTCAGCGCGAAATACGACGATGCCCAAGGTAACTTTACGTATCGAGACCTCACCGTTCAAGATGAGAACGGGCGCTCGCTGATCCGCGATCTATTCAGCGGTTTCCGTGCTCTATCAGGACGTTACGACCCAACGCGTCTGTCCGTCGTGCTCGTCACGAATCAGCCGGCAAGCGACCGTGATCGTAGCGGGCCGGCTTCTCTGTCGAAGCTGATTGACTCGTTCTTCAAACCCCTCCGAGCGCCATCGGCGACCGTTAGCGCCGAGCAGCAACCGCTTTTTGATACCCTTAGTGAGATCA
>Ga0302326_10014939_pt1 | contig 16375 bp, 11 predicted proteins | sample Palsa_T0_3_FD_202264 | JGI IMG/M metagenome (GOLD analysis project Ga0302326, IMG submission 202264) | Peat permafrost microbial communities from Stordalen Mire near Abisko, Sweden - Palsa_T0_3 | ecosystem: Environmental > Terrestrial > Soil > Palsa > Peat permafrost | place: Sweden: Abisko... | reverse complement strand
GCGACGACCATCACGCCCATGTCGTGGCAGAGCGTGACCATCGAGGTGACGATGCTGCGTTTGGTCCGGCTCGTGTCGACGTCCCGCACGAGGTCCATGTCGAGCTTGACGACGTCGGGCTGGAGCACGGTGAAGCTGGTGAGGCCATCGTGCCCGGCGCCGAGGTCGTCGACGGCGATGCGAAACCCCATCTCCCGCAGCGTACGCAAGCGGCCGCGCACGTCATCGACGCCCTCGAGGTTCGCGTGCTCGGTGATCTCGAGCACGACGCGTGGGGCAAGCTTCGACAGCGGCTCGGTGCTGGCGAGCAAGTTGTCATCGCCGAGATCGGTTGCGTGCAAGTTCACGCACAGCGAGACGGTATCCTGCGCGTCGTCGATGGACTCGGCGGCCCGCGATCGCACCTGTTTGCCGAGATCGAAAATGCGTCCGAGCTTCTCGGCTGCGTCGAGCACCGCCCCGGGATTCGGCAGCGTGATCTCACTGCTCCGCATGAGCGCCTCATACCCAAAGAGGCCGTGATCCCGGACGCGGACGATGGGCTGATAGGCCATCCACATCGAATCGATGGCGCGTTCGAAGGCCACGTCGAGACCAATGCGACCGCCCGTCTGCTGGTGAGGGTTGTCGAGTGGCTGCATCGACGCGCGCCTTAGGCGGACCCGCTTCGACGAGCTCACGGCGCGCTCGAGGATGGCGCGCAGGTGACTGATGTCGAAAGGCTTCGGCAGGTACCCGAACGCGCCGAGCTCGATGGCCGCGAGCGCGGACGCCATGTCGGGCGCGCCAGTCAGAAGGACAACGGGTACGTCGATGTCGCGGTCTCGGATGGCTCGCAGGAGCGCGATGCCGTCCATCGTGGGCATGATGACGTCCGCCACGACGACGTCGAAGTGCTCGCGCTCGAACGCCGCCATGGCAGCCACGCCGTCACTGACGAGCGTCACGTCGTATTCGAGGACGGCGAGAACGCGTTCGATGAGCCTACGTCCCAGGTCGTCGTCTTCGGCGACCAGGATTCGCACGCGGTCCCCGTTTGCGAGTGGGTCGACCACACGCCATCGTCGACTGCTGCGACCGCCCTGTACATACACCCTAGGGTGTAGACACCATTCCAGTCACACTGCACGGCGAGGACGCGTAACCCTTCACCGCATCCACGATAGATTGCGTCGGTGATGACCTTCGACGAGCTCGTCGAGTCGCTCCAGCGCGACTCGCCGCCCGAGGCAGGTGCGCTCTTGCGCGCGCTGTGGCTCGCGCGCAAGGGCGACTGGGACGGCGCGCACAAGCTCGCGTCCGACGTTGCGGGGACGATGGCGGCGCGCATCCATGCCTATCTGCATCGCGTCGAGGGCGACCGGTCGAATGCCCGATACTGGTACCGCCAGGCAGGTGTCGCGGCGGAGGCCGGCACACTCGAGGACGAGTGGGACCGCCTCGCTCGCGAGCTCACCACACGCTCGTAGATGCGCTCGAGCGCTACTCCTCGTCCTTGTCTTCCTTGTCCCGGAGGCCGAGCGCGCGGGCCTTCTTGTAGAGGTGGCTGCGCTCGAGATCGAGGGCGCGGGCGGTGGCGGCCATCTGCCCGCCGTGGTGGGCCATCGCCTCCTCGACGATGGTGCGCTCGGCTTCTTCGACGAGGACGCGGAACGGGACACCCGCGCGATAAAGGCCCATCGTCTTCGCCCCCGATTGGCCCGGCAGGCACGTGCGGACGTCGTCCGCAGAGATGACGTCGTCGGGCGTGAGGATCACGAGCCGCTCGATTAGATTCTTGAGCTCGCGGACGTTGCCGGGGAAGCTGTAGCCCGCGAGTACCTCGATGGCGCCGTCATCGATGCGCATGCCACGTCGGTCGTTCGCGCGAGCGGCGACGTCGAGGAAGTGACGGGCGAGCAGCGGCACGTCCTCGCGCCTCGCGCGGAGAGGTGGGATCGATAGCGGCAGCACGTTGAGGCGGTCGTAAAGGTCGGGCCGGAACTCCCCCGTCCCCGATGCGCCCACGAGATCTTTGTTCGTCGCGGCGACGACGCGTGCATCGACCTTGAACGTCTCGCTCCCGCCTACGCGCTCGATCTCCCGCTCCTGCAGGACGCGAAGCAGCTTGGCCTGCGCCGCGAGGGGCATGTCGCCCACCTCGTCGAGAAAGAGCGTCCCACCGCTCGCGCGCTCGAACTTGCCACGCCGCTGCTTGGTCGCACCCGTGAACGCGCCCGCCTCGTGACCAAAGAGCTCGCTCTCGATGAGCTCGCTTGGAAGCGCAGCGCAGTTGAGCTTTTCGAGCGGTCCCTTCGCCCGTGGGGACATCTGGTGAATCGCGCGCGCGACGAGCTCCTTGCCTGTGCCACGCTCCCCGGAGACGAGGACGGTCGCCTGCGTCTTCGCCGCCCTCGCGATCTGCTCCATCAGCTTCTTCAGCGCCACGCTCTCGCCGACGAGCTCGCCCGTCCCGGCCTGGGCACGCAGCTCCTTCGCCTCGGCTTCGGCACGCTCGAGCCGCAGCGCGGTCTCGACGTTGATGAGGAGCGCGTCGGTGTTGAGCGGCTTTTCGAGGAAGTTCAGCGCGCCGAGGCGTGTCGCCTGCACCGCGACGTCGATGGTCGCGTGCCCGCTCATCATGAGGACCGGTGTGTCGATCTTCGCCGCGCGCATCGACCGAAGGATCTGGAGGCCGTCCCCGTCCGGCAGGGCGACGTCGAAGAGGCAGAGATCGTACGTGCGCTTCTTGAGCTTGTCCTCGGCCACCTTGACTCCGCCCGCCACGTCCACGGAGTAGCCTTCGAGCGTCAGCGCCTTCTGGAGCGTCGTGAGGATGGACGGTTCGTCATCGACGACGAGGAGGTGCGCGCGAGCCATGGATCCGACTGTAGCCAAGGACGGGCGCCTTTGCGGTTCCTTGTGTAGACTGCTCTCCGAATGATGCGCCGCCTCCGTGGTTCTTGGAGCCTCATGCTCGTGCTGGCATCCGCGTGCGGCCCGGGCGCTCGAGGCCCGACGGCGCATGTACCGGGTGAAGGGCGCACGGCGGCGACGGTCGAGGTGAGCGACGAAGCGTTCGCCAGCGCCGTACGCGATCTGCTGAGCTCGCCGCCGTCGGCCGAGCGCGCGACGCGGCTCGAGGGTGTCCTTGCGCGCCAGATGGATCGCGCCCACGCGCTCTTCCGGCGGAAGGCCTCGGACCGCGGGCTTGCGGCGATCAAGGGCGGGCTATTCCTCCTCCGACCCGGCGATCTCAAGGCGAGCACGCTCGGGCCTCACGGCGTCGAGGCGCTGAGCGAGGCCGTGAAGGAGGTCTCGCAGCGCGGTGATGAGGGGCGGAGCCGCGCGCTCTACGAGATGCTCGTTCGTGTGGTGCCGCCCGCCCAGGTCGCCGACGTCCAGGGGCACCTCGATGCCCTCGCGTCGTGGTCCCACGACGGGCAAGCCGCCGAGGGTGTGACCGTGGGGAAGACGGGCGTCTACGCGAGCATGGACACGCCTGCCGAGCTCCAGCGCGTGGCGCTCACGCGCGCCCTCCTCGAGCCCAGCAAAGACGCCCTCGAGGCCGCGACGGCCGCGACACGCGTGTGGCTCTCGGCGGCGGCGCATCCGCTCGCGACGTGGTCGAGGTATGATCGCGTCGAAGCAGTGCGCGCGAGGCAATCGGCTTCGGCGACGGTCATCGCGCTGCACTTGCGCGACGGCGACGCACGCGGTGCCATCGACGCGCTCGACCACGACGACCGCCTTCGCCAGACTGCCCCGCGCCATCTCTTTTCCGCCGTCGCCGCCCTCGCTGACAAGGACCAGGGCGAGCACTGGCGCGAGGTCCTCGACGCGCTTCTGCCGGGCGAAGAAGACAGTGAAGACGAGCCCGTCATCGATCGCGAGCTCCTCGCCGCGGCGCTCGTGACGACGGCGACCGAGGCGTACCGCAGCGATCCGACGTCGCTCCGGCCCGCGCTCACGCTCGCGGAGCTGCTCCAGTCATTCGGCATGGGCGAGGCGAGCCCTGCGGTGCTCGTCGAGGCGTGCAAGGCGCATCCCGACGCGGTCTCTCTCGATCAGTCGCTGTTCATCACCGAGCGGGCGCTCGAGGCCGCGACCGAGGCCGACGATCCGGACGCCGCGCGTCGCACGTTCAGAGCCGCCGAGCCCATCCTCGCCATCGCCGAGCGCGCAAAGCTCGCGCTGAAGACGACGCCCGCGCGTGTCCGCGGAACGATGGGCGAGATCGAGCTTCGCGAGGGCAAGCTCGACGTCGCCCGCGAGCTCCTCAAGAGCTCGACGAACGCGGAGCCATCGGCGAGCTTGCTGCTCGATCTTGCGCGCATCGAGCGCCATGACGGGGACGTCACGAGCGCGGCTGCACACCTCAAGACCGCCGAAAGCAACGCCTCCGACCCAGCGCCTCGTGGCGAGATCGCGCTCGTGTCGAGCGAGATCATGGTCGCGCAGGGCGACGCCGAGGGCGCCCGCTCGAAGCTCGGTGATGCGCTGAAGGCACTGCTCGCGGCGCGGGGCGTGCGCGAGCCGGCCACACGTGCGCGCATCGAGCGCGCCATCGCGCGCATCTACGACCGCTTCGGTCTCGGCAAGCTCGCGGACGACGCCATCTCGCGTGCCATCACGGCATCGCCGCACGACAAGGTCCAGCTCGCGGCAACCCTGGGGCTTGCCGGCTCACGCGCTGTGGTGCGCGGAGATCTTCGCGCGGCTCGCGACGCCCTCTCTCGTGGGGTCGGCGCCGATCTCCAAGACGAGGATCTCGTCTACTTGGCGCTTTGGGAACGCGCCATCGAGCGTCAGCAGCACGCCCCCACCGACGGCGTCGCCGATCGCGTGCTCTCGTCGATCTCGGACGACGGCAGCTGGACGGCGAAGCTCGCAGCATTCGGTGTAGGAAGGGCGACCGCCGACGAGCTCGTTGCCGCAGCCCAGAGCCCCTCGAAGCGAGTCGAAGCGATGTTCTACGTCGCGCTCGATCGGCGCAGCAAGGGCGACCGTGTCGCGGCTGACGAGCTGCTCAAGCAAGTCGCCAGCGGTGCCGGCGTCGACTTGATCGAAGCCGATCTCGCGCGGCAGCTCGTCACGCCGGCGACGCCCCTCAATCCGCCAGCGTCGGTCGTCGCGTCCGTGCCCTGAGCGCCAAGACCGAGAAGCCGATGGCGCGACGCGAGCTCGGAGCTTCGTTCGATTGGAGCAGCATCGCATCCCTTCGTATCCGCTCACGGCTCGTCGCCGAAGGGGCGTACGCGGGCGCCCATCGAAGTGCGCGCCGCGGGAGCGGCATCGAGTTTGGCGGCCACCGCCAATACATCCCGGGCGACGACCTGCGATGGCTCGACCGGCGCGCGCTCCTTCGCCACGGCCGGCTCCTCGTGCGCCAGTTCGAGACCGAGACCGACCGCGCGCTGCGGCTCGTCGTCGACGCGAGCGCATCGATGGGCTACCGAGGTTCGCGCGCCAAGACCACCAAGCTCGCCTACGCCGCGCTCGCGTGTGCGGCGCTCGCGCGCATCGCCATCGCCAGCGGAGATCCAGTGGGCCTGTCGTACTTCGGGGGCGACCGATCGCGCCCCGTCGCCGTTACCGGAGGGCGTGAAGGATTCGACCGCATCATCGGATCGCTCGAGGACGCCCGACCAGCGGGTGACGCCGTGCGCGATCCGGAGCTCCTCGATCGCGCGCTCGGGACGCTCGCGCGTGCGGCGCGCCGCGGCTCGGTCATCGTCGTCGCGAGCGATCTCCTCGACCTTCCGGCAGAGGCAGCGGAGCGCCTCGCGGCGATCGCGGCGCGTGGACGAAGCGTCATCGTCCTCCAGGTCCTCGACCCCGACGAGGTGGATCTCCCGTTCGACGGTACCGTGCGGCTGCGCTCCCTCGAGGGCGACGTGGTCGTCGAGACGGACACCGCCGCGACGCGCTCGCGCTACCTCCTCGCCCTCGAGCAACTTCAAGACCTCTACAGGGAGACGCTCCTCGCGCGCGGCGGTCGACTCGTCTGCGCATCGACGGCAGACGATCCCGTCGCGATCGTCCGCTCCGTCGTGACTGCGGTGCGTTAGAGTCGGCCGGTGAGCTTCGTCACTGCGCTCGCGCTCGGTATCGTGATCTTCGTCGCGGCGCCGCTGCTCGCGCATCGCCTGCGACGCTTGCGCGCCGACGAGCGTCCCTTTGCCGCTGCTCGGCTCGTTCCCGCCGCGCAACCGCGCGCCAGGCGACGCGCCAAGCTCGAGGACAGGGCGCTCTTCGGAGTCCGCGCGCTTGCCATCATCGCCCTCGCCCTCCTCGGCGCATCACCGCTTCTTCGATGCTCGCGGCTCTCGCTCGCGCGCAGCTCCGGCGCGTCGATCGCCGTCGCGCTCGTCATCGACGACTCAATGAGTATGCGGGCACGTGCAGAGGGGGCTTCATCGCGGCTCGCGCGCGCGAAAGAGGCCGCCGCCGAGCTTCTCGCGGGCACGCGAGACGGTGACGCGATCGCCATCGTGCTTGCCGGCGCCCCGCCGCGCGTCGCACTCGCGCCGACGACGGACATCGGCGCAGCGGCTGCCCTTGTTGCGGCGGTGCCACCGAGCGACCGGGGGACGGATCTCGATGGTGCGTTGCGCATCGCCGAGACGCTCCTCGGATCCCTTCCGCAAGTCGACAAGCGCATCGTCGTCCTGAGCGATCTCGCCGACGGTCAGCCAGACGCTCCGCCTCTCGGAGAGACTCTCCACCTCCCGGTGTGGACGCCGCTCGGCGACATCGCCAAGGACGCACCCGACTGCGCCGTGATCACCGCCGATGACGTCGGCGGACGCGTGCGCGTCCATCTCGCATGTGGCAAAGACGCGAGCGCCGCGGGCCGACGCGTCGAGGTGCGCCTCGGAGGGCGTGTCCTCGGTAGCGCCCTGGCGACCGCAGCACCCGACGTCGACATCGACCTCACGGCGAAGGACTCCGCCGACGGCGAGCGCACCGCCCATCTGCTCGGGAGCGACGCGATCGACACCGACGACTCCGCGCCCGTTCTCGTCGCCGGGGCGGGTGCGATCGGCGTCGTGGCCGAAGCCGCCGACGAGACGGCCGTGACGGGCGGACCGCCGGTCGTCGAACAAGCACTCACGGCGCTGAGGACGGGCCTCGCCGTGCGCCCTCTTCCGGCGGTTCCCGATCAGTCGTCCGATTTCGCGGGTCTGCTTGGCATCGTAGTCGACGATCCGCCGGGCTTCACACCCGAGCAGCGTCGCGCCGTCGGCGCGTATCTGGATGGGGGCGGCGTGATGCTCCTCGCGCTCGGCGCCCGCGCGGCATCAGCGCCGCTCGGTGCGACACTCGAGCCCATCCTGTCGCACCCCGCGGCGTGGGTCGCGGCGACGGTCAAAGGTGTTGCCGCCAACGTCCCGACGGATTTTTTGGGCGAAGCGACGCGCAGTCTCGTCGACATCGGCGCCGCGCGGCGCACGGCTCTCACACCTGAGGACGTCGCCCAGCTCGAAGACCTCGTCCCGTGGAGCGACGGCGCGCCGCTCATCGCTCGCAAAGCACCGCGCAACGCGGGCGAGCTCTACCTGACCACGTTGCCGTTCTCGCTCGACGCGAGCGACTTCGCGCTGCGCCCAGCCTTCGTGGCGCTCCTCGACGCTTTCGTTACGACGACGCGCGCCCACGCCGCACCACGTCGCACGGCGGTCGGAGCGACGTGGCTATTGCCCGCTTCCGCGACGCGCGTGGACGGACCTTCGGCGCTTGGAACACCCGTCCCAATCGACCTCGTCCGCGAGGGCGGCCGCACGAAGCTCGTTCCACCGCTAATCGGCGCGTACCACGTTCACCACGGTCCCGACCGCGACGATCTGCGCGTCGCGATGCCCGTCGCGAGCGAAGTTGATCTTCGACCGAGACGCATTGCAAAGGGGGCGGACACGTCGCGGCTTGGCGCCACCGAGGCACAAGTCGACGTCTCTTCCTACGTTGCCGTCGTGCTCCTCGCGCTTCTGCTGGCCGAAATCGTTCTCCGGGTCCGCGCGCGAGCGACCATCGCACGGGCGTAGCTCAAAGACCCCTTGCGCACGGGACCGCTTTTGCGTACGCGAAGCGGTATGGCCCGGTACATGCGTTGGCTACTGCTCGTGATTGTCACGTCGTGCGGGGGTGGGGGTCAATACGGCCATGCCGTCAACTACATCCCGCTCGGCGATGAAGAGAAAGCGGCGAAGTCGGCCAAGGAATACGACCCCGTCATGTTCCCACGCCAGCCCGAGCAGTGGCGCGGGAAGCCCGTGGCACTGTTCGGCATCGTCACCGTCCGCTCGGCGGGGACCGGTGGCAGCGCGAACGTCACGCTCAGCGTTCGCCGTCTCGAGCCGCGCAACGCTTGCGAGAGCAACGCCGACTCGGACACGTGTCGCGTGACGGTGAGTGACGCCGACTTCGGCCTGGTGCACGCGCTCGTCGTACTGCACGGCGATGACGACGTCGGCGAGCATTCGGTCGGCGGCGGCTCCCTCCTGCGCCTCGTCGGTACGTTCGGCGAGGACGTCGACCCGAACGACGGCGCTCCGATCATGCACGTGACGTACTATCGCCACTGGCCGCGCTACTTCTACGTCACGAAGGCAGCCGCCCAACAGATGCGACAGTAAGATGGAGCTGCGGCTACCGGCGCTCGCGACCGCGCACTCGCATGCCTTTCAGCGCGGTATGCGGGGAAAGGCCCAGCGTCGTCAATCAAGCGCGAGTGACGACTTCTGGACGTGGCGCGGGCAGATGTACCACCTCGCGACCACCCTCACGCCGGAGTCGATCGACCGCATCTCGCGCGTCGCGTTCGCCGAGCTCTTCCGCGCGGGTGTGCGCACCGTTGGAGAGTTCCACTACATCCAGCATCAGCCCGACGGGACGCCGTACGGCGAGCGCACGCTCATGTCCGACGTCGTGGTCGAGGCCGCGCGCGCGAGCGGCCTTCGGGTGTGCCTGCTTCGCGTCGCGTACCACCGCGCGGGGCCGGGGCGAGAAGCGGAGCCGGGGCAGCGCCGCTTCTGCGATCCCGACGTCGACGCTGTGCTCGGAGACATCGATACGCTCCGCGCCAAGTACAGCGGTGTACCCGACGTTCGCATCGGCGTGGCCCCTCACTCGGTGCGCGCGGTGCCGCCGTCATGGATCAAGCCTCTATCGGAGTACGCATCGGAGCATGCGCTGCCCTTTCACATGCACGTCGCGGAGATCGCCCGCGAGGTCGACGAGTGCGTCGCGGAGACCGGCAAGCGCCCTGTCGAGCTGCTCGCGGATCTCGGCGCGCTCTCGGAGCGCTTCTGCGGTGTGCACTGCACGAACCTTCTTCCCCACGAAGCGAGCTTGCTGGGCAGAGCGGGCGCGTTCGCGTGCATCTGCGCGACGACCGAGCGCGATCTCGGCGACGGCCTCCCAGACCTTGGCGCGCTCCGCGGCGCCGGCGCTCGTTTGTGCACCGGCATCGATAGCCACGTCATCACCGATCCCTTCGACGACATGCGCGCGCTCGAGACGCAGGAGCGCCTCCGCACGCGTAAGCGTGTCACCTTCTCGCCCGAGAGCTCGACGCCGGCCGAACAGCTCTGGCGGGAGGGCTCGCTCGAAGGATGTGCAGCCTGCGGCTTTTCCGACTCCGGCGGCGATGTCGTCATCGCGCGCGACCATCCCACGCTTGCACTCGTGGCCGAAGAATCGCTCGTCGACGCGGTCGTCTTTTCGGGCGGCCCTTCGCTCGTCTCACGAGTCGAGCCTCGCTGAGGCTGGCCGAGCTCAGGTGCGCCGCGAGTATAGCGTCTCGAGCGCGAACAGATCGCGGTCGCCGAGGCCTGCATCCACGCCTCGACTGATCTCGCGCGTCACGCGCGCGAGCACGGGCACGCTCATGCCGACCGCGCGAGCCATCGCCGTTGCGAGCCGCGCGTCCTTCAACGTGAGCGCGAGCGTGAATTCGGGATCGTACCGCCGAGCCAACACTTTGGCTTTCTTCCCAACGTAGCTCGGCGACGCGAACGCTCCCGTCGTGAACGCGTCGAGCACCACACGCCGGCGCAGCCCTGCTCGCTCCGCGACCGCGAGCATCGTCGCGAACGCGACGAGGTGATGCGCCCCAAGCCCATTGACCGCGACCTTGAGCGCCTGCCCTTGCCCCACGGCTCCGGCGTGGATCGTTCGCCGACAGAGGACGCTCAAGATGGGCGCTGCCCGCCGCATATCACCGCCGACGAAAGCGACGAGCTCGCCGCGCTCGGCAGGCCCAAGCGTTCCCGAGACGGGCGCGTCGACGAGGCGAGCCCCGCGCCGCCTCGCTGCTGCCGACAGCGAAACGACAATCGGACGCCCCACGGTCGACATGTCGACCCATGTCGCCCCACGCTCGAGGCCAGCCACGATACCGCGGGGCCCGCGCGCCACGGCCGCTAGCGCATGCGCGTCCGCGACCATTGTCACGATGAACTGCGCTCCCAGGGTCGCTTCACGCGGTGACTGAGCGAAGAACGACGCGCCCAATCGCGAGCCCAATCGCGAGCCTGGTTGCATCGCGCTTCGATTCCACAAACGAAGGGTCATCCCGTGCGCGGCGAGCCGTGTGGCCATACGCGACCCCATGGCGCCTAGCCCGATGAACGCTACCTGCATCGCACGCATCATCGACCCTTGCCTTGCGTCTCGCAAAGGCGGAACTTAGGTGCGCAGGTTCATGACGTTCAAGCTCACAACGCAATTCTCGCCCAAAGGGGACCAGCCGCAAGCCATCGCTGAGCTCGAGCAGGGGCTCGCCCGCGGGGACCGTGACCAGGTGCTCCTCGGGATCACCGGCTCGGGCAAGACGTTCACCATCGCCAACGTCATCGAAAAATCACAGCGGCCAACCCTCATCCTCGCCCCCAACAAGACGCTCGCAGCGCAGCTCTACGGGGAGATGAGCGAGCTCTTCGGGGGTAACGCGGTCGAGTACTTCGTCAGCTACTACGACTACTACCAACCCGAGGCGTACATCCCGTCGAGCGACACGTACATCGACAAGGACGCCATCATCAACGACGCCATCGACCGCATGCGTCACTCGGCGACGCACGCGCTCCTCTCTCGTCGCGACGTCATCATCGTCGCGAGCGTCTCGTGCATCTACGGTATCGGCTCTGCCGAGAGCTACTACGGGCTGCTCATCGACTTGAAGGTCGGCGAGGAGTTCCCGCGCGATCGCCTCCTCCGCATGCTCGTCGACGTTCAGTACGAGCGCAACGACGTCGACTTCCACCGCGGCACGTTTCGGGTGCGCGGTGACGTCGTCGAGGTCTTCCCGGCATACGAGCAGGAGACGGCGATTCGCATCGAGTTCTTCGGCGACACCGTCGAGGCGCTCAAGGAGGTCGACCCGCTCCGAGGCCGCGTGAAGGGCACGGTCGATCGCGTTGCCATCTACCCGAGCTCCCATTACGTCACACCCCAAGAGCAGATGCGCCGCGCCATCGGCACGATTCGCGAGGAGCTCCGCGATCGTCTCGGCTTCTTCGACAAGGAAGGTCGCTTCCTCGAGAAGCAGCGCCTCGAGCAGCGCACCCTCTACGACCTCGAGATGATGGAGCAGATGGGGTTCTGCAACGGCATCGAGAACTACTCGCGCCATCTCTCCGGGAGGAAGGCGGGTGACCCACCGCCGACGCTGCTCGACTATTTCCCGAAGGACTTCCTGTGCGTGGTGGACGAGTCGCACCAAACCGTCCCCCAGCTCCAGGCGATGTACCGCGGGGATCGCGCGCGCAAGGAGACACTCGTCGAGTACGGTTTTCGTCTCCCGAGCGCGCTCGACAACCGGCCGCTCAAGTTCGAAGAGTGGCAGGAGCGCGCCCTTCGTTGCATCTACGTGTCGGCGACCCCAGGCGACTACGAGCTCGAGAAGACCAAGGGCGTCTTCGTCGAGCAAGTGATTCGCCCGACTGGGCTGATGGACCCCATCGTCGAGGTGCGCTCGGTGTCGGGTCAGGTCGACGATCTCCTCAAGGAGATCCGCGATCGCGCAAAAAAGAACGAGCGCGTGCTCGTCACGACGCTCACGAAGCGCATGGCCGAGGACCTCACGGACTACTACCGCGAGCTCTCGGTGCGCGTTCGCTATCTCCACTCCGACATCGACACACTCGAGCGCATCGACATCCTGCGTGATCTTCGGCTCGGTGAGTTCGACGTGCTGGTCGGTATCAACCTGCTTCGCGAGGGTCTCGACTTGCCGGAGGTGTCGCTCGTATCGATCTTCGACGCCGACAAGGAGGGCTTCCTGCGAAGCCCGCGCTCGCTCATCCAGACCATCGGGCGCGCGTCGCGCAACGTGAACGGTCGGGTGATCATGTACGCCGACCACGTCACGAAGGCGATGCAGCAGGCCCTCGACGAGACGGCGCGGCGACGGGTGCTCCAGGAGAAGTACAACGCCGAGCACGGGATCACCCCGACGACGATCGTCCGCGCGATCCTCAACATCAACCCGGCGTCGGGCGCGATCGACTATTACGACGTGCCGCGCACACGCTCCGGCGACAAGCGCCCCCCGAGCGCGGAGGAGGACTTGGCCGACCGCATCACGGAGCTGCGCGCCGAGATGTTCGCAGCAGCCGAGAACCTCGAGTTCGAGAAGGCCGCTCGCATGCGCGACGAGCTCCGCGCGCTCGAAGGCAAGGGGGACGCGTCGCCCGTGCCCGCGGCGTCCACGCCTTCCGGCTACAATCCCTACGCGTCGAAGCGTAAGACAGGCACGCGTCTCAAATCGACGAAGCCCACGTCGGAGCAAAAGAACTGGAAGGCCAAGCAGCGCCGCTCGAGCAAGTGGAAACCTTCGTGACCTCGTGATGGCCGCGTGAACCGCACTCGCGTCGTGCTCATCGCCTCTGTCCTCGTGTGCGGCGTGATCGCGTGGGTCGTCGCGATCGTCCGAGGGCGCGTCACCGAGGAGACGCTTGGCTTGGCGCTCGACTCGAGCGCGACCGCACCCATGGTCGACACCGACCCGAGCTCCGAGCGGCAGGCCGACCAAGACGCTGGCCACGAAGCGATGCGGGAGCCTCCGATGCTCGACAAGGCGAAGCGCGACGCGATGCGCGAAGCGATCTATCGCGCGTGGGGCATGGATCCACCGAGCGAGCGGACGAACCCGGCGACGTGGCCGACGGCGCCCTCCGCCAAGGGCGAAGGCTTCGGCAAGGACTACATCCGCCAGCGCATCCGCGACGACTACATCCCGCTCGCGCGCGACTGCTACCAACAAGGTCTCAAGAAGAATCCAACGCTCGCGGGGAGGCTCGTCGCGAGCTTTCGCATCGTCGGCACGAAGGGCACGGGCGGGTTGGTGGATTGGGTCGACACCGCGAGCGAGGAGAACACGCTGGATGACGCCGATGTCATCGAATGCCTGAAACAATCGATGTACAGCGTCACGTTCGACCCTCCGCCCAACGATGGCGTGGTGACGGTGACCTATCCGCTGACATTCTCCAATGTCGAGCCAGACGGTGGGGACTGACTCGCGTGCTCTGCTACCATGACGGATGTGAAGCGCGCGTCCGGGTCGGCCGAGGCAAAGCCTTCGGAGAAGATCTGTCCGACGTGCGGTGAGCGTTTCACGATGGAGGCGCTTTTCTGTCCGAACGACGGCGCGCCGCTGTCGATCGCGCAGCCCGGTGACGTTGGTCCGCAAGCGATCTCACCCGACCCGTACCTTGGGAGGGAGCTCTCGGGTCACATCGAGATTCGTCAGCTGGTTGGCGTGGGTGCGATGGGGCGCGTCTATCGCGCGTTCCAGAAAGGCATCGATCGCGACGTCGCGGTGAAGATCCTCCACCGCGAGCTGTCGGCCAATCAGCAGCTCGTCGCGCGCTTCCATCGTGAGGCGAAGGTGGCGTCTCGGCTCCTGCACCCCAACGTGGTGAGCGTGCACCTCGTCGGGCAGCTCGCGGACGGCGCGATGTACATCGTCATGGAGTACCTCGACGGCTTGTCGCTCCAGAGCGCGCTCGCCGCCGCGGGCGGGGCGTTCGACCTTTCACGGGCACTTCACGTCGCGCTGCAGCTCTGCGACGCGACGGGCGAGGCCCACGCGACCGGCGTCGTCCACCGTGATCTCAAGCCCGAGAACGTGATGCTCGTGCGCCGCGGCGCGGACAGCGACTTCGTGAAGGTGCTCGACTTCGGCATCGCCCGCTTGAACTGGGGCGAGCAATCGATGGCGACGGCCGCGGGTCTGATCTTTGGGACAGCGCGCTACATTTCGCCCGAAGGCGCCCAAGGCGAAGCGGTCGGACCCACGGGCGACGTGTACGCCACGGCGACACTCGTCTTTCAAATGCTCGCGGGACGCACCCCCTTCGAAGGCGAGCAAGCCGTGGCGCTCCTCGTACAGCAGATTCACGACGCGCCCCCGCAGCTGCGATCCATCATGCGGGCGTCGTACGTCCCCGACCCGCTCGCACAGGTCATCATGCGAAACCTCGCGAAGGACCCGCTCGCGCGCGAGCCAGATGGACGCGCGCTAGGTCGAGCCCTCATTGATGCCGCGAAGGCGAGCGGTCTGTCCCCCGAGGATCTCGTTGCGCGTCCGCTCATGCAATCGGGACGGCCGGGGGCGGTGCAGCTCTCCCCACTCCACCGAACGGACAGGCTTCAGCTCGTCGCCGGAACGACGCCGCCCCCGGCGGTGACGCCCGACCCGTCACGCGCGAGCACGCCGCCGCAGTCCCTGCCTCCTCGTGAGCCCTCCGGCGTCGATGCGACACTCGATGACGTCGAGCTGCCCGCGGAGCTCAAGCAACCGCAGCTCGGGCACGATCGCACGCAGCACGTCCGCCCGCTCGACGATGCCGCGCTCCGGCACACATCCGCGGCGCCTCCGATGCGCGGCTCGATGCCGTCGATGGACGACCCCGCGTTCGCCTCGGAGGAGCCCGAGCCCCTTCCGCCCGAGACGCCCGAGATGAAACGGCGGCGCGCGCGCTCGAGAACGATCTTCCTCTTTGTCGCGTGCTTCTTGGTCGGCGTGATTGGCGCTGGGGCTGCCGCGTACAAGCTCGGCTACGTCGGGTCGGGCGTGGCCGACAACGGGTCGCTCGCGAGCTACCAGCAGCGCGCCGACAAGGCGTTTCACGATCAGCATTGGGACGCGCCTGCCGGCAACAACGTGCGCGACCTCACCAACGAGGGCCTCGCGAAGTACCCGCACGACACACGCCTGCTCGAGATTCGAGCGCAGACGACCGACGAGCTCGTGAAGAACGCCGTCGCCGAGAAGTATCTCGGTCACCTCGACCAGGCCGCGCGTCTCGCTCATCTCGCTCACGAGCTCGATCCGACGGACGTTGCTGCCGAGCGTCTCTCGGCCGAATACGACCAAGCGCCGCAGGCAGTGGCCGACGCCGGCACATCCCACGATGCGCAAGCTCAGCTCGTGCACACGGGTGGCGGTGGAGCCGTCGTCGCGCCGCTCACTGGCGCACGCGGAACGATCGAGCTCACCCCTCTCAAGCCACGCGTGATGCTTCCCGTCACCATCACGATACACATCACGGTAGGCACTGGCGCACCGAAGGGGCCGCCCGAGGGAGAGGTGCTCGGCATCACAGGGCCCGACGTTCCGGCGGGCACGATGATCCCCATCCTCGCCGATGGCACATCGACCGTGCGTGGCGCCGTCATGTTCAACGAGCCGGGCAAGTTCGAGCTGACGTTCACGGCCAAGGTCGACGGCAGCGCCCTCAAGCTCACCCGCACGGTCGTCATCGACCCGCCAGGCACGACGAACAACGCATCCGACGGCGGCAAGTGGCTCTGACACGCGCGTTCGTCGCCGGTCTGGTCGCGCTCGCCATCGCGAGCCCGGCGCGTGCCGATGACACGGACGACCCCCACAACGGACCGGAGAGCTGGCTCAAGTTCATCGAGCGCAGGCACACGCTTGCCATCCTCGAGGCCGGGATCATCGTCCTTCCGAACGCGCCAGTGTCGCAGAGCCAGCAGGGAGGGAACATCCCGATCGTGCCACCTGTCGGGCAAGGCGACGCGACGATTCAGCTCGGCATCCACATTCTCTATCGCGCCTCGCGGGATTGGGAGTTCGGAGCGAACTTCTTGTTCGATCCCCGCCCGACGGCGGACACGGAATACGGCGGGCTCAGCGGCCTGCCGCGCACCCACTCGCGGGCCTACTTCTTCGTCGGTGGTGAGGTGCGCTACATCCCGCTCCACTCGCGTGCCATCGAGGGCTGGCTAGGCGCGCAAGGTGGCGGCGTCATCATCGCCGATCGGTTCACGACGAACGCCGGCCCGCAGGTGCCGAGCATCTTCGGCAATCCGGAGGTGAGCCTCAGCACCGAGGGCTTCTTCCTTGGCGCACAGATCGGCCTCG
>Ga0302326_10014938_pt1 | contig 16376 bp, 15 predicted proteins | sample Palsa_T0_3_FD_202264 | JGI IMG/M metagenome (GOLD analysis project Ga0302326, IMG submission 202264) | Peat permafrost microbial communities from Stordalen Mire near Abisko, Sweden - Palsa_T0_3 | ecosystem: Environmental > Terrestrial > Soil > Palsa > Peat permafrost | place: Sweden: Abisko... | reverse complement strand
AAAAAGCACACGACATTGACCGGCTGAGCCCTTTCGTGTCACGTCGCCCGGCCTTAAATACCCGCCGGAAACGACCACGAAACGATGACTGCAGACCGCTACAACGCCGCCGAAGCCGAGCCACGCTGGCAAAAAGTCTGGGACGAGCGCGGCATCTTCGCCACGCCGAACAAGGACCTCGGCAAGAAGTACTATGTGCTGGAGATGTTTCCCTATCCGTCGGGGCGCATCCATATGGGGCACGTCCGCAACTACACCATGGGCGACGTGGTGGCGCGGGTGAAGCGGGCGATGGGTTACTCGGTGCTGCATCCGATGGGCTGGGACGCCTTCGGCATGCCGGCCGAGAACGCCGCCATGGAGCGCAAGGTCCACCCCAAAGCGTGGACCTACGACAACATCGCGGCGATGAAGAAGCAGCTCAAGTCGATGGGGCTGTCGCTCGACTGGAGCCGCGAGATCGCAACCTGCGACCCGGCCTACTACAAGCACCAGCAGAAGATGTTCCTCGACTTCATGGGCGTAGGCCTGGTCGAGCGCGAGAAACGCAAGGTGAACTGGGACCCGGTGGACAACACCGTGCTCGCCAACGAGCAGGTGATCGACGGCCGCGGCTGGCGCTCGGGCGCGCTGGTCGAGCAGCGCGAGATGAACCAGTGGGTATTCAAGATCACGAAATACTCGGAGGAGCTGCTCGACGCGCTCGGCGGCCTTGACCGCTGGCCGGAAAAAGTGCGGCTGATGCAGAAGAACTGGATCGGCCGTTCCGAAGGCTTGCTGGTCCGGTTCGCGCTCGATCAAAAAACCACACCGAACGGCGAGAGCGAACTCGAAATCTTCACCACGCGGCCGGACACCTTGTTCGGCGCGAAATTCATGGCGCTGGCGCCGGATCATCCACTGGCTGCAGCGGCGGCGAAGAAGAATGCGAAGCTCGCGGAGTTCATCGCCGAGTGCAAACATCGCGGCACTGCGCAGGCCGAGATCGACACCGCCGAGAAGATGGGCTTCGACACCGGCATATGCGCGGTGCATCCACTCGACGCGTCGTGGGAGCTTCCGGTCTATGTCGCTAACTTTATCCTGATGGAATACGGCACCGGCGCGATCTTCGGTTGCCCGGCGCACGATCAGCGCGACCTCGACTTCGTCAACAAATACGGGCTCGGCAATACGCCGGTGGTATGCCCGCCGGGACAGGACCCGAAATCCTTCGTCATCACCGACACCGCCTATGACGGCGATGGCCGCATGATCAATTCGCGTTTCCTGGACGGCATGACCCTTGCCGACGCGAAAGAGGAAGTGGCGAAGCGGCTGGAAAAGGAAAATCGCGGCAACATCCCGGTAGCGCGGCGGCAGGTGAATTTCCGGCTGCGCGACTGGGGCATTTCGCGGCAGCGTTATTGGGGCTGCCCGATCCCGATCATTCATTGCGAGAAGTGCGGCGTCGTTCCGGTGCCTGCAAAAGATCTGCCGGTGACGCTGCCGGAGGACGTGACGTTCGACCGGCCCGGCAATCCGCTCGATCATCATCCGACCTGGAAGAACGTGACCTGCCCGCAATGCGGCGGCCCGGCGCGGCGCGAAACCGACACCATGGACACGTTCGTCGACTCGTCGTGGTATTTCGAGCGCTTCACCGATCCGTGGATCACGACGGCGCCGACCGAACTGCCGATGGTCAATGCGTGGATGCCGGTCGATCAATATATCGGCGGCATCGAGCACGCGATTCTGCACCTGCTCTACAGCCGGTTCTTCACCCGTGCGATGAAGGCGACCGGGCATGTCGGCCTCGACGAACCGTTCGCCGGTCTGTTCACCCAGGGCATGGTGGTGCACGAGACTTACAAAGATAAAAACGGTGAATGGCTGTCGCCTGCTGAAGTGACAATTCAATCCGGCGCCATCTCGTCGGGCATGAGCGTCGGCACTGCGCCCAATGTGGAGCGCACCGCCATACAGACTGCAACTGGCGAGGTTGTCACTATCGGCGCCATCGAGAAGATGTCGAAGTCGAAGCACAATACCATCGATCCCGACGACATCATCTCGACCTACGGCGCCGACGTGGCGCGCTGGTTCATGCTGTCGGACTCGCCGCCCGAGCGCGACGTGGAATGGACCGAGCGCGGCGTGCAGGGCGCGTGGCGCTTCACCAACCGGCTGTGGCGGCTGATCGGCGAAGCCGCGGGGATCGCCAAATCCGCGCCGGCCAATCGCCCGGCGAATTTCGCTGAAGCGGCACTGAAGTTGCGCAAGGCAACACATCGTGCACTGGCCAACGTCACCGACGCCGTCGACAAACTGCACTTCAATGTCTGCGTCGCCTACATCTACGAATTCGCCAATGCGCTTGGCGATGCCATCGGGAATGTCGACGAGGCGAAGGTCGCGCCGGACTTCGCCTGGGCGATGCGCGAAGCCGCCAATGTGATGGTGCAGCTTTTCAACCCGATGATGCCGCACTTGGCCGAGCAGTGCTGGTCCGCGCTCGGCCATAAGGAGCTGGTGGCGCAAGCACCGTGGCCGGAGGTCGAGCGCGACCTCCTGATCGAAACCACGATCACGCTGCCGGTGCAGGTCAACGGCAAGAAGCGCGCGGATATTACTGTGGCACGCGATGCAAAAAATGCCGATGTCGAAGCTGCGGTGCTGGCGCTCGAGGCCGTCACCGCCGCACTGGGCGGCAAGCCGCCGAAGAAAGTGATCGTGGTACCGGGCCGTATCGTCAACGTGGTGATGTAATGACCGCGCTGAAGGCAAACGAAGTCGACGCCTTCGTCGCGCGGCCCGATCCGAAACGCCCGGTGATGCTGGTGTTCGGACCCGACTCCGGTCTGGTCAGCGAGCGCGCCAATGCGCTGGTTAAATCGGCAGTCGATGACGTCAACGATCCGTTCGCGCTGGCGCGGCTTGACGGCGAGGAGCTTGCCGCCGAGCCGTCGCGACTGGTTGAAGAGGCACAAACCATTCCACTGTTCGGCGGCAAGCGCGCGGTCTGGGTCAAGGCCGGGAGCCGCAATATCGCCGCCGCCGTCGAACCGCTGTTGGCGCTGCCTGCGTTCGAATGCCGGATCGTGATCGAGGCCGGCGACCTGCGCCGCAATGCGCCGCTCCGCGCCATGATCGAAAAAGCAAAGAACGCAGCGGCGCTGCCCTGCTACGCCGACAACGAAAGGGATCGCGAGCGGCTGATTGATAACGAAATGCGCGAAGCCGGATTGAAACTCGCGCCTGACGCCCGCGCCATGCTGGTGCCGCTCCTAGGCGGCGACCGGCAAGCCTCCCGCAGCGAAATCATGAAGCTTGCGCTCTACGCCCTCGGCCAGGAACAGGTCAGCGCGGAAGACGTTGCCGCCGTAGTATCGGACGCCTCGGCTCTCGGCATCGACGATATCATCGACGCAGCTTTTGCCGGCCGGCCGGCCGAGCTTGAAACGCAGCTTGCCAAAGCGCGCGTCGCCGGAACCTCGGTTGGCTCGATTCTGTTCGCAGCACAGCGTCAGGTCGCGCAACTGCACAAGTGGAAGACGGCGATCGAGGCCGGCGCACCGTCCTCGTTCGATGCGCTGATGCCGCCGCCGAATTTCCGGCGCCGCGGCCATATCGAGGCAGCGCTCCGGCAATGGAGTGCAGCGCGATTGCTGTCGGCGATGACAGAGCTTGCCGACGCGGTGCTGCAATCGCGGCGCAACGCCGATCTTGGCGGCACCATTGCCGAACGCGCGCTGCTCGCAATCGCCGCCAATGGGCGGCGCGCCGCGTGAGCGCCAATCGTCTCGCTAGGGCGAGACGTTGCCGCGAATGGCAGACAAGTTCGCGAGCATGTTACGGCCGACCACCGACAACCGCGGCGCCGAGGCCTCGAATACCTCGTGGAGAACCGTATGGTATTTCTCTCGCGCGACCTGTACCTCTGCCATCGAGGCGCGCATCGCATTTATGTCGAAAGGTTCGGCACGAAGGGCGTTACGCGCTTCTTCCTGCGCCAGTCGGAGATCGGCTTGGGCCGCGGCGACCTTCACCTCCTCAGCATGGATCTGGGCGCGCATGATTTGGGCGTCGTTCGCCGGCAGCGCAGCCGCTACCCGATCGAGACGATCCCCGGCACTACGGCCGATCAAATCAACGGCCGGCAGCGGAACATCGCCGGTATAACGGTAGGCGACTGCACTGGCCGCGCCCACGAAACACACGTTAAGCGCCAATGATATCGGCAGCAGCCAGCGCGCATAAGTGCTGCGCTGGATTTTCGGTAGTATCGACATCGTCACCCCCACGTAGGCCTCAAGCCCGGCTCGACCGCCGGACTTGACGCGATCAAATCTACACTTGCTATTCGACAGTTCAAGCCAGGGAAAACTTAGGATGGATTCTCGAGGCTGAAGGCGCCGGAATCGTCGTCATAAGCGAATACTTCGGCAAAACGGCCCCAGGCGGTTACCGCGCGCAGCGTATGCTCGGCATCGTCCGTGCTCATGTGATCTTCCAATTCGTCCAAAAAACGGCTTTTCGGCGCAAAGTGATTGGCGCGTTCCTGCAAAACGCGGCGGATATGTGCCGCGAGAGGAATGTAGGTAAGCAACTGGCGCTGAAATAATTTTTTCCGGTCGTCCATTCCGAGTTCGACGAACTGTTTTCCGGTGTCGGTAAGCTTTATATCGCCATCCCCGACTTCGGCGAAATGAAACATCTGCATCGCCTCGGCAACCGGGAAAAGTTCGTCGCCTTCCATGTGCAGCTCGTCGGCGAGCACCGGCAGGTCGGCCTTGCCGTTATAGGGGGCTGCGGCAAGCGTTTCGGCTAATCCGGAAAACAGGTTGGCGGAGACGCGCGGCAATACGGTGTTAAACGTGATCTGGCGCTCCGAGCCTGTCTGCATGGCGCTCGGCCCGCGCCGCGTCATTGCCACGTAGATTTTTTCGACGAGATCGCGGAATTGCGGATCGAGCCGGTTGCGCGGCTGTTTCAGATCGACGGCGATCTCGCTGATGATGCGTCCCGGATTGCTGGAGAACAGCAGAATGCGGTCGCACATCAGCACGGCTTCTTCGATGTTGTGCGTCACCATGATGACACCCTTGATCGGCAGCTTGCCGTCACCCCAAAGCTCGAGGAAGTCGGTGCGCAGCGTCTCCGCCGTGAGCACATCAAGGGCGGAGAACGGCTCATCCATCAGCAGAATGTTCGGATGCACGACAAGCGCACGGGCGAAGCCGACGCGCTGGCGCATACCGCCGGACAGCTCGCGCGGATAAGCGGACTCGTAACCGTCGAGACCGATCAGGTCGATCGCGGCCAGCGCCCGCTTGCGGATCTCGGCATCGGGAAGACCGAGTGCTTCGAGACCGAGCTGCACGTTTTCCAGCACCGTGAGCCAGGGAAACAGCGCGAAGCCCTGAAACACCATGGCGATGCCGGGGGCTGGCGCATTAACCGGATGGCCAAGATAGGTGACCGTGCCGCCAGACGGCAGCGCCAGGCCCGCGATCAGCCGCAGCAGGGTCGACTTGCCCGAACCGGTGCGGCCCAGCAGCCCGACGATCTGACCTTCAGAGACCTTGAGCTCGACACCGTCCAGCACGAGAAGTTCGCCGCCGTCGGCTTTGGGGAAAGTCTGACGCAAGCCGTGAATGTCGAGCAGAGCGTCGCTCATGGTCACACCTCATCCCAACTTGAATTTGCGCTCGGCATACTCATAGAGCGGCCGCCACAGTATGCGATTGATGAGCACAACATAAAAACTCATCACCACGATGCCGAGCACGATGCGATGAAAGTCGCCAGCGTCGGTTTGCTGAGCAATATAAGCACCGAGCCCTGCGGCCTGTAGGTGCTCATTACCCCAGGATGCGACTTCGGCCACGATGCTGGCGTTCCACGAACCGCCAGACGCCGTTATCGCGCCTGTCACATAAAACGGCAGCACAGCCGGCAGTGCAATGCGCCGCCACCACAGCCAACCGCGCACGCGAAAATTTGCACCGACCGCGCGCAATTCGTTGGGGATCGCGGATGCGCCGGCGATCACGTTGAACAGGATGTACCACTGCGTACCGAGGATCATCAGCGGACTGAGCCAGATATTCGGATTGAGCTTCCAGGCAACAATGAGGGAGACCACGATCGGAAACACCACATTGGCAGGGAACGCCGCGAGAAATTGAGCAATAGGCTGCACAACCTGAGTCGCATAAGGCCGCGTCCCGACCCAGACGCCAATCGGCACCCAGATCACGCTCGCTAGTCCGATCAGGACGACGACACGGATTAAAGTATAAAAGCCAAGGAGCAATGCGGTGCCGACGTCTGACAGGGTGATGCCTTCGATCAGGAAAGAGATCGATTGCCACAAAGCGAGCGCTGTAAGCGCGATGACCAGGCCCCACTGAAAGATGATCCAGCCGCGCCGTGGCTGCGATGCCCGTCTTATCGTCGCGAGACTGTCCGAGGGATGCCCGATCAACGTACGCCGCCACAATGCGCCAAACGGATGGGTCAGGCGATCGACGATGCGTGACCGCCGCAGGATATTCAGCATCCACGATTCCGGCACGAGGATGCCGGGCTCCTGATCGAAACGGAAGCGATCGGCCCAGGCGACCAGCGGCCGAAACAGTATCTGGTCGTAAATCAGGATCACAATCAGCATCGTGAAGATCGCCCATCCCACCGCCCTGAGATTTTGCTGCTGAATGGCGAGCGCGATGTAGGAGCCGACACCGGGTAACGTCACGGTGGTATTGCCGACGCTGATTGCCTCGGAAGCTACGACGAAGAACCAGCTTCCGGACATCGACATCATCATGTTCCAGATCAGCTGCGGCATCGCGAAGGGGACGTCGATCCGCCAGAACGACATCCAGGGACTGAGCCGGAAATTGCGCGAGGCTTCGACAAGCTCAGTCGGCACGGTGCGCAGCGACTGATAGAAGCTGAACGCCATGTTCCAGGCCTGACTGGTGAAAATGGCGAAGATCGCGGCGAATTCGGCACCAAGCACTTTTCCGGGTGCAAGCGCCATGAAGAACACGACGGTGACCGAGATGAAGCCGAGAATCGGCACCGATTGCAGGATATCGAGCAATGGAACCAGCAGACGCTCGGCATTGCGGTTTCTTGCCGCCAGCGTCGCATAGGTGAAGGTGAACAGCAGCGACAGCGCCATCGCGATCAGCATGCGCAAGGTCGTGCGCGCCGCATATTCCGGCAAATACGCAGGATCGAGCGAGGGCGGCGAGCGTTGCAGGTCGACGAGCGGCTGAAACAGGTGACGACTTGCTTCACCCAGAAATACCAGGAGGCCGATAATCAACAGGACAGCGAACACGTCCCAGCGGCTGAACAAACGATCCCAGCCGCCGACCGATATCGGTACAAAAACGCGCATAGCCTATGGCCTTGGCTGTCACAGAATCGTCGCGGACGATGCAGCCGCCGGTCATCCCGCAGCCACGAACCCCTGCGATCCCATATCATCGCGGCAGCGGTGTTCAAACCATTTTACGAACGGATTTAAGCGAAATTCCCCACGGGCTGTGAAAGCGCCGCCAGGACGCCGCAACGACATATCGCGGCGGGTGCCAATAAGCCCAAGCCAAAATCGGCGTGTCCAGAAATCACCGCATTGTGGAGTCAGTGTTTCCGGGTCAGAAACGCAGACAATTCGATTCGTATCCGGCATGACGAATGGAGAAACCATTGGTAGTGCAACCTTCAAAGCTTGTGATAGCGGCGCTGTTGTCGTTGGTCGCCGCTAGTAGTTCCGCCTTGGCGCAACAGCAATCTTGGCAACAAAATTCCTGGCAGCAGAATTCCTGGCAGCAGCAATCTCCGCAGCAGCAGAATTCGTCGGCTGGGCAGCAACCCGCCGTAGCCGGCCTCTGGCAAAAGACCGATGATGACACCGGAAAACCGGTCAGCTGGTTCTTATTCACGAGCCGTCCTAGCGGCACCTACGAGGGATATATCGCCAAGGTGTTTCTGCGGCCGGGCGATCCGCCGAACCAGACCTGTTCACATTGCAGCGACGATCGAAAAGACGCACCCATCCTGGGCCTGTCGCTAATCCGCAACATGAAGCAGAACGGATTGAGTTACGAAGGCGGCAACATCCTCGATCCGCGCGACGGCAGCATCTACAACGCCATGATGCACGTCAGCCCCGACGGTCAGACCCTGACCATGCGCGGCTATCTCGGCATCGCTTTGTTCGGACGTGACGAAACCTGGCATCGCTTGCCGGACACCGCTTACAAAGATCTCGATCCGATCATCGTCGCGCAGTACCTGCCCGGCATGACGACGGGCTCGACGTCGGCGCCACGACGCCAGACCACAACCGCCAAGGCGGGAAATCAGGCGGGAAATCCGGTCCACTAATACTAATACGGAGAGCGCCAGCCGCTTCATGCTGAAGCGCGCGGCGCTCTTTTAGTTTTAGCGTTGTCGTTCCGGTTTACTCGATAACGCCGAATTCGCAACCCGCTGCGACGTAGTGATAGCGCGGTACGCCGTAACGATCCTGCGCAATTGTCGGATGGCAACGATCGATCCACTTGCGATCGCGGGCGGCGGCCCGCTCCTTGTCCGCCTCGTTTTCAGGTTGCGGCACGGTTCGGATGTACGGATCGCCCGCCGGCCCTACCCTTACCACGCAATTGACCGAGCCCTTGGCGCCGACGCAGCCGCCGACTCCGACCATGTCCGCATCTGCTGCGGTCAATGTAATGGCCGACAGCGTCGATGCTGCGAGGATGCATGTTTTGGCACGAGTGAAAATTGACACCACTCTCTCCCTCGAGCGCCGCCGATCCTTTCCGATCAGACGATGCCCCGTTCTCACCAAGCCCGCGCGGCATTCCATGAGACCGTTAGGTCTTTCCGGGACACACGCCGGGCGTCAGGCGAGAGTGAGCAAGGCAGGTGCCAGCAAAATTGCCCTGATTTGAAACAGTGAGCGAAAGCCGCAGCAAAAACGCTGTCGCGCAACGCGAGTAATGTTAACGGTGAAGGATAACGGACGACGGCAAGCGCCGCTGCTCCCATCCACTCTGCTCCAATTCAGGAACAGCGTCGTCAGCCTGCGGGTAACCGAGACAGAAATAGCCGATGAATTTCCAATCGGCGGGCACATCGAGCGCAGCTGCAGCCGCTTGCGGATCGAGTATCGATACCCAGCCCATGCCGATGCCTTGCGCGCGCGCCGCGAGCCAGATCGTGTGAACCGCAGTCACCGCGGAATATTCGATCATCTCCGGCATGGTACGGCGCCCGAGCCCGTGACCTTGTTCGGTGGAGCGATCGGCAAAAACCGCAAGGTGTCCCGGCGCTTCATCAAGGCCGGCAAGCTTGAGCTGCGCATAGAGGCTTGCCCGCGAGGCGCCTTGCGCTGAAAGCGCGTCGGCGTTGCAGGCGGCAAAATTCTGCCGGATTGCAGTACGGATCGCATGGTTCGCGACGATGACAAAGCGCCACGGCTGGCTCAAGCCTACCGACGGTGCGAGGCAAGCAAGCTCGATCAGCGACTCCAGAGTGCCGTCAGCCAACGGATCGGCGCGGAACCGCCGCACGTCGCGCCGCCAGATCAACAGATCGCGCAGCCGCGCGCGAAAAGTCGCATCGAAACTCGGCGGCCGCGCTATCTGAGGAATGGTTTGGGTGCTCACAGCGCAACCCTACCCGCGCTCGCGAAAGCGGCTCAAGGAATTTTCCAGACGGGCCCACGCTTCCTCATTGCCCGGACGGCCAAAGCGAAGCCACGCCGGATTATTTGGAAAGGCCCGCGCCAGGATTCCGTCGCGCCCTAGGTGACGGAATAACGCACTCGCTGCCTGCATTCGCACCAGACGGAACAGCGCGGTACCGCCGATCACCTCGAGGCCGACACGGCCGAACACTGCGTCGAGGCGCGCCGCGGCTTCATTAAGTTCGCGTCGCGTTCGTTCAATCCACGGCCTGTCCAGCAATGCAGCCGTGCCGATCGTCAACGCTGGACCGGACACAGCCCAGGGACCGAGCAGCGCGCGGAGCCGCGCGGCTACTTGTGGATCGAGCAACGCGAAGCCCAGTCTCACGCCAGCGAGCCCAAAAAATTTTCCGAACGAACGCAGCACCACGATATTGCGCGCTGCTTCGCTTGCAATACTCGAACCGGCAGGCACGACGTCCATAAATGCCTCGTCCACCACAAGTATGCCACCGCGGGACCGCAACTTCGCGGCGACAGCAAGCAGCATATCGCGATCAAGAAGAAGACCGTCCGGACTGTTGGGGTTGGTCACAATCACCAGTTCCGCTTCCCCGAGTGCGGCAATGTCGCAGGTCTCCGTGACGCGATGGCCGACCAGCGCGGCGCATCGTGCATGTTCGTTGTAGGTTGGTGACAAAACAGCAGCGCGGCCAGGCCGGACCAACCCGGCTATCAGCGGCAGCAAAATTTGCGTCCCCGGCGCCGGCACGACGTGAGCAGCTGATGGCGCGCCGTAGAATGTCGCAGCCGCAGCAACGAGACGAGTGACTGCTTCGGGCTCCGGCAGGCGGGCAAAGGCCTCGGGGCTCAGCGGCGGCACTGGATAGGAATTGGGGTTGATCCCGGTCGAGAGGTCGAGGAAAGGTTCGGGAGCGTCAGGGAACTGGCGCCACGCGGCGCCCAGGTCGCCGCCGTGCAACAGCGGTTCGTCCGCATCGCCGTGGGAAAAGATGTCCTTCGCGCTTGCACTCTTCGCCATGCTGGTCGAACTCTGCTTCGGCTATCCGCAAGCCTTGCTGCGCGCGATCGGCCACCCGGTGACCTGGATCGGCGCCCTGATTGCGCTGCTCGACCGCCGGCTTAATTCCACGAAGAGCGGCCGCGCAGCCGGCATCATTGCGCTTTTAGTGCTCCTTGTCATTGTCGGATCGATTGCCGCCATTGTCCAACACGCACTGTTGAAACTGCCGTTCGGCCTTCTGATAACGGCGCTGATCGGCAGCTCTCTGGTGGCGCAACGTAGCTTGTATCGACACGTCAACAATGTCGCGACCGCTCTGGAGCGCGACGGCATCGCTGCCGGCCGTACCGCGGTAGCGCATATTGTAGGCCGTGACACGGAACTTCTGGATGAGGCCGGGATCGCTCGCGCCGCGATCGAAAGCCTCGCCGAGAGTTTTTCAGACGGTGTGGTCGCGCCAGTGTTCTGGATGGCTATTGCCGGTCTCCCCGGCGCGGCGCTCTACAAAGCGATCAATACCGCCGACAGTATGATCGGCCACCATACCGAACGGTATGAGCATTTCGGCTGGGCGGCGGCGAGGCTCGACGATCTGGTCAACTTGCCGGCGTCGCGACTGTCGGCGTTGCTTCTCATTGCTGCGGCAGCTTTGCGCCGGGATGGCACTGCAGCCGAGGCATGGCGCACGGTGTGGTTCGACGCTCCGCGCCACCGTTCGCCTAATGCCGGTTATCCCGAAGCGGCGATGGCGGGCGCGCTCGGCCTATCGCTTGGCGGCCCGCGCACCTATGACGGCGAACGGATTGAAGACGCGACTATGGGCAACGGCCGTTGGGACGCGACCGCCGCCGACATCCGCCGCGCATTGGCGCTTTACCGGCGCGCCGATGCGATACTGATCGGACTGATCGCCGCCTCGGCAGCCTTGATATTCATCGCGCCGCTTTGAGCAGACGATCGAGATCAATATGCGTGGCGAGATGACCTGCCAGCGCGTCGAGCGTGCGCTCGACCAGCGCTTCGTAGGCAACATTCGTTGAACCGCCCGCGAAGCGTGCGAGCCACGCGGCGCGTTGCCGATCATCGGTAAACAAGCCATGCACGTAAGTGCCAATTACCTGCCCATCGGCAGAAATCGCACCCTCCGGCGAACCATCGGCGAGCCGCGCGAACGGCCGCGCACGGTCCGCACCTTCGGTGACCCCCATATGCATTTCATAGCCGGAGAACGGTACGCTATCGCTTGTCAAGCCAGAGACCGGCTCAAGCCGTTTCTCATCCGACAATGTGGTTTCAACATCGATCAGCCCGAGACCTTCGACGCTGCCGGCAGCACCTTCAATGCCGTTTGGATCGGCAATCGTGCGTCCGAGCATCTGATAACCGCCGCAGAGGCCAAGAACTTTGCCCCCGCGCCGCAGATGTGCAGCGATGTCGATGTCGAAGCCAGTGGCGCGCAAGGCGGCGAGATCGGCGATGGTCGCTTTCGACCCCGGCAGCAAAACAAGATCGGCGTCGCCAGGAAGCGCCGTTCCAGGACGCACGCGCACGAGATCGACAGCCGGTTCGGCATCAAGCGGATCGAGATCGTCGAAATTGGCGATGTGCGGCAGGATCGGCACCGCGATTCGTACGCGCCCATTGGCTTTCGCGGGCCGCGCGGAATCGAGCGCCAGCGCATCTTCCGCCGGCAGCAATCGGGCCTCGGCAAAATACGAAACGAGGCCGAGCGCCTGCCATCCGGTCAGCGCCGTGATACGGGCCATGCCGTCGGCGAACAGCGACGGGTCACCACGAAATTTGTTGACAATGAAGCCGCAGATCAGCGCCGCATCTTCGGGCGCGATGACAGTCTTGGTGCCGACCAAACTGGCAATCACACCGCCGCGGTCGATATCGCCGATCAGCACCACCGGCACATTGGCGGCGCGGGCAAAACCCATATTGGCAATATCGTTGGCGCGCAGGTTGATCTCGGAAGCACTGCCGGCGCCTTCAACCAGAACAATATCGGCCTCGGCCTTCAGCCGTGCGAAACTGTCGAGCACTGCCGGTAGAAGATCGCGCTTCATGTGTTGATAGGCCGCCGCCTTGGCACTGCCGACGACGCGGCCTTGCACCACGATCTGCGCGCCAATTTCGCTCTGCGGTTTCAGCAGCACCGGGTTCATGTGCACGCTCGACGGCACCCCGGCTGCGCGCGCCTGCAACGCCTGGGCGCGGCCGATTTCGCCGCCATCGGCCGTTACCGCCGCATTGTTCGACATATTCTGCGGCTTGAAGGGACGCACCTTGTGACCGCGCCGCGTCAATGCGCGCGCCAAGCCGGCCACGATCAGCGACTTGCCGACATCGGAGCCGGTGCCCTGAAACATCAGCGCGCGCGCCGGCATTTTAGTACTCGATGCCGGGCTGTGCCTTCACGCCCGCGGCGAAGTGATGCTTCACCAAAGTCATCTCGGTAACGAGATCGGCGGCCGCGATCAGGTCCGGCTTGGCGTTTCGCCCGGTGACCACGACATGCAATCCCGTCCGCCGCGCCGTGAGTGCCGCGATCACCGCGCCGAGATCGAGATGCTCATAGCGCAGCGCGATATTGAGCTCGTCGAGAACGACCATGCCGAAGCTGGGATCGGCCATCAGCTCGCGTGCTTTCGACCACGCCCGTTCAGCCGCGGCGACATCGCGCGCCCGATCCTGCGTCTCCCAGGTAAAGCCTTCACCTAGCGTATGCCACACCACCTGAGCGCCGAATTGCTCCAGCGCGGCACGTTCGGCGGACTGCCAGACACCCTTGCCGAACTGCACCACGCCGACACGATGGCCGCGCCCGAGCATCCGCAGCGCCAAGCCGAATGCGGCCGTTGATTTGCCCTTGCCGGTGCCAGTGTGAACGATCAGCAGACCCTTCTCGGCGGTCTTGCTGGCGACCTCGGCATCCTGCACCGCCTTGCGCTTCGCCATCTTGGCGCGGTGGCGTTCGGCCTCGGCTTGATCAATTGGCTCGCTCATGGCGCCTACAAACTCCCTTTCACCACGAGCGGCAAGCCAGCCACCATCAGCACCACGCGATCGGCGAGCGCAGCCACGCGCTGATTGAGGATGCCTTGCAAATCGCGAAAGCGCCGGCCCAGTGGATGTTCCGGCACGATGCCGGCACCGACTTCATTGCTGACCAGCACCTTTGGCACTGTCGCCAGCAGTAATGATTTTTCCACCCGCACCATCTCGTCTTCGAGCGCGCTGTCATCGAGCAGCAGTTTTGACAGCCACAGCGTCAGGCAATCGACCAGAACCGGCTCCGATCTGTGATCGGCCAACACGCGGTCAAGATTCGCCAAGGCTTCAATCGTGTGCCAGTTCGGCCCGCGGCGCGCGCGATGCGCGGCGATGCGCTCTGCCATTTCGGCATCGCCCGCTTCTGCCGTCGCGACATAAACCCACGGCGGCTGCAGAACGGCCATCAGGCTTTCCGCATAGCGACTCTTGCCCGAGCGGGCACCGCCAAGAACAAGAGTCACTTTTGCCAGGTTCGACATCGCTCACGGAACCAAAACCGCGCCACTATTGGCCAGATTGACAGGCCGGCCCTGCGAAATCTATCACTACTGGATCGACGGTCCCTCGCAAGAGGGTGAAAAGGGAATGCGGTGAGGCCTCGCGCAAGCATGGCCAATTCCGCAGCTGCCCCCGCAACTGTGAGCGAGAAGTTTCGTCCACCAAGCCACTGGAAGCGACAAGCTTCCGGGAAGGCCGGGCGAAGCGACGATCCGCGAGCCAGGAGACCTGCCGTCGGTAAGAGTCGACGCGACAAACACGGGTCGGGGTGCACCTGTGGATGATCTGAAAGACGCAACGTCTTTTGGTCCTCGCTCGCGCCGGCGTTCGACACCAAGTTGCGCCAGAGGCACGACTTGTCACGCGAGGACCTTTGATGCCGATCGTTTCAGCTCCGCCGGTGGAGTGCGCCCTATGAGCGCCGCACCGACTATCTATGTCTGCACCACCTGCAAGCGCGCGGGAGAGGCGAACAACGAACCCAGCCCGGGTGCGCTGCTTGCAGCCGCAACCGAGCACGCCGCAGACGGAACTGACGTACTGGTGCGGCGGCTGCGCTGTCTTGCCAATTGCACGCGCGGCCCTAGCGCTGCGATGCGCTGCAATGGTTCCTGGACCTACGTGTTCGGCGGACTCGGCGCGGATTGCGGTCCTGCTCTCGTCGAGGGCGCGCGGCTTCTGGCGGGCGCTAGCGACGGTATCCTGCCGTGGCGCGGCCGCCCCGATGTGCTCAAGCGCGGACTGATTGCTCGCGTCCCACCGATCGATTTTGAAGGAATCAACGAATGACCGGTTTACTTACGCGGGTCCCTTGCACCATTGTCACCGGCTTTCTCGGCGCCGGCAAAACCACGCTGATCCGCCACGTCCTGTCGAACGCGCAAGGCCGCCGTCTTGCCGTCATCGTCAACGAATTCGGCGACGTCGGCATCGATGGCGACATCCTCAAAGGCTGCGGCAACGAAGCCTGCCCGGAAGACAATATCGTCGAGCTCGCCAATGGTTGCCTGTGCTGTACCGTCGCTGACGAGTTCGTGCCGGCGCTGGATGCGATACTCGCCAAAGGCGGCGTCGAGCACATCGTCATCGAAACCTCCGGCCTCGCGCTGCCGAAGCCGCTGGTGCAGGCATTTCACTGGCCGGCAATCAAGAACCGCGTCACCGTTGACAGCATCATCGTGGTCGTCGATGGCGCTGCACTGGCTGATGGACGAGTCGCGCACGATCTCGATGCGCTCAAGCAGCAGCGCGTCGCCGACAGCGCGCTCGATCATGACGACCCGATCGAGGAGGTTTTCGAGGACCAGATCGCCTGCGCCGATCTTGTCGTGCTCAACAAGCGCGACCTGCTCGACAACGCCGGCATCGAGAAAGCGCGCAAGGCGATCGCCGCCGCCTTGCCGCGCAGCGTGAAAGTTGTCGCCGCAACCGACGGCAAAGTGGACGAAGCGCTGCTGCTTGGCCTCGGGATCGGCACCGAGGACGACATCGAAAACCGCCGCACCCACCACGACGACGAACTCGATCACGATCACGACGATTTCGATTCATTCGTCGTGCCGGTTGGCGAGATCGCCGATCCTGCGCTGCTTGCCGGGCGCGTCGCGGCGCTCGCTGAAAAATTCGATGTGCTGCGGGTGAAGGGCTTTGCGGCGGTCGCCGGCAAGCCGCTGCGGCTTCTGCTGCAAGCGGTCGGAAAACGCGTGACGCACCAATATGACCGGCCATGGACGGCCGCGGAAGCGCGCGAAGGGCGGTTGGTGGTGATCGGGCTTAAGGGACTTGATCGCGCCGCCATCGCGCGCGCACTCGCCAACTGAAAACCGGATCAGGCGATGCACTTGCTGACGACCAGTTCGGCCAATCTCGACGAGATCGTCGAAGCGGTCGATCTTGGCCAGACGCCCGGCGATATCGTGGTGCTGTCATTCGCCGATAGCGATCTGGCCGGGCTCGCTGCGGCATGGCGGGCGGAGCGCGCTGCATTGCCAAGCGTACGGCTCGCCCATCTGCGCGACCTGCGCCATCCGATGTCGGTGGATCTGTGGATCGACCGCGTTGCGAGCCACGCCAAGGTGATCGTAGTGCGCCTGCTCGGCG
>Ga0302326_10014937_pt1 | contig 16376 bp, 12 predicted proteins | sample Palsa_T0_3_FD_202264 | JGI IMG/M metagenome (GOLD analysis project Ga0302326, IMG submission 202264) | Peat permafrost microbial communities from Stordalen Mire near Abisko, Sweden - Palsa_T0_3 | ecosystem: Environmental > Terrestrial > Soil > Palsa > Peat permafrost | place: Sweden: Abisko... | reverse complement strand
CTTGACTGTGGGTACAATTGTGGGTATGATGCGTCGGGGAATTCAGCTGGGAACGAACCGAAGCGCGAATGGGTGCTGGCCGAACGCGGGATCGATTTTCTCCGCGTGGCTTTCAGCTTGTTTGACGGCCGTCCCCTCCTCACGGTGCCGACGCCACGAGGCGAGGAAGAGCGTTTCTTGAGCATCGGCCCAATGGAAAAAAATTCTTTGCCGTCAAATGGATGTGGCGCGATGGAACCATACGCATAGTCACAGCAAGGAGGGCGAGACATGAAGAAGAAAAGCGATACCGTGCGCTATACGGCTAAGCAGATCAAAGGCAAAATTGCCCGAGGCGAGGACCGGACGGATTGGGGCAAGGCCAATGCGATGACCGGTAAAAAGCTCGAAGCGTCGATCCATGCCGATGTTGATGATGTTCAGGGAGAACCCGAATGGACGCAGGCCATGATGGGCGTCCCTGCCCCGAAGGACCATATCAATATCCGCATCGACCACGACGTGCTGGAGTGGTTCAAGGCAAACGGCCGGGGTTACCAGACGCTCATGAACAACGTCCTGCGCGCGTTCGTGCAATCGCGCCGGCAACGGGAAACCACGCGATCTAACTGAAGGTTGAGGCCAATCCTTTCGGGCAATCCGGCGAAAAAAGGAACCGGGACATGAAAGAAAAATATCGGCTCAACTCTCGACAGCTTCCTCCGCGAGGACGGCCTGTACAAGTATGTCAGCGCCGCGGCGATCAAGCGCGTTGTCGCCCGCCAGGAAAAGCCGATAAGCAGACGATCAGTGCCCGCGTTGCGCGCGATCCAAATTACGCAAGGAACTCCTGCGCGAAGGCATAGAATCCATGTTGGCAGCCACATCCCCACGGCCAATACGATCCTCCGCGATTACATCAACGCGTTCGCCGGCTAAACGGAGCAGCACTTATGGAAATCACGATAAAGGACATCTTCATCATCTTGATCTCCGTTGCGTCCTTGGCGTTGTCAGCTTTTACGCTGCTGCTGGTCGAAACCGGGCTGCGGGTGGGAGAAGTGTGCCAGTTGCGCCGGGGAGACCTGGATGCGCACGCTCGTCGATGACGGGGTCGGCAGCCCTTGTCGCCCACGACCTTCGCCGCTCATCGGCGAACGCGCCGCATCGCACGGGCAATCGCGAGGGATTGTGGCGATGATCACGCCGGTGTGAAGCGCGGTCATTCGTTCGAGCGCCAGCTCGCGAACGCCAGCGAACGACGCGACCGGGCGCGCGTACGCTCGTCGATGGCCACATGGCCCTGGAGATTGACTGAGCCTTCCGCCTCCGCACGCGTCCTCCTTCGTCGCCGGCTACCGTGCGCCGCGCATCGAGGAACGCGCAGCCAGGCGCGGGCGCATCGCCGCGGAAGGTGGCAATGAGCTCGGCGGTGTAGCAGGTCTGCGGATTAATGAGCGCGTTATCCGTTGAGCGCCAGCCTCGCGAGCGCCCGCGGCGAACGACGCGACCAGGGACGCGCACGCTCGGCGATGACGTATCGCCCGGCGTGGGATGGCACTCCCGGCGGTGACACGCGCCTTTGTCACCGAAATGATGCGCCGCTCATCGGCGAACGCGCCGTAACGCGCGGGCGCAGCGCAATGGAAGGTGGCGATGAACATGGTGGTGCGGTCATTCGTTCGAGCGCCTGCCCGCGAACGCCCGCGGCGACCGACGAGACGAGGGACGCGCTATCTCTGCGCGTTGGCGGTCTGCGCGGTGTCAAACTTGTGGATGTGCCGGCTTTAGTCCCGAAGCACGTCCAGCCGAGTATCTACTTCTTCCCTACTGAGCAGGCGGTTCCGAAGATCGACGGGAATGCGTTTCATGTGCCTCGTCAGCCGCCGGGCGGATGGGGGAGGCGGCGGCATTACCGCGTGCACGGACCCGGGGGGCCTGAATAAATCACCTGTGCGGGCGGCTGGACGGCTCAGATGCCGCTGCGAGGCTCATTCTTTATCTTCCGCGCGCGCAGCGAAGTCGCGGTCGCCGAAGCGAACGGTACGGTCTACGTTTGACTTTAAACCCGATAAAATAGATTATCGGGTCTAACTTCAATCACTTCTTGCGAAATTATGGCGTTCGCAATTAAAACCGAGGTTTGCGATCTGCGGGCGAAGACGTTCGTGTTTACCGCGCAGAAGACGATGTATGGCGGCAAGCATATCGCCAAAGGCGACACGGTGTTCGTCTTCGCAAGCGAGAACGAGGGTGGGCGAGGCCTCATCGCGCGTGGCGCGGTCACTTCCGCCGAGGCAATCGCGAAGAAAGGCGGAGTCGTTCGTCAGACGCCCCGCGTTAGCATTGCCGTCAAACCCACCGCTCATGCGAAGAGGCCACTGGGGCGGAGCGAACTCAAACAATTTACCGACTGGAATGACGGCAAGCCGGAAACCGAGCTCAATTTCAAATTCTATCGCCAGGCAACGAACAAAATCGTCAGCATCTCGGATGAAGCGGCGGCGTTTCTCGACGGATTCTTCTAGCGTGACCACCTTGTCCGCATTGAGCGCGGCCCCAAGGAAAACGATGATGACGACTTACACGATAGACACTGACAACAACATCACGGTGCATGGTACCCCTGAAGAGACGGCACCACGGCCACCCCGTTTGATACCTTCACCAGCCAGCAGGAACTGGCAGAACTGGTGGCCGGTTGGCCGGCGGTGCGCCTGGTGGCCATCTGGAACAGCCTGCCGGGCGTCACGCCGGTCAAGAAGTTCAAGGATCGGACGACGGCCGCTACCCGGATCTGGAAGAACATCCAGGACCTGGGCGAGGCCACAAAACCGAAGGCACAGCCCGCAAAGCCGACAGCCGCAGGAAAGGCCAAAGGTGCGTACAGGCGGCCCAGGGCGCGCCCACGAAGGGCAAGGCGACTAAGAAGGCCACTGCCGCCAAGAACGCGCCCAAGGGCAAATAGGCCGCCAAGACACAGGAAGCCACCGCGCCGCGCGAGGGCAGTAAGACCGCCCAGGTGGTTGCGATGCTCCAGCGCAAGAACGGAGCCACGCTAGCCGAGATCATGGAGAAGATGGGTTGGCAAAAGCACACCGTCCGCGGGTTCATGGCCGGTGCGATGAAGAAAGCCGGATTCACTGTCGAGTCTTTCAAACCGAAGGGCGGGGAGCGCACTTACCAGATCAACAAGTAACATCGAACTTTCTCTTTTCCTTCTGGCCCGCCCGGCACTTACCGCGGCGGCCTTCGTTGCCTTGAACCTACAGCTATTTATCTAGCATTTGAGCCGCCCCAGAGTGATCAATGGTGTGTATGAAAATCACCCATAAACGAATTCAGAATTTACCCATGAAAAAGGCGAAGCAGTCACGGCCCACGCGCGAAGAGATCCTCAAAGGCATCGGCTACCGGCCGCTCGTTATGGGCAAGGGCGTACCGGAGTACGTGCGCGCGGCGGAGGACCGCGCGATGCGACTGGACGCTAGGACTTTGGGACTTCATCCACGCGCACGAAAACGACCCGGACCCGAGCGCGAAGCGGGACCAGGACTTCGATGAAAGCAAGCACCCGCGCGAGATGAGCGTGGCCGCTTTGCCGATCGCGGCAACGCGAGACCGCTCCCGCGCTGGATTGCACGGCCTCGATAAGCAGCATCAAGCGCTCCCGCACCACTGGCCCGCCGACACTGCCGCGCGGCGGCCTTTTCTGCTTTTGGCCGAGTGGGTAGGTTAGGTTAGGCCGGCATAGCGGGTACTGGTAATCAGATCTATCAAGAAACTGCATGATCGACCTGTTGACCACCGACACTCGGCCAAGGAGTCTTGCGAAATCAGCGTGACGTGCCGTGCTTCTCCTTTGAGCGCCTGAAAGATAGTTCAACTGGACGCGGGTAGCCGGCCCGTTGTCGCCGCTGAACATGTCCTGGCACTGCAGCGCGGGTCAGGTCGCGTAGCCACCGCTGCGCGCCCCGCAGCGCTACGCCAGACCGCGGAAATGCTGAACTCCTTGATGATGCCCGGGTAGCCTGCTTACGTAACGTTTTCGCGGGACCGGCAGTCGGGGGAGCGGTGGCGGAATTTCTGATCGGATTCACCTTCTGATTTCCGACCCAGTCCCGCACGTAAGACTCGCCGATACGTATTATTGTGCGCTTTTTATTTTGAACCCGCCAGCTGGCTTCCAGTCATCGATTACAAAACTTGGCGCCACCAGGAGGAATATCGGCTTGCAAGCCGTCGAAGGCCGGCATTCTCGCAAGGTTGAACCAAAATGGTACCGCTGGCGGCAACATGGCGGGACCTTATCCAACCATTCTCTGTAAATGTAATGCCTGAGGGGCCGCCCCGCCGCTAACGGCCCGCGCGGATTGCCTGCTCTTCTCTAAAAAACTGTAACGACAGCCATGATCCCTGATCGCCAGCGGCTTGCAATCTTTTCATACCGGAGCCATCACGGAAGGATCGCCGAATTTCAGAACATAATCCGGAGCCCGAGTTGCAGACGCCTCCCGAAATCATTCGAATAGATATCCGTGGATTTTCCGAACTGACTGCTGCCCACGGTCATATTCGGATCGTTCCAGTTCATGTTGTTCAGGGCGTTGAAGGCGTCCATGTGCAACTGGAAGCGGATCCGCTCGGTGATGCTGAAGTCCTTGTTCAGCGTGCCGTCCACGTTGAAGAAATGCGGCCCGCGAACGCCGGAGTAAAACCATGGGTTGGTGGCCCGGGTATACGCCGGTAGCAGAGAGAACACCGAAGTATTGAACCAGCCGTTGGGTCCGGGATTAGAGATCTCGGGGTTGCCGTTCACCAACATACCGGGAAACTGCAGCAGGTCGCCAGAGTGGAATGTCACCACACCGGCCAGATTCCAGCCGCCCACCAACGCATCCACCAACCGGGGCGCGCTAGACATATACGTCCGCCCTTTGCCGATAGGAAGCGCCCAGGTGCCGGACGCCACGAGCCGGTGCCGGGGTGTGCCCGAGTCTTCCCAAGTCCATTGCTTTAGATAATTGGCAACGCCGTCATAGAACGTCTGGTTAGTCTGAACGTGATAGTTGTAACCGATCAGCATGGTATAACCATTGCTCCAGGACTTGCTTGCCTTAATCTGCAAGGAGTTATATTTCATTGCGCCGCCGTTAATCCCGTCGATCACGGTCAAATTGCCCCACGCCGGATACGGCCTTGCCAACTGGGTAACAGGGATGGTCGCCTCATTAAACAGCGGACCGGGAGTCGGATTAGGGATGGCAAGGCCGTAGAACGGATTGGCAATGGTTGCGTTGGTCGCCGCTCCGTACTGTAATGCGATCTGCGGATCGATCTGGTTGATGTTGTAATCGATATTGTTGACCTGCGTCGTATGGTTAAAGAAGTAAGTCACGTCGGCCACGATATGCTGCGGCAATTGTCTTTGCAGCGATAGGTTCAGCCGGTTACTGAAGGAGTGGGGGCGATTCGGGTTGAAGTACGTCAAGTCGCCTCCAATCCCGGTATAGGCGCCGTACGCTTTCCCAGAACTGGGGACGACCGGGAATGTGGAAGGGAATGGATTCGACAGCGTCATTTGGGGCACGCCCAGAACAGAGGGCGGCGCATCCGTGTAGTTGGAATAACCCGTGGTGGGCGGCCCGAACTGATCCTGCGCGTTCTCATCCATGCTCCAAGGGCTCGTATAGCGGCCATATCCGGCACGCAGCGACATCTTATCGCTCAGACGGTAAGCCAAGCCGGCGCGAGGCGACCAGGCGCCCATATCCGAGTGCCACATTTCCGGATTACTGCTGCTGGTGAACTGAAACGCGCCGTCCAGATTCCAGGGGCCGGTGTAGAACTGCTTGACTGCGGACGGCATCTGTAATCCCTGCAGTTCCGGGATCGCCGTCGTAAGATTCAGCGGCGCCGTGGCCCGGTTCTGCGACTCGATGAACGGTTGTTCCCACTCCCAGCGCAGACCCAGGTTCAAGGTGAGGTTTTTCGAAAGTTTCCAGTCATCGTTGATGTAAGCTCCATAGAAGCGGCTGGAAAAAGTCGGCGTAATCAGACTCGGCATGGAGGTTTCATTGCTGTCCCACGAGCTCGAACTGGCGCCGACCGGTACCACGGCCCCGAGCAGGAACGAAGCATAGGGGTTGCCCGCCACTGCTATGTTCGGGTTGACATAGGTGGCGTTCGTGATATCCCCGTTGAACCCGAAGCCCGGATTGGATTCCTGGAGCAGACTCGGCGCGTGCGTTTCGAGAGTCTCGAACCCCGCTTTCAGGTAGTGAGAGCCCTCCTGACGCGCGACCCTGATGTTCAGGCCGTTGCCGCTTGGGAGTTGGTTCCAGAATCCCCCGCCAGGTCCCATGTCCAGCCACCGTCCGCCGTCTCCGCTGATGGACATACGCGCGTCCAGTTTCGTAATGGTCGGATCCGAGTATAACGCCTGATAAAAATTGGCATTCGGATACAGGGAGGCAAAGGTCCAGGCCGGAGCCTGGACGCCAAACGACGACTGATCGGTAAAGTTGTGATAGTCTACACTCCCGCTGATAACCGTTCTGGGGTCGAGGGTATAGGTAACCGTGCCCGAATAGGTATTGCCGTCACGATTGCTGCCCCGGTCATTATCGAAAAGCGGCGAACCGGTCGGATTCGAGGAAGTCACGGGAGTCCGGAAGAGTTGCGCGCGGAAGCTCACGCTGAGCTTGTCGCTCACATGATAGTCGACGCGGTCGGCGAAATTCTTGTACGGATAGTTGATCGGCAGGTTGGCGATGTAATTCCAGAGGTGATCGTAGCCTTGGCCCGGCGCATTGGGTTGCCAGAGGGCCGACATGTACTTCGCCGCGATGGGATCGATCCGCGAAGCGGGAATGATATTGCCCGGGAACGGTGTGCGTGTGATGGTTTGGCCGTTCGCCGAAGTCTGCGTAGTCCACGGATCGTAGATCAGGTTCGTCGCGCCCGCACCGTTAATCGACTGGGAGAAATTTCCCTGGCGCTCGAGATCGGTCGGAAGCGTAGCCGTGTAGGGAGTCTGAGCCTGCTCCCATTTCCACCCCTCGTAGGAAACGAAGTTGAACAACCGGTTCTTCAGGATGGGGTTTCCGAGCGTGCCCCCGTAGATCTGCTGGCGGTCCTCGTCGAGGGTGCGGAATATCCGGTCGGCCACCGCGTTAGCCCAAGGGTAGCGCCCATTATAATAAGCGCTTCCATGCCATTGGTTAGTGCCGGATTTGGTGACAATCGAAACTGAGGAACCGGAACTGTGCCCGAATTCGGCGTCCACGGTGTTTTGCGAAACAGTGATTTCCTGGACCATATCGGGAGTAGGGACATAGCCGGTCTTCACGCTGATTCCTACGCGGCTGCCATCCACTTGCAGGTCGTTGGAGTAGGCGGACCCTCCGCCGATGCTGAGATTGTTAGGCCCCCAACTGTTAAACGGATTGTACTCGGTGCTGCTGTCCTGCATCAGCACCGAGGGATCCAAAGCAGCCAGCACGAACGGGCTACGCCACAGCTGCGGGATATTCTCCGACATGTGCGAGTCAACCGAAGTTTCCAGTTTGCTCGTGGTGAATTGTACCTGGCTTGCCTCCGCGGCCACCGTGACGGTTTCGCGGACATTGCCGGTCTTGAGAACAGCGTCCACGGTGATGTCCGCATGGGCCGCTACCGGCACGTTCTCTTCCACGAACGTGGCAAATCCTGCGGTTTCAATGGCAAGGCTGTACGAACCGGGGTCCACCAGGTCAAAGATATAGTGGCCGCTTTCGTTGGTCGTCCTCACCGTGGAAATACCGTTATTGATGTTATGTAGCGTGACAATTGATCCCGCAACCACGGCATCCGTAGCGTCTCTTACGGTGCCCTGGACCCTGCCGCGATACTCCTGAGCGGTCAAGCCCGCCGCAAAAAGCGTCAATAGAAAGAGGGCTGCAATGACGCTCCTGGTTACCGCTCCGAAGCAGCCGGCTTCGGGAATTTTGGTTTGCGTAGTGTTTGGGAACTGCTCAAGCAGCGGGTCTATTCCGAACGGCGGACTGAACTTAAAGTTTGTCATGACTCTCGATCCCTTTCGTAGTTTTGGCCGCAACGCGCATTTGGTCGCGAATTCTTACCCCTGTCGCCGAGCCGGCATCAGGAGGTCGGCCCTAAATTCAAGCACACTGAAAATCTCCAGACGGCGTCACCAATGGGCCGATCGCCACATGGTGATGTTCCCTCCAGAACTGCAGCGTCACTCGGAGGAACGTCCCGCGCGCCATCTCTGGATCCCGGGTCCGCAAGCCTTCGAGAATCTCCCGGTGTTGTTCAATCGCGGCGAGCAGGTAAGGACGCATACCGGCCGACGGTCGTCCAAGCAGCGCGAACGCGAATAGTCCGAATGTAATGCGCTCCAGCGTCCTGCACAGGCAATCGTTGCCGGTCAACTTCCAGATCACCTTGTGGAATTCCATTTCGCTCTTGTGATACAGGGCCAAGTCTGGCGCATTCGCCGCGGCGGCGAGCCGATCCAGGCACTGATCGAGATCCCGCACCGCTTCCCCGGTAACGTCGGGCGCCGCGCGCTCCATCGCGAGCGACTCCAGAGCCATGCGGACATCGTGCGCCTGACGGTATTCTTCGGCACTCCATTTGGTGACGTAGGTCGCCCTCTTCTGGGATTTGCGAACGAAGCCCTGAGCCTCGAGTTCGCGCAACGCCTCGCGTAGGGTTGGCTGGCCGATACCAAAGTGCGCGGCCAACCTTTGTTCCACGAGCCGCTGCCCCGGCCGCACCCGGTCGGAGAGAATCGCGTCCCTCAGCATACCCACAACCGTCTCGGGGATGGACGAAACTCGCGCCATGGCCTCGATGTCATATGGCTCGAAACTATCCGCGGTTTTGTGCCCGGATAATCTATCATTTCTAATCATTCGAAGGCGCTTTATGAATATTGCGCCCCCGTGATGGGCAGGTAAACGATAGGCAGGTTTCGTAACGGGTCCGTACGTTGTTGAAAATAATAAACCGTCCCCTGGCGCACCTGATTGAACGGTTATGTGATAGTATCTGAGGCGCTACACATGCCCAACTCCAAGGAAAGAGTTGCGGCCCCGGCCCAGAGCACAGACGCGCAGGCCACGCTGCGCCAGTCCGGTGGCTTGCACGCAAACGACGACATCCGACGCGAACTGGAGACCGTTCTCGACAGCCCTGAATTTCGCGGCAGCCATCGCAGCCAGGCGCTGCTTCGCTACCTGGTGGAGAACGCGCTACAGAATGGGGTAGAGCGAGTGAAGGAGCGGACCATCGGCGTCGAGCTGTTTCATCGGGACGTCAGTTACGATACCGGGCAGGATGCGATCGTCCGCGTGGCCGCCAACGACATCCGCAAACGGCTCGCGGCTCATTACCAGCATGCAGAAGCCGCGCGTGCCGGTTCGAATGTCCGTATTTCGCTGATGCCCGGCTCCTACGCTCCAGATTTCGAGATCACCAAAAAGGTTCCACCGGATCCGGCCGAGGGGAGTCTGTCGCCGGCGTTTGTTCGGGCGCGGGGAACTGGAAGGCGGCATCGCGGCTGGGCGCAATGGGCCATCATCGCCGCGCTCACCGTGCTCTGCGGGATCCTCGCGAATCAAAACATCAAACTGCGCCCAGCGGCAGTGCGGCCTTCTCCGCTCGCCATTCTGCCTTGGTCGCTGATTGCGGCGCCCGGCGGCACGGTCACTCTCGTCGCCGCAGATGTGAACTTCACTTTCTATAAATCGCTCGCCCACGCCGATCAATCGTTGCCTGTCTACACCAGCCAGCGTTGGCTTGACGATATCGCGGTCCGCGTGCCGTCTATCCCCGACCTGAGCCGGATACCTTTCACCAGCATTGCAGACGCTTCTATATCGGCGCGGATCGGGAGCGTGTTGCAGAGCGGAGCATGTTCGATCTCGGTCCGCTCCGGACGGATGATACAAGTCGCGGATTTCAAATCGGACCGGTCTGTCATCTTGCTGGGCAGCGCCTATCCGAATCCATGGGTGGGATTGTTGAACGACCATCTCAACTTCCGTATCGAATATGACCCGGTCCTGGATAAGCAGGTCTGCAGGAACGCATCACCGCGTACCGGAGAGTCCCCCGTGTACGTGGGAACCGCGCGTACGCCTATGCCTGGGGTGGGTTACGCCACCATCTCACTGATTCCCAATCTTTCCCACAATGGTTTCGTTCTGATTATTGCCGGAACGAATATGGAGGGGACCGAAGCTGCCGGCGAATTCGTGACCGACTTGCCCCGGCTGGCGAACGCGTTACGCAGCCGCGGGATCGATCCTACCGCGAAAGTGGAGCAGTTCGAGCTTCTCATGCGTCTGGATCATTTGAACACCCAGTCCAGCCGGTCCGAGATTATCGCGCATCGCGTGACTCGCTGACGCCTCGGAGGTCAGGGCCGGGAGCACGGAGGGAACAATATTTCATCGAGCCCGCCGGCACAAGAACATTGAGGACTGGGGGACGCTTCGGACGCCAACCTGGCCAGGGCGCAGCGCGCGGCAGGATCCTGCGAACCGAGCGCGATGGCGGTCTGGAACTTCTGCGCCGCCTCGCGCCTGCCGGCCTTCTCCAGCAGTAGCCCGTGAACTACATACGGCCGTTCCCATTCCGGCCACTGGGATTCAATCTCCTTCAATGCCTTCTCCGCGGCGCTGTGCCGGTCCGTCAGGGCCAACACCATCGCCCGTGTGAGCAGCAAGTTCGGGTCGCTCCCCGCGGTCTTTGCCAGGAATTCGAGCGCTAGCTCTTTCCGGTCGTGTCGAACCAACAGAAGGGCCGCTTCTCTCGCGATCTGGGGGCGCGAAATCGGGAGTGCCAGTCCCTGCTCGAGTACATTTTCAGATTCTCCACCTTGGCCAGCCGCGTCCAGGATCTTCGCCTTCAACAGCAAATAGTCACCGGACCGCTGTTGGCCGGGCACCTGCTCCAGAATGCTCAGCGCCTTGGCCGGCCCTTCCAGAAAGAAGACGGCGATCGCCAGGTCCAGGTTGGCGGCCGGATTTCCGGGTGCCGCGCGCTCCAGGAAATCCCGGGCCAACGGGTATCGCTCGAAACTCAGCAGGAAGCTGCCGGCCTGCTGCCAGGTCCGGCTCTCCGCATTGCGCGTGAGCAGTACGCGAAACTCGGCTTCGGCCTCATCGACGCGGCCCTCGGCAAGCAGCAGGCTGGCCAGGCGCAGTTGCAACTCCGGGTCGTCCTGATGAGCTTCCGCACCCTTCCTGAGCCGCTCGATTTCGCGACTGCCACGCTCCGCCGCGGGAAGGCTCGCGGACTCGATCATGGCAGAATCCTTCCACGGCCCGCGAACCCGCCGTGGGTGCGTACTCTGAAATTTGCCGAGAAACTGCCGTGCCTCCTCTTCGTGCCCCGATTCCATCAAGGCACGGCCCAGGTGCATCAGGATCTCGCCGTCCTCGGGCAGTATCGCGGCCGCCTGCCTTAAGACCTTGGCGGCGTCCGCAGCCCGATCGAGCGAGATGTAGGCCGCTCCGAGTTGGTCCAGCGCGCGGGCATCCCGTGGGTTGATCTCGATGGCCTTCTCAAAGTGGGGGACGGCTTCCGTGGTCCGGCCCTCCCGGTTAAGCAACCATCCCAGATCGACCTGCGCGGCCGCGAGCCTCGGATCGAGGCGCACTGCAGTCGCCAAAGCATCGAGCGCCTGCTGCGCATGATCGCGCCATGTAAGCTGTGCCAGGTCGTGGTAGCCCAGCGGATCGCCGGGATGCTTTTGGATGTACCAAGTCAACTCCTTCAAGCCTTCTGCCTGCCTGGTTTCGGTGAACCCGTAGACCAGCCCCCGGTCGCGCCGCGCGCTGTCGTCGTCCGGCTTTAAGCGAAGATATTCGTCGTAAGCCAGTGCGGCGTCCCCGTAGTATTCTCCGGCTTGGGCCGCGTGTGCCATCGCCAGCGAAATTTCCGGGCGCTCCGGAGCCAGTTTTTTGGCCTGAGCCAGAACATAAATCGCCCGGGCGTAGTCCTCGAGCGCCGCGTTGACGGCCGCCAGTTCCATCAGTGCATCCACGTTGTCGGGCTGAAGTTTCGCTGCCACTTCCAGTGCGCGCAGGGCCCGGTCGTAAAGCTTCGCACGAGCCGCGGCACGCCCCAGGTTGAACAAAACGTCGAAATCATCGGGGTGTTGAACCAGCACTGCGTTGAATGCAGCCGTCGCCCGTTCATACGCGCCGATCCGGGCGCAGGTCATTCCGTAGAGGTACTGCAAGCGCGGGTCGGCCTCCGCCTCTTTCTGCACGCCGTCCAACATCGCCATTGCCGCCGCGGTCTTGCCCGCCCAGTGCAGCGCCTCGGCCCGAAGCATGCGGGTGGCCGGCTGGGAGTCGTCCACCATCGACAGGTAGTCGAGTGCCCGGGCGCCCTGATGCCGATCCGTCGCAATGCGCGCGAGTTGCAGGTTGGCATTGACGTGCCGCGGGTTCACCTTTACCAAGCGCTCGAAATAAGCGCGGGCCTTTTCCGCATCCCCGCACAGGAGGTAGTGATTGCCCAGGTTATTCAAAAGCGCCGCCGAGGGCGGACCTTGCGCCACAGCCTGTTGGTAGACGCGCTCCGCCTCGCTGCATTTCTGTTCTGCATCCAGCCGTGCCGCCAGCCGCAGCGGGCTCTCCTGGGCTCCCGCGTGTGACGCCCACGCGAGAACCAGGAACCACGCAGCGGCGCGTTTTTCGGCCATTCGTCGCCTGTATTATACACTGGAGTTGCCATGATGCGTTCCGTAGCGGCATTTGCCTCCCTGGCCGCCGCCACAGCGCTCTGGTTGTCTCCTGGACCCGGCGTGCGCGCCTCGGCACGCCGCCCGCACTTCACCGACATTGCTCCACGATCGGCCATATCGTACATCACCAATAACAACTACACCGGCCGGAAATACTTCCAGCAACCCATGTGCGGGGGCATCGGCATACTAGATTTCGACAACGATGGACGCATGGACATCTTCTTCAGCAATGGCGCCCAACTGCCGGAGCTGAAGAAGACCGGGCCCTCCTTTTACAACTGCCTGCTGCGCAACAAGGGAGATGGAACCTTCGAAGATGTCACCGCCAAAGCCGGCGTGGCGGGCGAGCACCTGGGCTTCAGCTACGGCGTCGCGGTGGGCGACTATGACAACGACGGCTTCCCCGACATCTTCGTTGCCAACACCGGGAATAATACGCTGTATCACAACAACGGCAACGGCACGTTTACCGATGTGACTAACACGTCCGGACTTGACTCTAAGCCCGCGAAAACCCTGAGCGTTCAGGCGGCTTGGTTCGATTACGACAATGACGGCCTTCTCGACTTAGTACTCTCCAACTACACCCTCTGGACGCCGGAGGAGGACCGCCGTTGTAGCGTGCGCGGCCTGGAGGCCTACTGCCATCCGCAGACGTACCCTGCCGTGCCGCAGCGGCTCTACCATAACCTCGGCGGAGGGAAGTTCGAAGACGTGACGGAGAAATCCGGTTTTGCTAAGTCGCCCGGCAAAGGGATGGGGATCGCAATTGCCGACTTTAACGGCGACGGCTGGATGGACGTCTTCATCGCCAACGACACCGAGCGCAACTTACTATTCTTGAACCAGGGAAATGGCACCTTCAAAGAGGTGGGTCTGGAGTATGGCGTGGCCTATAACGATAGCGGCGCGACGGTTTCGGCCATGGGTGCCGATGCCAAGGACTATGACAACGACGGCCTTGTCGATATCTTTTATAACAACCTCATGGGCCAGACTTGGGCCCTGTTTCACAACCAGCACGACAGGTCTTTCCGATACTCCTCCCCCGCGGCGAGGATCGTCCAGTTGAGCGAACACCTCTCCGGCTGGAGCAGCGGATTCGTCGATTACGACAATGACGGTTGGAAGGACCTTTACTCCGCCAACGGCGATGTCGATAACCTGACCGCTTCCTCGCCCCAGCACGACACCATGTTCGAAAACCGGGACGGCAATGAGTTTGTCGACGTTTCTCCGGATATGGGAGAGGACTTCCTGCGGATCGGCTATCAACGCGGCTCGGCATTTGCCGATCTCAACAACGACGGCTTTATGGATCTTGTGGTCACATCGCTGAACCAGAAGCCGCGGATTCTGCTCAACTCCGCCGATAACGGGAACCACTGGCTGCTACTGAAACTCGTCGGCAGCAAAGCCAATCGTGATGCCGTCGGTGCCAAGGTTAAGCTCACCACGCCCTCGGGCCGCACACTCTACAACCATGTGACCGGCTCGGTCGGTTTCATGTCCACCAGCGACCTCAGGCTGCATTTCGGATTGGGACAGGAGACCACGGCTACCACAGTCGACATACAGTGGCCGGGCGGCGCCGTTCAGAAGCTAAAAGGCATCCCCGCCGATCGCATCCTGCGAATCGAGGAGCCTCGTTGACCTTAACCTACGGTCCCCGTCCGAGCCCTCGCACACCGGCAGGTCTGCCGCCTCCGACGTGTTCGCTTGCTCGCCCGCCGCGCAAGAATTGATCGAGGGCAATATCAAGCCTCGCGTGCATCTGCCGCCGGAATGCGGCTTCGTCCTCTTCGCCTGGCTCCCACAGCTTCGCGATTTCGCCAACCAGGGCGCTACCGAATTGAAACTGGGCGAGCGGGGTGGCTTCGATGGAGATCGAAACACGTCCGCATCGGTCTCGTCGCCACGTGGCCACCGCGTGACTGGGCGCCGAACACCGCTATCGCGAAGCAGGAAGCGTTGCGATAACGCATAGGAGTGGAGCGCAGCTTCGGTGGCAGAGTAGACAGCCGTCACAGCCAATGGCACAAAGGCAAGAACCGAAGTGTTGTGGAGAAAGCGATCCACGGCCAGTGTCTTTCAGTTTGTCCTGAATTCTGGCCCTCTCAAGAAGAAGGGCATTCTGTTTTTCCGTGAAGAGGGATCTCTCCACCGTACCGTCTACCAGGAGATCGGTAAGTTTCGCCAGCCGGCTCTCGACCTGCTCCAGTTGCAGCTTCAGGGCACGGACTGCAGCGGCGTTCCCTTGCTCAAGTTCGATCTGCTTCTTGCTGAGGAGCGCATGAGCCAGCGCCGTTTCCTTCTCGGAAAGGTCTATCGACCGCTGCGACGACACTGGGACTTATGTGTGAATCCGAATTGTCCTGCGCATCCCGGATCAGAAAACTGCAACTGTGTATATCAGTCGCGATGCCAGCTAGTAGTTCCTCTTTCGGGTGAAAACGCTGCCTCACGGCCTCAATAAACATGCTCATATCCATAACGGCCGTATTGGATTGTAGCAGTCTGAACGCGAGAGCCTGAATAAACGTGCGCTTAGCCGTGCGATCCAGCACGGGTAGATCTGGTCGCCGTTGGCTTTCTCTGATCAGTTCTTGTTCAGTGTAAAAAAATATAGTCGTGAAGGCGTGATTTCGGCGAAACTTTCGACTTGGCCCTAAGGTTCGACTTGGTACACGCCGTCAGCCCGCTTCACGAATAGAGGAAGAGTGTCAACGATCAGCTTCAAGAGAATCGGGCGCGAGGCCAGGTCCTCGAGGTCGTACACATCCGCAATCAGTTGCTCTATCGCTTGCCAATCGTAGTGCCCGTTGGATAGTTCATGAATCTGATAGTTATAGTGCTGAAGATACTGCGATATCTGAGACCTCGTCAACAGGTGTAAATAAATAGTTACTGTGCTTCGAAGGGCGGCGGTCACCGAGTGCATTAACTCAGTGAGACTGGTTCGGCCTGCGCTCTTTTGGAGCGCTTGCGTTAAGGCTAGATTCTTCTGTATCGGCCGCTTCTCCCCACGGATTACGAACGCAACTATGCCGATCCGACTCCGCGGATTCGCGGCTCCGCAGCGCCACAAAGCGCCAAGGCAATATCTGGCAAATTCTGCAGGCTCGTCTGGCGCGAAATGGCCGTAAGAGCCAGGCTCTGCATCTCCACGACTTTACGCTGCTCGCGCGCCTGACGTTCCAGTTCGGCCTGCTCCTGCGCGCGCCGCTGGGCGGAACTGTCGTCGAGAAAGCGACGCTCTTCCCGGGTGAGCAGCAAGCCGGCGGTGGAGCGCCAGTCCTCGTACTGCGCCAGGCGCGTGCCGCTCAACAGATAGCTCTGATCTCGCCCCGACTTCTCCCATTCGGCAACCGCAGCCACAAGCCAGCGATGCATCCGGACATCGTTGCGGCCAGCATCCAACCACTCCTGCAAAGAGTTCCACTCGCGCAGCAGCGCTTCGTGAGCCAATTCGACCATCGGCTCGCGCGTGGCGGGATCCACGTCAAAGGCGAGAACAAATGACTTGCCTTTGGGACCGAACCGAGTGATTCATGTCATGACCGCGTTGAGCGCGGCACTAAGGAAACGATTATGACGACTTTTACCATAGACACTGACAATATCA
>Ga0302326_10014936_pt1 | contig 16376 bp, 16 predicted proteins | sample Palsa_T0_3_FD_202264 | JGI IMG/M metagenome (GOLD analysis project Ga0302326, IMG submission 202264) | Peat permafrost microbial communities from Stordalen Mire near Abisko, Sweden - Palsa_T0_3 | ecosystem: Environmental > Terrestrial > Soil > Palsa > Peat permafrost | place: Sweden: Abisko... | reverse complement strand
GGCGCGACCGAAATCGAGGTGAAGGAGCGCAAGGATCGCGTCGATGACGCGATGCACGCGACCCGAGCTGCGGTCGAGGAGGGTATCCTTCCCGGCGGCGGCGTGGCGCTGCTGCGCGCCACCGAGGCACTCAAAAAGTTGCGCACGCAGAACGACGACCAGAAGACCGGCGTCGAGATCGTGCGCAAGGCGCTCTCCGCTCCGGCCCGCCAGATCGCGTCCAATTCCGGTGAAGATGGCTCCGTGATCGTCGGCAAGATCCTTGAGAAGGATCAATACGCCTACGGCTTCGATGCCCAGAATGGCGAGTATGTAAATCTCGTTTCCAAGGGCATTATTGACCCGACCAAGGTTGTTCGGGCGGCCCTGCAGAATGCCGCGTCGATCGCCGGGTTACTCATCACCACCGAAGCCATGGTCGCCGAAAGGCCGAAGAGGGACAATGGGACCCCCGCCATGCCTGGCGGCATGGGCGGCATGGGCGGCATGGACTATTAAGTTCGCCCCAACCGAAATGACGAAGGCCCGGAATTTATTTCCGGGCCTTTTTGCCTCGTCGGAACAATTTCTTCGGGCTGCTGCGAAGTTGCGGACGAAACAGCGTGCGTGGGTGAATCAAGCGACCTCTGTTAAAGGAGCGTTGAGCACCTCTGCCGCTGCTTTGGTATAAATTTCACTAAGACTTTTAATTTGCTCACCAAATGAACCCAATTGAGACTGCATGAATTCGGTTTGAATTGGCACGGCCTCCAGAAGACTATTTGCTCGGCTTAGTTTATGCACGTAGTCACGGGCAATAGTTATGTTCTTCTCGGCACAGTCCTTTGCTTTTCCGCCCAACTCAGTGTCACCCAACGGGTAAGATGAAACAGTCTTCTGAAGAAAATCGAAGTACTTATCTACTGTCTTGCGAACCTCTTCTCTAACCTGTTCTGCAAACTGATCGAGTGTTATGTTCCAATCCAATATGCTCTCGTTTGCCATCGCGGCCTCCTCCTAAGAAGATGAGCTAGAAGCGCCCCAAGTTATAGCGTTAAAGGGCGAAGACGTGATCCTCATGACGATCTTTGCGCTCCATGCCGCGCCTTTCGTTGATCTAAGTCAACAACTATCGCTCACCCGAGCGATGCCTAGCGAAAGACGCTTGCGAGCCTTCGATGGCCCGCGATGTTCTTGCGCGGCAGGAAATGGAGATTCCAACGATCCTCTGAAGTGCCGGTAGCTCGGGCCATGTCCGCGCCTGGCCCAGCGCTTCACTTGTGACAACTCGCGAAGGCGGCGCGGGGCCAGTGCCGCGTTTTCGTTTTAGCCGTGACCAAGAATATGCGACAGCACTGCGGCGGCGTCACGCCGATCTGCCGGACCGCGACCGCGCCAGGCAATGTGTTGGTCCGGCCGCACCAAAATCATGTCTTGGCCGTAGATCGGCGCGACTTCGGGTTCGTCGAGATTGAGCACCTTGAGCGGCACACGACGTTCGCTTGCGGCTTCGACAAAACCGGACGCGTCGTGACCGCCAAAATTGACAATCGTGAGCCACGAACCGAGGCGGTCGAATAGCGGCCGATTGTCTTTCAGATAGACACTCGGCAGCCGCGCACCCGGGACGGTCGTTGGCTCGTAGGTCAGCGGGTCGTCCCCTACGCGGTCGGCGTCATGCATCACGACCGGCGAATCCCGGTAGCAATAACCAAACTCGATCCCCAAACTCTCGTTTTCGTTGTTCCCGATCTTGCCGATTTCGTTCCCGGCCCATCGCCGATACGAGTCACCGTCCGGCCCCTCGGCAAAGATCGCGGCGTCGTAAAGCTTGCCGATCTCAACGCGGATTAAATTGTGACGGCGCGACGCGTCGCGATTTCTAAGGCCAACCGGGCGCCTCTCCACTTCGTAAGACGAGATCAATCCTTGCCCGCCGAATCCCTTTACCAGCGCCGCGAGCTTCCAACCCAGGTCGCAGGCGTCGCCAATCCCCGTGTTCATGCCGTATCCGCCGGTCGGTATGTATTGATGCGCGGCATCGCCGGCGAGCAGGACCCGACCGGCACCGTAGCTATCCGCCACCAGCAAGTGCGGCGTCCACGGATTGGCGACCAGGATTTCATGGTCGAACGCGGTGCCGGCAAACGTCTGCAAAAGAGCGCTTGCCGTAGCGTTACCTGGGCCGGCGCCTTCGGGGAAACGCGAATGCAGCGTCCAGATGTCTTTGTCGTTCTGCGCAATGAGCGTCCCGTGGACCGACTGATAGTGCCAGGCAATGCCCCAACGTTGCAAAAGATCGAGCCTAGTCGATCGAAAATGCGTCATGAAGCGCTGCATGACGCCCGCGGTGCCTGAAAGCCCGATGTTGAGGGTGGATCGAACGCGACTTGCGCCGCCGTCACATCCCACGAGAAACCGGCAGCGCACCTGCTCCACGGCGCCTTCCGAAGTCCGCAGTGTCGCCGTCACGCCGTGATCGTCTTGCGCGAGTCCCTCGAACGCCAGGTCATAGCGGAGATCGACGAGCGGCTCTTGCTCGAGCGCTTTTCGCAACGCCCGTTCGACTTCGACTTGCGACACCCGCATCCCCGGTTCGAGCGGGCTCGAGCCGTTGTTTTGCTCCCGAAAATTGCGCCGCTGCTCCGCGGCGCTCGGATAGCGAAAGCGCTGCAGCTCGTGCTCATTGAGCGAGGTGATCCACGACACATCGAACGGGTGATCTTGCGGCACCGCCACTTCGCGCAAACGATCGGATAAACCGATGCGGCGAAACAGCTCCATGCTGCGTCCGTTGGTAATATCCATCTTTGGATGGCTGGTCGTGGTATGATTTTTTTCGACGATAACGCAGCCAACGCCTCGAAACGCCAGGTCGAGCGCGAGCGTCATTCCTACCGGACCCGCTCCCGCGATTAAAACCGGCGTGCGTTTCATGGAAAAAGAAGCCCGATCTGCGTCGGGACCTCACGGCCAACGCCGAGCGAACGCCAGCGCATTATTTCCAAAAAGTGACGAGGGCGCCGCCGAAGACAATGAATACTCCCCCAACGATAACCGGGGTAGCCGGCGGATTTCGGAAAACGACCAGATTGACCACCTGCCACATGACAAACAGGATCGCTATATAGAGGCCGACAACGCGGCTGAACTCGATGGGCGCGAGGTTGAGCGACAGGCCGTACCCAAAGAGAAGTGCCGCCCCGACGGCGAAAAAGGCACCCCGCGGCACCCATGCGTCCCGCATGAGACCTAAGCGCACAATGGCGTCGCCGACAGTTTCCAACGCGGTTGCGGCAATGAGAAATACGAAGATTCTCGTATCCATATTTCACCTAGATACCAGAGCTGACCCGCAATGGCATTTTATAACGGCATAACGCTTTCTAAGGCCATTAGTTAGCGAGATATACGGGCTGTAAGGAGCCGCGGGGCGCCGGTGGCACCCCTCCTAAAAACCACTCACCGACATGCAGGCGAAAGTAATGAAGACCGCTGCGACCATGGCCGATGGCGGGTCCAGAGCTCCGGTCGGCGGTTTAGGCGGGCTGATGGTGGGCGCTCTCGGCGTCGTCTACGGCGACATCGGCACCAGCCCGCTTTACACGCTGAAAACCGCGCTCGAATGGGCCGGCGGTGCGACGCCATCGGTGGCGATCGGCATGCTCTCGCTGATCATCTGGACGCTGCTGATCACAACATCGCTGAAGTACGTCGCAGTCGTCATGCGCGCCGACAACGACGGCGAGGGCGGCATATTGGCGCTGATGTCACTCCTCGGCATCAAGCATCGCGAGCGGTTCGCTGTGATTGCCATTGGGCTGCTCGGCGCGGCGCTGCTTTACGGAGACGGTGCCATCACACCGGCGATCTCGGTCTTGAGCGCGCTTGAGGGCCTCAAAATCCCGATGCCGAAAATTGCCCCCTACATCGTGCCATTGTCGGCGCTGATCCTAGTGGGCTTATTTGCGTTGCAGCCGCAAGGTAGCGGGCGGATTGGAAAATTGTTTGGTCCGATAATGGCCGTCTGGTTTGTGACCATCGGAGTGCTCGGATTAGCCGGAATTTTGCAGCATCCCGGCGTGCTCGCTGCGATCGATCCTCGCTTCGGTTTTGCTTACCTATTCGGCCACGGCTTTACCGGCTTTCTGGTTCTTGGCGCGGTGTTTCTGTGCGCGACTGGAGCCGAAGCGCTTTACGCCGACATGGGCCATTTTGGGCCTCGCCCGATCCGCTTTGCCTGGTACGGCCTGGTGCTGCCTTGCCTTGTGCTCAATTATGCCGGTCAGACCGCGATCGTGGTCGATGGTGCAGCGGGCGAGGGCGCCAACCCGTTCTTCACGCTTTGCCCGGCCGACCTCCAGGTTGCGCTCGTCGTGCTGGCGACAATTGCCACCGTCATCGCCAGCCAGTCGATTATCAGCGGCGCCTTTTCCATGACGCGGCAGGCGATGCAGCTGGGTCTATGCCCACGGATGCACATCGTGCAGACGTCGGCTACGGGTTACGGTCAAATCTATATCGGCTTCGTCAATTGGACGTTGATGATCCTGACGCTCGGCCTGACGCTCGGTTTTCGCTCGTCGGACAGCCTGGCCGCCGCGTTCGGCATCGCGGTCTCGATGACCATGCTGCTGACATCGATGCTGATGTTTTTGGCCATGCGGGAAATCTGGCGCTGGAGCCTCGGGCTGAGCCTGGCCGCCGCCGGATTGTTCGTCATAGTCGATCTGGCCTTCGTCAGTGCCAACATGATGAAGGTGTTGGAGGGCGGCTGGTTTCCGCTGGCGGTCGCCGCGATCATTTTCTTTTTGATGTCGACGTGGTGGACGGGCCGCCACGCGCTGCTGCGTCAGCTTGAGCGGGATACCTATCCGCTATCCGATTTCATCGCTCAGGTGCACACCAAGACGCGCGTGCCGGGCACCGCCGTCTACATGACCAGCCGTCTCGACACTGTGCCCGTGCCGCTCCTGCACAATCTCAAACACAACAAGGTGCTGCACGAGCGAATTGTCCTGTTGCGTGTAGTCACCGAGAATATTCCCCGCGTTGGACCGGAGCGGCATGTCGAGGTCGCGCATCTCGGCGACAATTTCTACACGGTCGTCGCGCGTTACGGCTTCGTGCAGCAGCCGAACATTCCACAGGCACTCGGCGAATGCCGGGCGCAACAGCTCCACTTTCAAATGATGGACACGTCGTTTTTCGTAGGGCGGGCGATCATTGTGGCCGCCCCGCACTCGCGCATGAGCGCATTCCGACGTCGGGTATTTGAAGTGATGCACCGCAACGCGGTGGCCGCGACGGAATTCTTCCGCATACCGCCGAACCGCGTGATCGCGCTCGGCGCGGAAATCGAGATTTAGCCGCGCTGAAACTAAGGCGGCGCGGGTTCCTTTTTCGCGTAGCGGGCGGTTGCGCGTCAAGCAGGAGTCATATGATGTCGATTTCTCATATCCAGATACTTCGAACGATGCTCCGCGACGAGAAAGGCGTTCTTTTGCCGGGCGCACCGAATGCGCTCGCCGCCCGGATCATCGCCGACCTGGGATTTAAGGCGGTGTACCTAACGGGTGCCGGGCTCACCAACACGTACCTCGGCTTGCCTGACCTCGGCTTTATGGACCTCACTCAGGTGGCCGAGCACGTGATGGCGATCCGCTGCGTGATCGATCTACCGCTGATTGTCGACATCGACACCGGCTTTGGTAACGCCATTAATGTCACGCATACGGTTCGCGTCCTGGAGCAGGCTGGCGCGAGCGCCGTTCAAATCGAGGACCAACACGCGCCGAAGCGGTGCGGTCACTTCGCCGGCAAGGAATTGATCTCGCCCGATGAGATGGTGACGAAGCTGCGGGCCGCGGCCGACACGCGGCGGCAGGATCTGGTGATCATCGCCCGCACCGATGCCTGTGCTGTCGAAGGCTTCGAGGCGGCGATCGAGCGCGCCGGCCGCTATCTCGAGGCGGGCGCCGACGTCACATTCGTCGAAGCTCCGGAAACGCTTGAAAATCTCAAAGCGATCCCCCGCCGCCTCAAGGCGCCGCAACTGGTCAACATGGTGCTCGGCGGCAAGACACCCATTATCGACGCGAAAGCGGCGGCCGAAATGGGGTTCAGCCTGGTGCTTTACGCCAACGCCGCCTTGCAGGGAGCCGTGCACGGCATGCAGTCAACGCTGTCGACGCTCAAGGACAACGGCGTCCTCGATGAGCGCGCCGTCATCTCATTCGCCGAGCGTCAGCGGCTGGTGGACAAGCCCGCTTACGACCGTTTGGAGGCCCGCTACGCGGTGCATCCGGTGTCACGTTAAGTTAATCGAAGACATGACCTAAAGAATAGAGCACGTGACTAGCTTTTCCCGCTCGCGCGGAGCGGTAATACCTTTGCACTCGAATAGATCGCCGCTTAAAGTCGCTGCATGGAGCAAATAACTCTCGAGACTCTCAACGCCGCCGACCGCAAGACCTTCATGGCGGCAATCGGCGAGGTGATGGAGCTCGCGCCCTGGGTGGCGGAGGAGACTTTCGCCAAACGGCCATTCGCGAGCATCGCCGCGCTCTATCAGGCCATGACGGATGCGGTGGGCAATGCGCCGCCGGAGCGCCGCCAGGCGCTGATCAACGGCCATCCCGATCTCGCCGGCAAGGCGGCGCGCGAAGGCAACCTCACCGCCGATTCGACGGCCGAGCAGGCCGCGGCCGGGCTCGACAAACTCAGCGAGCAGGAGCTTGCCGATTTTCACCGCCTCAACGATGCCTACCGCGAAAAATTCGCCATGCCGTTCATTGTCTGCGTGCGCCGGCACGGCAAGCAATCGATCCTGCGCGAGTTCGCCCGGCGGCTCAAAAACGATGCCGCCGCGGAACAAAGAACGGCGCTCGAGGAAATCTTCCGCATCGCCGCGTTGCGGCTTGACCAGCGCGTTAAGTCCAATGACCGACTCAAAGTCCACGGGCATCTTTCGACGCACGTGCTCGACGCGCATGCCGGTCATCCGGCGCAAGGCGTGGCGATCGAATTGTGCGAGATCGCGGGCTCTGGCGCCGCCCGCATCATCAAGCGCGTTGAGACCAATGCCGACGGGCGCACCGACGCGCCGCTCTTTACCGGCATGCCGGTTCCGATCGCGACCTATGAACTGCGCTTCGCCGTCGCTGATTATTTTGCCAAGGCCCGCGCGCCAATGGCCGAACCGCCGTTTCTCGACATCGTGCCGGTGCGCTTTTCCGTTGCCGAACCCGAAGGGCGCTACCACGTGCCGCTTCTGGTCACGCCGTGGTCGTATTCGACCTATCGCGGGAGCTGAACGCCTTGGTTCCCGGCGTGTTGTTAAGCGAATGACAAGGAGGCGATTTTGGCTGCCGATCCCTATGAAGTTCTGGGGGTAAAAAAGGACGCCTCGCAAAGCGACCTCCAGAAAGCCTATCGGGCGCTGGCGAAGAAGCTGCATCCGGACCTCAATCCCGGCAACAAGCAGGCCGAGGAGCGCTTCAAGGAGGTTGCCGGCGCGTACGATCTTCTCGGCGACGAAAAAAAGCGCGCCCGTTTCGATAGCGGCGAGATTGATGCGTCCGGCGCCGAGCGGCCGCAACAGCGGCAGTATTACCGGGATTTCGCCGATGCCGGCTCGCAATATTCCAGCGACGCCGGCTTTGCCGACTTTGCCGACGACGACATTCTCTCGCAGATTTTTCGCGGCCGGGGGCGGGGCGCGGTGAACATGCGCGGCCAAGACCGGCACTATCGGCTCGAGCTCGAATTTCTCGACGCCATCAACGGCGCGACGCAACACATCACCCTGCCGGACGGCGCATCGCTCGACGTGCGCATTCCCGCCGGCACCCGCGACGGCCAAACGCTGCGGCTGCGCGGCAAGGGTGCGGCGGGGATCGGCGAAGGACCGCCGGGCGACGCTTTGGTCGAAGTCACCGTGCGTCCGCATCGCCTGTTTTCGCGCGACGGCGACAACATCCGCGTTGAATTGCCGATTTCGCTGAGCGAGGCCGTGCTCGGCGGCAAGGTCACGGTGCCGACGCCAACCGGTTCGGTCGCCATGACCGTTCCGAAGTGGTCCAACACCGGCGCGGTGCTGCGCTTGAAAGGCAAAGGCGTCGCGCGCACCGACGGCGGCCACGGCGACGAATTAGTGACGCTCAAGATCGTGCTGCCGGAGAAACCCGACCCGGAGCTCGAAAGTTTCATCGCGAAATGGGGCGGCGGCGGCGCCTACAATCCGCGCCAAGCCATGGAGGCCTGACATGGAAGCGGAAAAATTCGTGGTTCACGCCAGGATCGACATCCAAACACTGGAGACCTGGGTCGAAGCGGGCTGGCTCGTCCCCGGGCGTGTCGAGGGCAGCGTGCACTACTCGGAGGTCGATCTCGCCCGGGCGCACCTGATCAACGATCTCGCGGGTCTGGGCGTCAACGAGGCCGGCGTGCCGATCGTGCTCGACCTGGTCGACCAGCTTCATGGCCTTCGCCGCGTTCTCCGCCATGCTTTGGCGGCGGCGAGGAGCGGGCAGGCGGGGGAAGGCTGATGTAAGCGGCACGCTCAAAGTTTGATCGACGCCAACAACGGCGATGCTCCCTGAGTGTCGTCGCCTACACTTGCTAATCCCCCTTCAGGCTCCTGACTGGCGAGCGATCACGCCGAGATGCTCTCTTGTCCGTGAGCCCTTCTCATACCTAAGGCCTTGAAACCGCTATCTTTAGCGCCGATCACGGGAACGTGATGTGCAATTATATTGGCAACGACCACATCTTTTATTGCAAATTTGGAGAAAAATAATCGTGGAAGTAGGTGGCTTTGCGCATGTGCTCCGGCGGCTGCGGAAGGATGCAGGTCTCGAGCAACTGCGCCTCGCAGAACTCGCGGGAATAGAGATCAGCCGGCTCTCTCGGATTGAGAACGGAAGGTTGCGTCCAACGGAGGAGGAAGTCATGAGCATCTTAGAAGCAGTAGATACCGCGGAGAGTCATGCACTTGCAAAGACGGTTGGCCAAACTCTTCATCACTTCCAGGCTTCAACTTGGAATGTGCTGGGTGCAAATGATCGGTCCGCGCTCCTGATAGCAGACGCCGCAATTACGAAACTCGAAGCTGCCAATATCCCCAATTCGCTGAAGGGGCACGTCGAAAATCTGAAGCAGTCACTGTTGGATGCTGGCGCATACTTGATCAATCCGCATCACCCAATCTGCATGGTTGGGCATCTCGGTGTCGGTAAAAGTACGGCAGGGAATGCGATCTTTGGTCTCAGCGAAGGATTTGGGAAACATCGCCGCCGTTCGAAGGAACCTAGCGCTGATCAAGGCTTGCTCCCGACCGGAGGCGGCGGCACTACGGCCTTTGAATTTAGAGTAGCCTACGCGCAAGAGCCCTCAATTCGAATCGAGCCCCAGCGCGAGGATAAAATTCTTGCGGACGTCCGAGAGCTTTGTGAGTTCTGGATTGCAGAAGCCCGCGGAGAAAAGCGTGACCGGGCGATCCCGACAGAACTGGAGCGTGTTTATCGCAACATGGCGGGACTTGGCCGCACTCGCGATGTCGATCCTGTTCGGCGGTTGATAGTTGCCGATACCGACGCGGAGAGCTTACTCCTCGACATTGCTGCTCAATTGAACCTATCGCGTCGCATGCGAACAGAGTTGCTTTATCGAGAAGACCGGGAGCAAAACCAAAGCGAGGCGGACTGGTTACAAAAACGCTGCGACGCACTGAATCTCGGCAAACTCCCGGATTGCCCACTGCCCCGCCGTGTCGATATCGGCCTGCCAAATCCCGCGCTCAAAGCCGAGGGTTTCCGGTTCACTCTGCTTGATCTGCGCGGAATTAACACCACCGACCCGCGGCCTGATCTGCACCCTGATCTTGTGGCCGCGTACAATGATTCCCGAGCGTTGCTAGTTCTGTGTAGCAATTTTCTAGACGCGCCCGACAACTGCGCTTTAAGCGTGATTGAGCATTTGAAAAAGCGTAGCGCCCACAACGCGAGTACGTTGGACCAGAATCGCGTGATGCTTTTGGTGCTACCGCACAACGACCAAGCAACTAGTGTACGTCGCGATGATGGTAGTGCTGTCGAAGACCGTGAGGAGGGCTATGAACTAAAGAGCCAGCAGATTGCAAGCCGCATCGGTGATACGATTGATACGCTGGCATTGCGGTTTTTCGATGCGCGCGTTGATGAGCCAGAATCTATCCGCTCTCACATCTTAAGCCGCGTGGACGCCATTCGCGATTTCAAGCGGAAGGAAATTTTCCATTTCGACGAAGCCATCGAAAATTTGATTGACGACATCGGTCAAACACATTTCGACCAAACGCAGAATAAGGTGCGTGAGAAAATTGCCGCCTTTCTTAAACAGAAAGCGGAGCATATGGACCCGCTAGCGGCACGGACCCCCACATGGCTCAAGCTTGTGCGCGAGGTCAACCAATTCCACGCATCCTCCGTCTGGTCGATTGCGCGCGGAAATGGGGAAGGGCGTTCAATAGACTTGTATCAAGTTTTTTCGGAGCTTTTCCGCGAGGATGCGAAAGAACGCACTGCGCGCGTAGCAACCGAATTGAAGACGCTGTTGAAAGAGCTTCTTCACGACGATGATATGCAACGCCCCGAAATGAAACGCTCCAAGAGCTTTGTTTCAGAGGTTGTCGCGATGGCCGATCGACAGCAGGAGGCGTTCTTGGATGCAGCTGGACCCCTGGCATTAAGTTCGCTGAAGCAAGTATTGCAGCAAGACGACGCGTTCTGGACGCCGTGTGCGTTGCGCTGGGGTCAAGGGCCTGGGTTTCGATCTGAAATTGCCGGGAGCATCGAAAAGTGGTTCGAGCGCCACCCTCGCGTAAGCTCTCGATTGGAGGAGCACCTTCAGGGAGCTTGGGATGAAAATTTTGTGAACTGGCTGCGCAGCTATCTGGCGAAGGCGTAGCAGTACGGGTCTACGATGCGCTGCGAGCCGAGCTTGAAGGGTGGCTGCATTTATGCGCTGGCCGATCCACGGAATCCGGGCGTGTGGCGGTATATTGGCCGAAGTTTTCGGCCCGTTGTTAGACGAACACAACACGTGGGAGCATCCCGTCGTCTACGACAGGGTGCGACTGCCAAGGAAAGATGGATTGCCGATCTTGTTTCGAACGGGCTGCACCCACGTATCATCGTTCTAGAACGGGACGTTCAACCTAATTTATTAGGTGCCCGAGAGCGCGTTTGGATTATAGTGTCTCTACGGGATGGCCATCCACTTACAAACGCTTTGGTATACTGTAAAAACGCCCAGTCTTCGATGCTAGAGACTAAAGCTCAGAGCTGCGTCTCGCCTAACACGGATTAACTATCGTTTCGACGCTTACACGTTGCGGCGCGTCTCCAGAAGAGGCGAGCCCTGATTTCGTCAATGACGCGTCCACACGGAAATTCAAACTGCCCACACGACGCGGAAAGGCACTCGTCTGCCGTTTTTCTTTAAGAAAAAAATCGGTCGATCAGCACGCTGATGCCGACGCCGGCGAGCGCGGCGGCGACGCCGATTAAAACCGTCTCGAACACGGTGCGAATTGGATCGCGCCCGCCGACGCGCGCCCGCCCGACGCCGAGCCCAACCAACAAAAGTATCGTGACGACCGCCGAGACTATTCTGGCCTGAGCGACCGGAAGGATCACGAACGGCACGATCGGGACCGCGGCGGCAAGAAAATCGGCAAACAGCATCCACAATGCTTGTTCGATGGGATTAAGCGGCGTGTCCGCCGCGCCATCGAGCGCCAGCAGTAATCCGCCGACGGCATCGGGGCTGTTTTTGAAGGCAACAGTCAGCGCATCCGCTTGCCGCTCACTGAGGCCGGCCTTGGCGAGGCGCGGCGGTAGTGACGCGCCTGCTTCCGCGGGGGAGGGCGCCGACAAACGGGCGGCTTTGGCCTTATCCCGCGTCGTCTCGATGTCGAGATAGGCGCCTGCCATCATGGAGACGGCGGCTGCCACTGCGCCGGAGGCGCCGGCGATCAGAACGGTCTTGGGATTGCTGGTCGTCGCGGCGACACCAAAGATCAGGCCGAAAATGGAAACGGTGCCGTCCTCCATGCCGAAGACGATGGTGCCCGCCGAATTTTGGAACGAGCGATGGAGCTGCTGTAACATCGCACCGAATTTCATTATGTTCGCCCTTCTTTTCGCGCCCGGTACGGTCACTGTGCCGGAGTTTCCCCGAGACCCTCGTCGATGCTAAGACGGTCGCTCTAGCCGGCTCGCTTCACCAAGTTCGGCCAATCGGCCGGATTGTCATTGTCCGGCTCGGATCAAATAACAGGGAGAACCGCCAGTGAATACCGCCACGCGTCCGCTGTCTGAAATTCTGCCCAAGGAAATGAACGAGCTGCGGGTGCGGCCGCTGTTCACGCTTCTGCTCGCCGTCGATCCGCCGATCGCGGTCGGCAAGACGCCCGGCGTCGACCGGCGCGTCGGTGTGATAACCGGGGGCCGGTTCGCCGGCGAACGGCTGTCCGGCACGCTGTTTCCCGGCGGCGGCAGCGACTGGCAATCCATCCGGCCCGGCGACGGCGCCTGGCTGATCAATGTGCGCATTGTGCTCAAGACCGACGACGGCGCCATTATCGGCATGCCCTATACCGGCATCCGGCAAGGGCCGAAGGAAGTGCTCGACCGCATCGCCCGCGGCGAGGTGGTCAAGGCCACCGATTATTATCTGCGCATCTCGGCGACATTCGAAACGGCGTCGGAGAAATACGGCTGGCTCAACAACGTCATCAGCATCGGCGTCGGCCATCGCCTGCCGGAAGGGCCGATCTATCAGATGTTCGAAGTGCTGTAGCGTCGGCGGGCTATCCCGGCCGAGAGGAAGCCACTCATGGTTGCCTATGTCGTGTTCACGCGAGAGCGGATGCGCAATCGCGAAGAATATGAGCTCTATCGGGAGAAATCGCGGCCGGTCAACGCCGCTCATCCATTGAAGCCGCTCGCGCTTTACGGCAAGTACGAAGTGCTCGAAGGGCCGGCGATGGAGGGAGCGGTCATTCTGGAGTTCCCGAGCGTCGAGGCCGCCAAAGCTTATTATCACAGCCCCGGCTATCAAGCCGCCTTGTCGCACCGTTTGCTCGGCGCCGATTACCGGGTCTTCATCGTCGAAGGGACTTAAAGGCAATCTATGGTTGGGCCAACGCCCGTCATTGCAGTGGGCGCCGCTTCGCTCGCAATGACGAAGCCGTTGGACTAATTTGAGCGGCGGGAAATTTGGGGGAGGATCATGTCCGGCTTGGCGCAAATGTTTGATCTCAGCAACGGCGTCGTCATTCTGCGCCTGATCTGCGGGCTGTTTTTCATTCCGCATATCGTCGGCAAATTCACCGAGCCGGCGACGCTCAACTTCTTCAAGGCCGCGAAATTCGAGCCGCCGGCGACCTGGATGTACATCGCCGGCACCCTCGAGACCTTCCTCACCATCGGGCTGGTGTTCGCCATCTATACGCCCTATGTCGCCGTCGTCGCCGGGGTCCATCTGTTGGTCGCCGGCGCCGCAACCTGGAAAGTGACCAGGAAATGGATCTGGGTGATCGGTGGTTTCGAATACTGCCTGTTCTGGGCGCTCGCTTGCTTCGCGCTAGCTTTGCTGACGTGGCCCAAATGAAGAAATGCGTAGGGTGGGTTAGCCGCCAACGGGCAGGCGCGCGTTCACGCGCGGGACGCGCTATGCCCGAAGTGGCCGGCCCGATGACAAGCTCCGCGGCGTAACCCGCCGGTTTCCAAGGGTGGGTTTCACTTCGCTCAACCCACCCTACAAACGAGTCGAGAGTTCAAAGCATGATCAAAGCGGGCATTGTCGGATTGGGGTGGTGGGGCAAGACGCTGGTCGAGTCCGGGGAGAATAGCGATGCGATCCGGTTTGTCGCCGGCACAACGCGAACGGTAACGCCGGAAGTCGAGGCTTTTGCCAAACAAAAGGGATTGCGGCTGACCGCCGACTACCAGGCGATGCTTGCTCACGACATCGATGCGGTGGTGCTGGCGACCCCGCATTCCATGCATGCGACGCAAGTCATGGCGGCCGCCGCAGCAAAAAAGCACGTCTATTGCGAAAAGCCGTTCACGCTGACTAAGCGCGAAGCCGAAGACGCCGTCGCCGCGGTGAAGAAGGCCGGCGTTACGCTTGCGGTCGGCTACAACCGCCGCTTCCACCCGGAAATGACCAAACTTCGCGACATGGTCCGCGCGGGCGAGCTCGGCACCATCCTGCACGTCGAAGCGACCATGACTTTTCCCAACGCGCTGTTCATCAACCCGGCGCATTGGCGCGCCGACAAGGCGGAGACGCCGCTCGGCGGCTTGATGCCCATGGGCGTGCACGCCGTCGACGGCATGATCGACTTGTGCGGCCCGATCGATCACGCCTTCGCGCAAAGTTTCCGCCGCGCCGCGCCGATCGATGCCGACGACACCACCTCGATCCTGGTGCGCATGAAGGAAGGAATGTCCGGCTATCTCGGCACCATGACCACGACCGGCCCCGGCTTTTCCTTCCAGGTTTTCGGCTCCAAGGGGTTTGTGCGGCTCGAGGGCCTCACCCACGTCGCCGGTGCTTCATCCGAAGAGCGGCGCATGCGGCTGTTCGGCGCCTGCAAGTTCCAGCCGGTGAAAGGCGACGGCAAGACGTGGCAGGCGGCTTCGCTCGACGTCACCCGCGCCGCACTCGAAGCCTTCGCCAAAGCCGCGCAGGGCGGGGCGGCCTATCCGATCCCGTTCGATCAGGTGATTGCCGGCGTTGCCGCCACCGAAGCCATCATCCGCTCGGCCGGATCTGGCAAGGTGGAGAAGGTGCAATAGCCCGTCATGCCCGCGCATAGCCGTTTGGACAACGGCGTCGCTTCGCTCGCCTATGTCGCGGGCATCCACGTCTTTCAAGCGATGGAAAACTTGAAGTCGTGGATGGCCGGGACTAAAGGGCGTTCACGCCCGTCTTCGACGGGCTATGCCCGGCCATGACGAAGTAAAAACAGACGGAACAAAACAGCAGGAACAAAAAATGGATCTCGGCAACGGCCTCGGACACTTAACCTATTCCACGCTGGTGCATCCGGCCGACGACTGGCCGCAATTGTGGAATTCGCTCAACACCTATCTGCCGAAAGTCAAAGCGCGCTTCGCCGGCAATAAGTCGTTCGGCGTGTGCATTCGCTTGTCGGCCAAGACGGCCGAGACGCTCGCCGCCAGCTCGGCCGAGCGCAACAAGCTGAAAAAATTTCTCGAAGACAACGACATGTACATCTACACCGCCAACGCCTTCGTCTACGGCCACTTCAAAGGCGATAAGGTCAAGGAGCAGGTCTACGAGCCCGATTGGCGGACCGAGGAGCGCACCCAGTACACCATCAACGTCGCCGACATTTTGGCCGATGTCTGTCTGCCCGGAATCGCGCCGTCGATCCAGAGCGCGCCGCTCGGCTTCAAGCCGCGCGTCACCGGCAACGACGTGATCGCGAGCTACACCAACAACGTGCTGCGCGTCGTCGCGCACCTCATCGGGCTCGAAGCCAAAACCGGCCGCACCGTTCGGCTCGCGCTCGAGCCCGAGCCGTTTTGCTTTCTGGAAACCACCGACGAGACCATCGCCTATTTCCGCGACCATCTTTATTCCGGCGCTTCGGTCGAGAAGCTCGCCAAGCTCGCGCACATTCCGATCGATGAGGCCAACGCGGCGTTGCGCCGGCATCTCGGCATTGTTTACGACATCTGCCACCAGGCGGTGGAATACGAAGACATCGGCGCGTCGCTACAGAAGCTCATTGACGCCGGCGTTCCGGTGTTCAAGCTGCAGGAGGCCGCGGCGCTCCACATCCCGGAAGTGACGCAGGCCGCCGTCGACACGCTCAAGCGCTACGCCAAGACGATTTACCTGACGCAGACGCTGGAAAAGAAGAACGGCAAGCTCACCAAATATCTGAACGTCGACGATGCTATCGCCGCGTTCGAGAAAGAGCCGGGGCCGCGCGAGTGGCGCACCCACATCCACGTGCCGGTGTTCCTCGACGACCTCGGACAATTCCGCACCACGCGCTTTGCCATCGCCGACGCGCTGCGCATGCACAAGGCGAAACCGATCTCGCGCCACCTCGAAGTCGAGACCTACACCTGGGATATGCTGCCGGAGAGCGCCAAGTCAAACGACATTGTCGACTACATCTGCCGCGAGCTCGAATGGGTGAAGGGGCAGTTGGTGTAGCGACGTTCCGTCATTCCGGATTGCGGTGAAACGGCAAGTCCGGCATCCATAGCCCCGACCTTTGTGGTTATGGATTCCGGGCTCCTCGCGAAGTTTATCATCGGGCCGGCCACTTCGGGCCGGACCCGTTGGCTCGGCCCCGGAATGACGAA
>Ga0302326_10014933_pt1 | contig 16379 bp, 15 predicted proteins | sample Palsa_T0_3_FD_202264 | JGI IMG/M metagenome (GOLD analysis project Ga0302326, IMG submission 202264) | Peat permafrost microbial communities from Stordalen Mire near Abisko, Sweden - Palsa_T0_3 | ecosystem: Environmental > Terrestrial > Soil > Palsa > Peat permafrost | place: Sweden: Abisko... | reverse complement strand
CGCGCCCTGTAAGATCGGGGCGGCGTGCCCCCCGATGGCCCCAAGGGCGCACTCGCGCCCTGTAAGATCGGGGCGGCGTGCCCCCCGATGGCCCCAAGGGCGCACTCGCGCCCTGTAAGATCGGGGCGGCGTGCCCCCCGATGGCCCCCAAGGGCGCACTCGCGCCCCGTAAGATCGGGGCGGCGTGCCCCCCGATGGCCCCAAGGGCGCACTCGCGCCCTGTAAGATCGGGGCGGCGTGCCCCCCGATGGCCCCCAAGGGCGCACCTTCGCCCTGTTGAAAACGAGCGTGCCATGACACCGCTCGATCTCACCCAACAGCCGCCGCGCTCTTGCCGTGCCGAACTCGACGGCATCATGTTCTTGCCGCGCGCGATCGATAAGGTCCGCGCCACGCTGCCCGGAGGCAAGATCGGCTCGTACCTCAACCTCGCGCCGCCGCTCGTGACGATGAGCAGCGTCTTCTATCACCGCATGGGCATCACCCACGAAGAATTCGCCGCGGTTGTCGCGAGCGCTCAGAGCGATGCCGAGGTAGCCGCGTGGCTGCGCGCGCGCGTTGATAAGGCTGCGATCGAAAAGCTGCGCGCCCAGCTCCTGGGCATCCGCATGGGCGCCATCCCTGAGGCTGCACGAGCGAGCGTCAACGCGCTTTACGCAGCGGGCGCGGCCGCAAGCGACGACATGCTGCTGATCGACCTCATCGATGAGGACGATGCGGCGACGTTCGCTCGCTCCGCAAGTCCCGGCTAACGTCGTGCAGGCGAACCTCGTGCAGCCCGCATCGCCGTTGCGAGGGCTTGCGCGAAATCTGTGCTTTAACGTCGTGTTACCGCTCATCGCCGTGAACGTGCTCGAAGCACACGGCGTGCGCGTCGTCGTCGCGCTCGCAATTTCGGCGATCTTTCCGGCGCTCGAGACCGGCGTGACGTGGATACGGCGGCGCCGGCTCGACGCCCTCGGCGCGATCGTGCTTACGTTCATCGCGCTCGGCGTGGGCGCATCGCTGCTCAGCGGCAACGTTCACTTCGCGCTCGCGAAAGAGTCGTTCTTCACGGCCGTGTTCGGCCTGCTGTGCCTCGGGTCGCTGCTTGCGCCTCGGCCGCTCATGTTTTTCATCGGCCGAACCTTTTCTACCGGCGGCGATCCGGCACGCGAGACGCTGTGGAACGAGCGCTGGGCACTTCCGGGATTTCGCCACGTCATTCGAACGATGACGGCGGTTTGGGGAATCGGGTACCTTAGCGAAGCCTCTGTTCGCGTCGCCCTCGTCTACATGCTTCCCGTTAATGCCGCGCTCGTGGTCTCGCCGACGCTCGCGGCCGCCGTCACGGCCGCGCTCATGTTTTGGACGATCCGCTACGGACGCAACGCCGAACGCCGCGGCGCGGAACTGCGCGCGAAAGCCGAAGCGGAAGCCGCCGGCCCGGCCCAAACAGCCGGCATCTGAGGTGTATCCCGCCGAGCGTCGAATTTTTCAACACGGCGCGAGAGGGGGGCGAATAGCCGTCGACCAGGGCATGCGGTATCGACCCGGGGCCTTTCCGTGCATACGGTGTGGGCATCGCCGGGATATGCACGAGAATTTCAACGGCGTGTGGCGGTGCCGCGCGTGCGACTACATCGCGTACCGCTTTCCATGCTCGACCGCGCGACTGATGGACGAAAACGTCCTCTCGGGCCTCTCGTTTGAAGTCGATGAAAAACTCGATCGCTAGGCTTTGCGCCGCGTTTGCGATCTTCTTTATCACCGCATGCTCGGGTGGCGGGGGCAGCAACGCGCCAGCCGTTGCGATGAGTCCGACACCGGCTGCGAGCGTCACCGCGACGCCGCACGCCACCGCGACCCCGCAGGCCTCTGCCACACCGGCCTCGACAGCAACGCCAAGTCCCAGCTCCGCCGCGGAAGTCGGCGCCTACGTCGTGCCCGCGGACGTCGGCATCAACGTCGAGGGCGTCGTCGACTATTCGATCTCGCAGCCGTTCGTCGATGCCATGCGCCAAGCGCGGCCGTGGGGCAACCCTTCATCTCCGTACGATCAGGCGGTCGCGCAGGCCGGACGCATCGATGCCGACGGCTGGCCCACGGTCGACGCCGGCGCTCTTTTCCTCTGTTGCGTTTCTGCGGACGGCAGTGCGTCCGACCCGGGCGCGGAGAGCCTGCTGACCGGCACGTATCGGTTGTCGTTCAGCGGACGCGCGACGGTCGCAATTCCGATCGGCTCGGGCACGGTTGCAAACTACGCTTACGATGCATCGACCAACGCGAGTACCGCACAGGTGACGTTTTCGAACACAGGGTCGGGGAACGGATACGCGCTCTACCTGAGCTTCACGAACAGTCAACGAACCTCGGCGTCGCCGGCCGGTTCCGGCATCACGAACGTGCACCTGATTCGCCCGCAATACGCGCCGAACGGCATGCGCTGGTGGACGAACGCGTCGCAAAAATTTACCGATCCGTTTCTCGCGACGCTTGCCGGGTACTCGACGCTGCGTTTCATGGACTGGGCCGCGACGAACGGCTCGCCCGTCGTCAACTGGTCGGATCGCACGGCCGGCTCGTATGCGACCGCGCAACGCCAGATCTCGTATAACGGATCGTTCGTGCCGGCCGGCGCGTCGTGGGAGGACGCGATCGCGCTCGCCAACCAGACGAACGAGGACATGTGGATCAACGTGCCCGCGATGGCGACCGATGCGTACGTAACGCAATTGGCGGCGCTTCTGAACGCGACACTCCATTCCAATCTGCACGTCTACGTCGAATACAGCAACGAGGTTTGGAACGGCATCTTCGCACAATTCGCGTACAACCTGATCATCGCGAAAGCCCTGGCGCAATCCGATCCGGCGTATAAGGCCAACTGCTCTCCGAACGATCAGTACCGCTGGGGTCAGTGCCGCGTGGCCGATCGTTTGCGCCAGATCGCAAGAGATTTCATCAATGTTGACGGGCTCGCAGCGATCGGCACGAGGATCCGTCCGGTCTTCGCGACGCAAGAAGACCAGACGTACGATCTCGGCGGAGCGCTCGGTTTCATAGCGAAGACCTATGCCGCGCCGAAGACGTATTTCTACGGCGTCGCGCAAGCTCCGTATTGGGAAGGCGATCAATCGCTGCAGAATCAATCGGCCGCCCAAGAACTGCAAGGTTCGCTTGCGAATTTGCAGGCGACGGTGCCATCGAGCACCGCCGATTTCACGGCGTATGCCGTGGCGTACGGGTTGCACAACTTCACGTACGAAGGCGGCCCGGGCATGTCCGGAACACCGAGCCTCGCGGCGAAGGTCGCCGCGAACTTGGACCCGGCCATCGGAACGCAAGTGCGCGAGGCACTCGGCGACTTCTTCACGCACGGCGGCGATATGTTCGTCTACTATAACGATACCTCGGCCTACGGACAGTACGGCATGTGGGGAACGACCGAAGACGTTTTCAACCGCGCGACCTCGAAAATTTCGGCGATTCAAGCGATTCGAGGAACCAGCCAGACGCGCGCGGTCGGCGTCGCGATACCCGGCACGATCGCCGGTATCAAGGCCCAGTTCGAAGTGTCGCCGGGCGGCTACGCGGCACCAAACTACTTCTATTTCCGTAACGGCGAAGAACTCGCGTACCTTATCGAAACACCAGTAGCCGGCACGTGCGCCCTGACGTTGACCGTCGGCAGCTACGCGACCACACCGGGACAGGCAACGATTGTCCTCGCGGGCTCCACGGTCGGAACGCTTGCAACGCCCGCCACGGGCGGAAATCCCAATACGCAGGCGACGACCAAGGCGCTCGCTATCGCGTTGCCGCAAGGCCTCTCGATCCTCGACGTAGCGGAAACGAGCGGGGAATTCGGATTGTACGATATTTCGATCGCTTCCGCAGACCGCCCCGATGCGTCGGTCCGCCGCAAGACTATTTAGCGGCCTTTTCAACCTCAGCGACGTTTGCATCGTCGAACGATTCGCGCTTTGCGATCAGGATCGAGCCGCCGGCATCGCACACGACGATGCCTGCGGTTTTCTTATCGCCGGGCGGCGTGAGCTGGCGCCAGCCGTCGCCGTTGAACGTGATGAGCACGCTGTCGTTGATTTGCCGCTGCGTGCCGACCGCGGCGCCTTCCACGATTTGTCGCACGTGCTTCCGGCCGAACGCAACTTTGTCGGCTACGACGACCACATAGACGGCAGCGCGGTCGCCGAGCCGGTCGGTCAGAAATCGCTTCGACCACAGCTTGAGATCGGGCTGCGCCTCCTTCGTAAATGCGAGCAGCAGAACCAGCGGCTTGCCGGCTGCATCGGTCGGCAGCACGACGTGCGTTCCGCCGAGCGAATCGGCTTCAAGCCGGGGCAGCGTGCCTGCGGCAGCGAGCGCGGGCTGCCGTTCGGCGACAACGAGCGCGAAGGTGAGGGCGAAGGCGATCCTACGAAATGGCGGACGGAATTTCATGTATGAGTCTTTCGAGTGATGGTTCGGGCACGGTGCCCGCGCCGGCCACGGGGCGGCGTAGGAAGGGCACGATCGCAAGCGAGATCGCGAGCAAGCCTCCGATGAGTACCCACGCTTCGTTGAACGCAATCGTCGCCGCCGCACGTTCCACGATCGGCTTCACGAACGCGATATCGGCCGGGTCGGCGTGGGCGAGATTGACGCCGCGCAGCAGATCGACCGGAATGCCGACGAAGGCCGCGGTCTTCGCGTCGCCGCGCACGAGCAGATCGAGCAAATGCGCACCGATCGCACCCGGCCTCACGTTGACGATCGTATCGACGATGCCGATGCCGACTGCGCCTCCGATGTTGCGCATGAAATTCAGCAGACCGCTTGCGTTCGAAAGCTCCTCGTTCGGAAGCTCGTCGAGCGCGACGTTCGTGATCGGCATGATACAGAACAGGAGCGCCGCACCGCGCAGGATTTGCGGCCACAGGAGATCGGCGAAATCGGTCCGCGGCGTTTGAAACGCGTTTCCGAGAGCGCCCGCCGCGAACATCGCGAAACCGAGAAAGGCGACCCATTGCGCCGGCAGCCGGCGATCGGCGATCGTGGCGAGCGGGGCGGCTGCGAGCTGCGAGACACCCATCACCGTCATGATGATGCCGATCTCAAGCGGGGTATGAAAACGCACGAAGCCAAGAAACAGCGGCAAGAGGTAGAGCGAGCTGAACAGCGCGATGCCGAGCACGAAATTATACGCGCACGCCGTGACGAACCCGTGATGACGCAGCGGCGCGAGATCGACCAGTGGTTCGTCCCGTTTCAAGCACCGCCGCACGAAGATGAAACCTCCGCCGAGCACGATCGCAATCAGGAGATAATCGCGCGGCGCGATCCAGCGGTCTTCGGGCGCGATCTTGAGCAGCGTTTGCAAGCACCCGAGACAAATCGCAAGAGCCGCAAACCCAGGAAGATCTATGGTGCGCCATGCTGCCGGATCCGCCTGATCCACGCGCACGACGCGCCAGACGATCACGGTAACCGCGAGCCCGATCGGTATGTTCACGTAAAACAACCAGTTCCACGCGAGCTTTTCGGCGATGTATCCGCCGAGGAAGGGCCCGATCGAAGGTGCCAGCATCGCCACCACGCCGACGATGAGTATTGCCCGCGGGTGCAGGCGCTTCGGAAACATTTTATAGCCGGCCGCAAAGACGGTCGGGATGATCGTGCCCGCCGCGTAGCCTTGCAGCGTGCGCCAGACGATCAGTGAGACGAAGTCGTGCGAGAGCGCGCATCCGAGGCTCGTCGCCGCGAAGCAGAAGGTGGCGACGGCGAACAGCACGCGCGTCGACATCGCCCGGGCGAGCCGGCCGGACATCGCGATCGCGATGACCTCGGTAATGAGGTACGCGGTCTGCACCCAGCTCAGCTCATCGAGCGGTGTGTGCAGCGCCTGTGAGATCCGAGGCAACGCCGAGGCCACAATCTGGATATCGAGGATCGCCATGAAGAGTCCGAGGCTCATCACAGAAAAGCCGAGCCACTCGCGGCTATAACTCTTGGCGATCACTGGGCGCCGTTTCGCCGTTGTTTTGCGGAGCGCATCCGCGCCTCGAAAAAGTTAACGCGGCCTACTGACTCGCACGTCAGGACGCCGGCGTCGCGCCGTCCCATTTAGTGGGCGAGCGAGCGCATCTGCTCCTCGAGCTGCTGCGCGGAGAGGCCGGCCGGGCTTCGTCCCTTCGCGCTCATCCAGGCGTGGTCGGCGACCGCGTATGCCTCGTCGACATAGGCCGTGAAGAACTCCCACGTCATCTTGTAGCGCCGGCCCCAGGATATGAAGAGAAAACCAACGTCGTCGTACCCTACGAGGATGACGGCATGGCCCTCCACGATCTTCGGCTTCCTCGGATCGACGGTCCAAAGCGGGGGCGGCTCGCCCGTTGCCGGATGGACGTTTTCGGGGACCATCATGCCGATGTAGGCGACGCCGCATTCGAAAATCGCCCGCTTTACGTCGTCCTGGCGCCGCTCGATTTCGAAAAAGGCGGCGATCTTCTCGCGCCCTTTGCCGTCGGTCCCGACGGGCGCACCCTCCGTATGCAGAAAACGCAGCACGTGTTGCTCGACCCCGCCCGGGCCTTCACCACCCTCGGCAGGCTTATATCCGCAGGCTTTCTCGTACAATAGTTCGACGTTCGCGTTGGGTTCCGTATCGGCCCGGCCCGTGGTCTGAAACGTCCACACTTGCCGCGCGTGATAATATGCGGCGCACGCACAGTTCTGCAGTTTGTTGTTGAGCATCATGCCGAGCTCTTCCGGCAGTTCGGCCGTACCGCTTTTCGTATGGTCGAGCACGGGCGGCAGCTCGGGCTTCGCTCCGCCGGCGGCCACCGCGTCCAGATGCGGAACGAGAGGATCGTGCGTTCGCGGTAAACGACCAAGCTTTCGCGTCGGTTCATGTTCGAGCATGATTTAGATCGTCGTTCGGTCCCGCGGAGTCCGCTCCGCGATCGCATCGGATAGGGCGCGAACCTCCGCGGCAATCGCACTCATTCCCTCGGCAAGCGTTCGATTCGATTGTTCGAGGGTGCGAACGGCATCGAGGAGCGCGTTTGCCGGGCCATCGCGCTCGACTCCAAGCAAGTCCAGCGCGACCGCGACGCCGTGGGCAAGTTGCGCGATCGCGCGCGATTCGTCCGGGGCGCGCGCTTCGCCCGAGCGCTTCGGACCGAGCACGAGCACGCCGACGAGCCGGCCGCGCGCCAGCATCGGGTACGCAAACTCGCCGCGCAGTGCGGAACCGAAGCCGTGAAGATCCACAATTTCGTGAGATTCCCGCAGGGTGACGAGCGCGGCATCGTTCTCGTCGATTCCGCCGTACGTGTTTGCGTCGTCGTGCAGCAAGAAATCGATCGAGGTGCAATCGGCGTGTTCTTCGAGCGCCGCTGCGGCGCGCCGCAGAATCATTTCGCTGTCCGTCATGTACGTCGCTTCCCGGGCGAAGCGGTGGAGCGCCCGTTCGTCTTCGTGACGCTTTCGGAAGAACACGTTGTCGATCAATCGATCGACGCGCAAGTGGATGGGGTGAATCGACAAGCCGAGAGCGAGAGCGAGCGCGGCGCTGACGGCCACGTTCGTGACTCGATTCGCACTGTGGAGCCAGCCCCCAAGCGCCCATTCCGCGAGCGTGAACGATCCGACGACAAAAAGCGAGACCGCCGTAAAGACCGCGACTCGATTCAAGACGAATCCGACATCGAGCAGCCTTCGGCTCAGAAGCGCATAGATCAAACCTAGCGGTGCGATGAACCAGCTGAGGTTGAGGATCCAGTAGTACACGACGAGGTCGCTCGTTACGCACGATTGGATAGTCGCGATGCCGAATAAAAAGAGAACGGCGAGCGATCCCGTTGCCCACGCGACCCGTGCGCGTTCCGAACCGCGGGCATCTCGCACCGCAAGCAGCGCGCACACGAGCGGGAGGGTACACGGGACGACCATCACCGCAGCGAGCAGCGCGGGTCTCGCCAAAAGCCAAGAATACCCATCGAACGTCCCAAACCACAAGCCTGCAATACCGGCAGCGCCGGTCGAGGACGGAGTGCCTTGAGCCCCGGCGGTCCAGAGTATCGCCGACAAGGCGGCAACGCCGCATGTGATGGCCGTGAGTATTCGGCGGCCGCTGGAAACCGGACGCCCGAAGAGCATTGCGTACGTTGCGAGCAGCCCAATTCCGGCGCTGAGTGCGAACTGCGCGACCACGTTGAGCGCGGCATCCAGACCAACCCACGGCGTTATCCAGCCGTTCACCGGAAAGAAATCTCGCCGATGTTGATGAGGATCAGGGTCAACGCGAGCGTGCGCACTTCCGGGCTCTCGGGACGGCGCCACGCGAGGATCGCGGCGACGCACAGGCTGAGTGCAGAGCCGAGCCAGAAAGCCCAGTTCAGCCACCACTGCGTCGCGCGGAAGAACTCGGTATCAACGTATCGTATCGGCCGAATCGCGATCGAAGTGACGGCACCATGGCGCTCGATCGGCAGCGTTACGAGCCCGCCGAACAAGATCCCGTTGCGTTCCCGATATCGATCCTGCGGAGACATTCCGCGTAGATCGACCGCGTCGCCGGCGCGTAGTCCGCTCCTCGCCGCGGGCGAGCCTGGTACGATCGAGGAAGCACGATCCAAAAACGGCGCGGTGGTAGCCGGCCAATTCAATGTCCCGCCAAAGACATCTCCGAGCAGGTAGTACTGCCCCAGGCACTCTGGACGACACCGAGCAGCCCGACGACGCATAGCGCGAGAAGAATCCGCTGCCAGTTTTTGGCGCTCACCACGCTCGCTTCGCCCGCCGAGAACGGCATATCCTACAGACGTTTGCGAGACGGCTCGGCGGAATCCCACATATTTTACTGCTCGCAGCGGGTGGCGCTCTGCCGATGGAGCATCCTCTTGATGGGATCACACCGCGTGAACTTTGCGGAGAATACTCGTGCCAAGACTTACATTTCTCTACGCTGCCCTCGCAGTGTCGCTCGGAGCATTGACGGCTACCGCTAGCGCGACGACCGGCCATACAGGGTACTACACCTATCACTTCGACAACGACCGGACGGGTTGGAATCCGAATGAAACGTCACTTACGCAGGCATCCGTTTCATCGTCGCTTTTCGCCCGTATTCGAACCCTTGGTGCCGATAGCGTCGTGTACGCGCAGCCGCTCTATGTGCCGAACGTTATCGTCGGCGGCGTGAGCCACAACCTCGTGCTCATCGCGACGGAGAACGATACGCTGTATGCCTATGATGCCGACACCGGGAAAAGCGTGTGGGCGCGCTCGTTCATCCAACCGTCGCGCGGTTCGACCGCCGTCTCCATTTCGTCGGTGGGCAACTGCAACCAGATCACGCCAACGATCGGCATCTCTTCGACCCCGGTCGTCGATTCGTCTACCCTGACGCTGTACCTCGACGATAAGAGTCAGCTGACGGCCGGTGGTTCGACGACGTATCACGATTACGTGCGTGCCATCGATCTGACGACCGGTCACGATCGGGTGCAGCCGGCCGAAGTCGGAGGCTCCGTCGCCATCGCCGGTGGCGGGACGGACGTGTTCCAGGATCAGTGGCAGCAAAATCGTGCCGGCCTCGCCCTTGCAAACGGGAACGTGTACGTCGGATTCGGGAGCAGTTGCGACGAGAACGCTTCGGTAACGCACGGCTGGCTCTTCGCGTACAACGCGAGCACGCTCAAAACGACGGCCATCTTCAACACGACCACGACGAGCGCCGACGACTACTTGGGATCTATTTGGCAGGCGACCTACGCTCCCGCGGTCGGTCCGAGCGGCAACATTTATATCGCAACCGGCAACGGGGCGTTCGATGCCGCCGCAGGCGGCACCGACTTCGGAGAATCGGTGGTACGGCTCGATCCGTCGCTGCAGGTTCTGGATTATTTCTCGCCGTCCGACGAAGCCGATCAAAGCAACAACGATCAGGACATCGGATCGGTCGGCGTCATGCTCGTCCCCGGCACGAATCCTCAAGTTGCGATATCCGGCATCAAGAGCGGCGTCATGTATGTCTTATACGGCGCGAATCTTGGCGGCTTCCATTCGACCGACCAAGTCCCGCAAGAGGTGACGCTCGAAAACGCTGACAACTCGCTGTACGGCGGGCCCGCGTATTACAACGGGTCCGTGTACTGGGGCGCCTCGAATCAGCCGATGGAAGCCTTCGCGTTGACAACATCGCCCTCGGCGAAACTCACCTACACGTCCGAAACGTCGAATTCTTTCGGCGGCGAAGGCGGCGAGATACCGGGCGTCTCTTCGAACGGCACGAAGGCCGGAACCGCAATCGTCTGGGCCACGACCCGGCCGTCACAGGGAAGCATGATCCAGTTGTACGCGTACAACGCAACGAATCTCTCGCACATGCTGTATGCCGGCACGGTCGGCCCGTGGGAGGCGGAGGGGGATGCGTTTCTCACCCCGACGATCGCTGACGGGCACGTGTTTGTGGGCGGCGCGGGGTATGGTGTGGCGGAGTTCGGGCTGAAGTAGCCCGCATCGGTTCGACATTACTGCAGAATCAGCGGCGGATTCACGGAAGCGTCGGTCGGTATACTCAAACCCTTTTTCGGGGTCGCGCGGATCACTGCGCCGCCCGGGTACGCGACCTCGCTTGCGTTGAACACGCCGCTATTGTTGAACGGATAGACGGTATTGGTGCCGGCCCACAGCTGCTCTCCGCTCGAGTTGAAATGAAATCCACTCGTGTAGCCGCTGGCCGTGCAATCCGCTAGCAACGAGCAAGATGTTGCGGTCGGCGGAGCGCAGCGAATCGAGTAGTTCCGGCGAAGCGGGCGTGCTCATCGTCGCGCCCGCGGGCACCGCGCTGGAACCACGGCGCAAGCGCTCCATTGCTGGGACTTTCGGGGCGACGGACCTAGCTCCTCGAACCCCGCGGCTGCTCGCGGGCCGATGGCGCGGCGGCACGGAACTCGGCCGCTCAGTAATAGAGCTTGACCGTGAAGGGCCACGCCTGTGCGAGCGGGCGTTTTAGACCCGTCGAGATGAGGATCGGATCGTCGCGCTCGAGCGGGATCGCAAGCGGCGCGCCGGCATATTCGTTCGCGAGTCGCACCGACGTGAACGATTTGCGCATATCGCTTTGGCTCACGTTGATCGAGATCACGATGGGATCTCGACCCGTATAGCCGCGCGTTCCCCACAAGTAATACTGATTGTGATGGCTCGTCGCCGGCGGCAGACCTCGCGCGCGGCCGAAGAAGTCGAGCGCCGCCGCTTCGCCGTAGTTTGCCGTGTAGATCAGAACGCGCGAGCGCTCGTCCGGCGGTATCGATGCATAGACCGCAACCATGGCATCGGTCATCTCCGGCCAGCCGGTCATGTCGGCGAAATCCGGTGGTAGCGTGCCGAGCACCCTACGTTCGCCCGACTGCGGCTTCAGCTGGAGCGCGCTCTGGTACGCGATGAAGCGATCGACCGGAAGAATCGGCATCGCAAACGGAATGAGAACGATGCCGCACACGACGGCCACGCCCGCGATGAGCGGTCGCGTCCAGCGAGCACGCTGCGTCCACGCCTCGATTGCGCACCCGCCCGCGGCGAAAGCGATGGGGAAAAACGCGGCCGGATAGTAGTCCTTCGCGTGAAGTGCGATCATCAACGCGATGAGGACCACAAAGGTCGCGCCCACCCAACGTGTGTTTCGATGCATGAGGCTCCATACGACGCCGGCGATCCAGACGAGCGAGAGGACCGGATTCAGAATGAGGATGTCTTGTACGACGAATCGCGCCGGCGAAAGGACGACGTTCTTGCCGGCCGCACCGTTGCGGAGCAGCTCGAGCATCGGCAACCCGTGCCCGATTTGCCACGCGGCGTTCGGCAGCGCGAGGGCGGCGCCGAGCGCGGCACCGAGCGCGAACCAGCCGTTAGCGAGTCGTCGCCCCTCACCCGATGCGATCAGCCCGGCCAGCAGCGCCACGGCGAAGAAGATCACGCTGTATTTCGAGTTGAACGCGAGGCCGAGCGCCGCGCCGGCGCCGAGCCACCAGCGCGGATCGCGCTTGGACGCGCGAAAGATGCAGAGCGCTGCAAGAGGCCAGAGTGGCAGCGCGAGCATATCGGTCGAGACCTTCATGCCAAACGATGCGAGCACGGGCGCGAGCGCGACGCAGATCGCGGCCAGCACCTGCGCGAACCCGCCCCCACCCAGTTCGTCGACGAGTAGGCACGTGATATACACGGCGACGGCGGCGCACGCGGCAGCGACGAGGCGCAACATGAACAGCGACTGCCCGAAGGCTTGCGAGCCCGCGCTGATGAGCGGCGCGAGCGACGGCTGGTCGACGTAGCCAAAATCAGGATGACGCCCGCAGGCGATGAAGTACAGCTCGTCTCGAAAGAAGCCGTAGTGCGCGTTGCCAAGCGCGTGAAAGAGGAGCGTCAGGGCCGCCGCAAGCCATGCTATGCGCCTACGGAACATCGTACCTCATCGGGCAGCATTCCGAATCGTACTGCGAAGCTCATCGAAAGTTGCCGCTGCCGAGTGAAAACACAAATCAATCGCGGATACTCGCCGCGATAGCTTTAGCTCCGGCGGGCGGCGGGCGCCGGATCAAGAGCCACACGACAATAAGGACGACTCCGCTCAGCCACGGGAAGAAATTTAAGAAGCCTTCGAGCGACGGCACGACCAGAGCCGGCGGTGCAGCGCATCCGATCAGCCCTACGATGATTGAGACAACACCGAGTTGCTTGCCGCATCGAAAAAATCGCAACGCCAAGATGACCGGAACGAAAAGGAAGATGGGGAGCACCGCATATGGCCCCAAGAACATATCATCTCTGCTCAAAAAGAGATTCTTGGGTATGTAGGCCGCCGGCTAGGCCATAGCATGCCGACAACGCGACCGTGAAGAGCCACCGTCCTGCATGTCCTAGGGTCACCGCAGCGTCCTCACGATCCGGAATGGCAGCAAAATGCGACCCTCAGACCCGGCAGGCGAGTAGGATCCAGGACAGGATGAGAACCGCGGCGCTTGGCCACGGAAAAAGAACGAGGAACCCGCCCGGCGAGAGCATGAACAGGGCGATTGGAAGCGTGCAACCGATGAGGCCCACAAGGATAGAGGCAATGCCGAGCGCCGTGCTGCACCGGAGCAAGCGCAGAGCAATCAAGACGGGTACGAAGAGAACGCTTGGAAATACTCCATATTCCCCAAAAATATTTGCAACTGCGTCATTGTTGAAGAGCGGATTCCGCAAGAGGGCGGAGACCGGGAACATCGTCAGGACGCCATAAACCGCCGACGCCGCGATCGCTGCAACCCATCGTCCGCACCATGCTAGTGGAGCCGTCACGCCGGGCGAAGCTCAACCCAACCCTGACCACGGACCATATTTCTCCGTCACAGATGACGGTAACACTCTCGATCGAACCCGACCGCCCACTACGTCTTCAGTTCGCGCGCTTTTAAGTGTTCGGTCAGGACGCCGACGAGGCGGATTCGCGCTTCGCGCTCTGCTCGTTCGGCGCGCGAGCCATGCTTCACGGCATCGCAGCCTTCGACGTTGCATCCGGTAGCGCGCCGATGATGTTCGGCCATCCGCTCCCGGAACCGAACCGCCATCGCTTCGATCCGCTGCTTTTCGGCAAGCCAGTCGGCGCGGGAACTGGGCCCGGTTGCGATCCGATTGTCTCCGATCCGGCGATTCACTCCGGCGGCTTCCCGATCGCGCTGGCGCGCCGCGATTGCCGCTTCGTACATCGCGAGCGGCATGCGCGCGGCAAGATGCGGCGCGGCGGGGATGCGGCTTAGCCGAAGACGTTCTGCGAGTGTCTTCTGATACTCGGCGTCGGCGCGGGCAAACGCTGCCGCTTTGCGCTCGGTGCCCCGTTGTCGGCTACGCACTTCATCGCGCACTGCTCCCTCGGCCGCGATCGCGAGCACGAGGGCGTCGGGGAGGCGGTGGCTACGGAATCGGCCGGAAAACATCGCAAGTCTCCTACCAGGTGATTCGGCTCGCGCAACCTTCCTTCCAGCCCCCTGCGGTGAACTGTGACCGAGGCCGTGGCTACACCGCCGGAGCGATTCGCGCCCTCGACACTGTCGAAGAATGCCGTTCCTTCGATCTTTTCGTCGAGCATCTCGTTGTCTCTCACCGTCGCCGTCGCATCGAAGAGTGCGATGTGGGCGGCGCCTTCGGCGAGCAGGGCTCCCGAAAGCCACGAATTCGGAGATTCGGCGAAAACTATCCCGTCGGCCGGTCTCGAAGAACGCAGCGTCATGATCATCGAGACGCCACGCTTGCGGCTGCGGCCACTGACCGACGCCGACATGGAATCGTACCTCGCCATGGCGGCTGATCCCGAGGTGACGCGGTACGTCTCGCCCGCGCCCATACCACGCGCCAGCGCCGAAGCGGCGGCTACCCATTATCGCTGGCTGCTCGAGACCAAGGGCTATGGCTACTGGGCGATCGAGGCGAAAGGCGGCGCGTCGTTTGCCGGGATCATTCTGCTGCAGGACGTGAAGTTTACGGCCGCTTTCACACCCGCGATCGAAGTCGGCTGGCTCTTACCGCGCGAACAGTGGGGCAACGGGTACGCCACCGAAGGCGGGCGCGCCGCGCTCGATTATGCCTTCACCACCATGAAGTTGGATGAAGTCGTCGCGCTCACGGCCGCAGGCAACATTCCATCACAACGAGTGATGCAACGGCTCCACATGACGCACGATCCGCACGATGACTTCGATCATCCTCACGCACTGGGCACCTCACTCCAGCGCTGCGTGCTCTATCGATCAAAACCCAAGTAAGCTTTGTCGTATGGTTTAACATGGTAGCGCCAACGGGAGTCGAACCCGTCTCTCAGCCTTGAAAGGGCCGCGTCCTAACCGATAGACTATGGCGCCGTGGAAGCGTGGGCCCGGCTGGATTCGAACCAGCGCGCAACCAGTTATGAGCCGGCCGCTCTACCGCTGAGCTACAGGCCCACGGGCTTCCGCCATTTGCCCGCTCCGCAGAGCCGAACCTTCACGAGAGCGAATTCCCTCGTAAAACCGCTTCGAACTCCTATTGAGCAGCGTTCAAAGAAGTTTAATCGCGGTTAGTAGTTGACAAACGTGTCAGTTATGTGGTTTACTGTGTTTATGGTACTCACTGCTGAAGCTCCCGTCATGGACAAACCCGCCCGCCCGGCCAAGCCGGCACCTGTTGCCGCCGATTTCTATGCCCGCGACGTCGATTTCGGCCTGGATGCGAGCCGCATTACCGAATGGTGCGGGGATACGTGGAGCACGCTGTACTTCAACGCGCTTTCGATTACGTTTCCGGTCGGCGAGCGCTTCTTCATCAGCTCGGTCGCGCACTATCTGCCGCAGATCACGGATCCCAAACTGCGCGCCGAAGTGACCGCCTTCATCCAACAAGAAGCGCTCCACACACGCGAGCACATCGAGTACAACAAAGCGATCGAGTCGATCGCCGACGTCGCAGCGATGGAGGCCATCCTCCAAGCGCACATCGACTTCGTGAAGAGCAAGTTGCCACCGCTGCATCGCCTCGCCGCCACGGCCGCCCTCGAACACTTCACCGCGATCATGGCCAAAGATACCCTCGAGAGCAAGACGCAGCTTGTGAAAGCCGATCCGCAGTACGCCCGCCTCTGGACGTGGCACGCGCTCGAAGAGTGCGAACACAAAGCGGTCGCTTACGACGTGTTCCAAACCGTCACCGCGGGCAAGCAGAACGCGATGCGCCGCCGCGTGATGGTGCTCGTCACGCTCAACTTCATCGCGCGCAACGCCCAGTTCATGACCAAGCTCATGAAAGCGCAAGGCCACGCCCGCAACCCGATCGCGTGGGCGAAATTGCTCTGGAGCATCTTCGGAAATCCGGGCCCGGGGCGCCGCATCATTCCGAACTACCTCAAATACTTCAAGGCCAACTTCCACCCGAACGACATCAACGACGAAGCGACGCTCGAGAAGACGAAGCAGCTCGTCGCAGCCTGGACCTAATCCGGAATGCCTCTTGCCAGGCAGCCCTTGCCCGCACGGCCGGCACCCGCACCGGCGGTCGCAGATTTTCAGGCCCGCGATGTCGCCTTCGGGCTCGATCCGAAGCGGGCCGCCGATTGGAGCAGCGACGAGTTTCGATCGCTGTTCTTCAACTCGCTTTCGATTACGTTTCCGGTCGGCGAGCGTTTCTTCATCGACTCGGTCGCACATTATCGCAAGCGGATAACGGATCCGAAGCTGCGCGCCGAAGTCAACGCCTTCGTCGCGCAAGAGGCGCTGCACACGCGCGAGCACATCGCATATAACGTCGCCCTCGAGACGCTTGCGGACGTCGCGAAACACGAGCGGCGGATCGACGCCGTGTTCGAGCTCATAAAGAAGCGCCTC
>Ga0302326_10014932_pt1 | contig 16379 bp, 11 predicted proteins | sample Palsa_T0_3_FD_202264 | JGI IMG/M metagenome (GOLD analysis project Ga0302326, IMG submission 202264) | Peat permafrost microbial communities from Stordalen Mire near Abisko, Sweden - Palsa_T0_3 | ecosystem: Environmental > Terrestrial > Soil > Palsa > Peat permafrost | place: Sweden: Abisko... | reverse complement strand
TTCGCGCGGGCAGCCGAGAAGATCTTCCAGCTCATGAATGGTCATCACCGGATGACCCGGTTGATTCATGCGAGCCGTATATAACAGATCCAAGATCCCGCGGCGCTTGGAAGCCTCGGCGCGTTTTCCGATCGCCGCATCGTCCTGGTCGAAGATCTTCCAGCGCACCTGGCGTTCGGAATGTAAACCAACGTCATACGAGGCGCGCTTTTCCGGATCGCTCAGCACCTGGTATGCTTCCATGATGCTGCGGAATATCTCCGTATTTCCGGTTTCGGCGTTGTCGGGATGGAAACGTTGCGCCATCAATCGGAATACCCGATGAATGGTCTCAGGATCGGCTTTCTGGTTGACCTGAAGAACTTCGTAGTAGTCGATGATCGGTTCCGAATAGCCGGTAGGCCGATCGGATTCCGAGCCGTCTTCGTACATCAGTCCGGCGCTGAACGTGCCGTCCTCAAGAGCGATGCATCGCACCACACGGGCCTTGATTTTACCATTGGAGGTGGGGCCCGCCGCATGCCCGTTCACAACCACATAGGTGTTTTCTTCGAGCGCTATGGACAGTTCAACACCGATGGCCACGTCGCTGGCATCGATGATCTTCGCTAGCACTTCGCCCGGTGTCCCTGGCAGGTTTTCGAGCTTGACCCAAACGGCTTCTGTTTCCGAGATTGCCCGGCGCCGCGGTTTTCGCCGGCGATCTGACACGCGTGGCATGTTCGCTATTCTGATCGGCAGTCTTAAGGGAGAATATTAGATGTTCTACACTCAATGGCAGTTAATTCGTTCCCCGAGGAGTTCTAACGTGTTGAAACCCGAGCTTTCAAGCGATCAGATCGAAACAGCGCGGCTGGTTCTGGACCCCCTTTTGACTCGAATCCGCACCCAAACCGAAAAACTGCCGCCGCAGGCCGATTCCGCTCTAGTGTATCTCCCGGTAGACGAGCCTGAGGCCGGACAATGAACATTCTGGAGGCCGGGCAAGCTCTCCGTTCACGGCGCATCTCCTGCCTGGAGCTGACGGATCAGTGCCTGGATCAGATTGCTAAGCTAAATCCCAGGCTGAATGCCTTCTTTACCGTAACGCAGGATACAGCTCGTATCCAAGCCCAAAGGCTGGACCATGAACTGGCCAACGGTCGGGACCGGGGACCGCTCCACGGCATTCCCATCGCGCATAAGGACCTGATCTCAACCAAGGGAGTCCGCACCACTTCAGGCTCCAAGCTGTTTCGCGACAACATTCCCACTGTGGACGCCCCCATTGTCGAAAAGCTGGCCGCCGGAGGCGCCGTGATGCTAGGCAAGACCGGCCTGCATGAATTGGCCTACGGCATAACGTCTGACAACCCCCACTTCGGGACCATTCGAAACCCGTGCGACCCGGCGCGCATCCCCGGGGGTTCCAGCGGCGGCTCTGGCGCGGCCGTTGCCACGGATATGGTATTTCTCGCCACCGGCACCGACACCGGCGGCTCCATCCGAATCCCGGCGTCATTCTGCGGCGTGGTAGGGCTGAAGCCGACCTACGGGCTAGTGGATCGTTCCGGCATTCAGCCGCTCGGGTTGAGCCTGGATCACATCGGACCGCTCACCCGGACTGTAGCGGATGCGGGTATCGCCCTCGAAGCTATGCTGGACGGTGACACCCAGCTCCGGCCTGCGCCCTCCAGTCGCCAGAACATTCGAATCGGGTTGCCGGAGAATTTTTACTTCGCGCACGTATCGGGCGAAGTGCGCGATGCGGTTCAGAAGGCAGCTCAAGCCGCCGAACGATTTGGTGTGCGGGTGACGCCGGTGAAAGTGCCGGACATCGACGCTCTCAACGACGTTGGCCGCGTTATCCTGCTGGCCGAAGCTTCCGCGATGTACCAGCCCTATTTTTCGCGGCGCGAAGATTTCGGGGCCGATGTACTGGCGCTTCTGGATCAGGGCCGGCTGGTTCCCGCCACCGACTATATCAACGCGCAACGTATCCGCAAAATGTTGGTGAGCGAGTTTCGCGCGCTCTTTTCCACCATCGACTGCTTGCTAACCCCCACCACGCCGACCACGGCTCCGCTCATCGGGCAAAAGCAAGTTTCGCTCGACGGCGAAATGATGGACACGCGGCTGGCCACCACCCGGCTGGTCCGCGGCATCAACGTGCTGGGATTCCCCGCCCTTTCGCTGCCCTGCGGAAAATCGGCGGAGGGCCTGCCGATCGGGCTCCAGTTGATCGGACGTCCATTCGAGGAGAAATTGTTACTGGCGCTGGCTGAAGTGCTGGAAGCGCGACCGTGAGGAGTTCCCATGGGCGACTACCCCGAAAACGTGGACCATCCGCGCCGGGATAAATCCCAGAAAATCAAATACCCCGCCAGCGCCGCAATCGCAAGCAGCGCCATGCCCCACACCCACCGCTCGAAAACCAATTCGCCAATCCCAAACAGGCAGCCGTACACCAGAATGCATCCCATCAGCCAATCGAAGCTGTTGCTCGCCGCATCGCGAACCTCCGGCATGTCCGGCGCCAGCTTCGCGATCCTGCGCCAGCCGTACACGCTCGGATGCACGCGCCGGTAGAACGCCAGCAGCTTTTCATCCGATTCCGGACTGGTTACAAATGTCGCGATCAGCCAGGCCACGCTGGTTACGGCAGTGGTAATGATCGCGGTCTTCGCGAACACCACTGCGCTGTTTCCGGAAATGGAAACCTGGCTGAGCACAAGAGTAGTGGCAGCGGCCACGGCCATCGCGACAATCTCGCTCCATGCATTGATGCGCGACCAGTACCAGCGCAAAATGTAAACCGCACCGGTACCAAACCCGATGTTGAGCACCAGTTGCCAACCCTGGCTGATGGAGGTTAATTGCGCGGACATGAATCCGCTTCCCAATACCAGCAGCACGGTGAACAGCTTGCCGATGTTGACGTAGTGCTTTTCGCTCGCGCCGCGCACCAGGAAGCGCTTATAAAAATCGTTTACCAGATACGAACTCCCCCAATTCAATTGCGTCCCGATGGTGGACATGAACGCTGCCAGGAACGCCGCCACCATCAAGCCGCGCAAAGCCGGCGGCAGATAATCGCGCAACACCATAACATAACCCTGCTCCGGATTCTGCGTGAATGCCGCGCTCGGATGGATACCGCCGTTCGGCGAATATACCACCAGCGCAATCAGGCCGGTGATGATCCAGGGCCAGGGCCGCAGTGCATAATGAGCGATGTTGAACCATAGCGTGGCGCCCAGCGAATTCTTTTCGTCTTTGGCGCTGAACATGCGCTGCGCTACATAGCCGCCGCCACCGGGTTCCGCACCCGGATACCAGGCCATCCACCATTGCATTCCCACATAAACCAGAAACGTCAGCACCGGCAGCGTCCAAATAGCGTCTGAGGTAAAGCCCAGGCTGAAGTCCGGGAAAAAGTTGAGCGGATCGGACGCAGCCGTTCCAGCCGCCCGGGTGTTGGCGGCGATCTGCGTCAAGTGCACTTTCAAAACTTCCAGGCCGCCGATCTTGGCCAATGCCACCCAGGCCAGCACGATGATCATGGACATCTTCAGCACGAATTGAAAGAGGTCCGTCACCAACACGCCCCAGAGGCCGCCGATGAACGTGTAGAGTCCGGTAAACGGAATCAGGAGAAAAATGCAGATCATGAGCGCGGTGTGGGCGGGCGCTCCGAAAGTGTAGTGGAGACCGGCGATCTCTAAGACGTTTCCCTCGGCGATAGCGGGCCCCAGCAGGACCGTGATGATATTCACCATCGCCAGCGTCACCCAGCCGAGAATGACGCAGTTCATGAACAGGCCCAGGTACACGGCTTTGAATCCGCGCAGGAACGCGGCGGTTTTTCCGCCGTAGCGCAATTCAACCAGCTCGACGTCGGTCAGAATCTCGGCGCGCCGCCAGTAACGGGCGAAGAAGAATACCGTCAGCATCCCGCCCAGGCATTGTCCCCACCACAGCCAGTTTCCGGCGATGCCCTGCCGCGCCACCAGTCCGGTGACCAGTAGCGGCGTATCGGCGGCAAATGTGGTTGCGACCATGGACGTTCCGGCCAGCCACCATGAGACATTTCGGCCAGAAATGAAGAACTCTTCGGTGTTCCCACCGGCCCTGCGGCGGTAGTAGATGCTGATCAATAAGTTGATAAGCAGGTACCCGGCGATGACGGTCCAATCCGTTGCAGTAAGTGGCATGCTCTTGCCGGACCAATATACCAAAGCGCGTACGATACAATTGGCGATTGGCCGGCAAAACCTATGACGTGATCGTAGTAGGCTCGGGCGCGAGCGGCGGCTGGGTGGCCAAGGAACTGACAGAAAAAGGCGTGGAGGTTCTAATGCTCGAAGCCGGACCACCGCGCGTTCCGGATCGCGATTTCACCGAACACATTTGGCCCTACCAGCTCAAGTACCGGGGCTTCGGCAATCAGAAGAAGATGCTGGAAAACCAGCCGGTGCAGCGGCTGTGCTACGCCTGCGACGACTACAGCCATCAGTTTTTCGTCAACGACAGCGAGCATCCTTATACGTTCCCCGCCGACAAGCCTTTCCTGTGGATTCGCGGCCGGCAGGTAGGCGGGAAGACGTTTTGCTGGGCCCGCGTCAGTTATCGCTACAGCGATTTCGAGTTCAAAGCGGCCAGCCGCGACGGCTACGGCCAGGACTGGCCGTTCAGTTATCGGGAACTCGAACCTTATTACGACCGCGTGGAGAATTACATCGGCGTGAGCGGTTCCGCCGAAGGGCTGCCGCAATTGCCCGACAGCAAATTTCTGCCCGCGATGCGGCTCAGTTGCGGCGAGTTGGCCGCGAAAGCGATCCTCGAAAAGAAATTCGGCTGGAAATTGATGGTCGACCGCACCGCCAATCTAACGGTTCCCCTCAACGGCCGCCCAGCGTGCCATTTTTGCGACGAATGCCAGCGCGGCTGCTTTACCGCGTCCTATTTCAACAGCCCATCCGTCACGCTGCCGGCGGCGGCGCGTACCGGCCGGTTTCAGCTGGTAAGCGACGCCGTGGTGAGCCATCTCCTCATGAATTCGGAAGGCCAAGCGGATGGCGTGGCATTTATCGATCGCACCACTCGCGCCGCCCGGGAAGTGCGCGGTAAAGTTGTAGTGCTGGCAGCGAGCGCGCTGGAATCCACGCGCATTCTGTTGAACTCGCGCTCGCGGCGATTTCCTACAGGTGTCGGTAACGGAAACGGCGTCCTGGGCCATTACTTGATGGATCACACCACACTCGAAAACGGCGGTGGAGTGATGCCTGCGCTGGCATCTTCCAAGCGCGAGCCGGTTGGACGGCCCTGCGGCTACATCATTCCGAAATACGTGAATACATCCGCTCGCCACCAGAACAAGAACTTTCTGCGCGGCTACTATTTCGCCGGTGACGGCCGGCAGGAACTTTACGGACATGCGGGGTCTACTCCAGGATTCGGCCGCGGCTGGCGCGAGAAAGTGCGCGACAACATTCCATACGCTTTCAGTCTTTACGCCCAGGGCGAATGTCTGCCGCGACACGATAACTACGTCGCGCTGGATCCGGAGAAGAAAGACGCCTGGGGCATTCCCGCGCTGCACATCCACGCGAGCTACGGCGAAAATGAACTGGCCATGGCCAAAGCCATGCGCAATCATCTGGGCGAAATGCTGGACGAGCTGAAGCTGGAAGATCGCCAGCCGCCGCGCGACGAGCTGAACATTTTCGGCAAGAACATCCACGAATGCGGTACCGCGCGCATGGGTCACGATCCTAAAACCAGCGTGTTGAATGCCTACAACCGGGTGCACGACGTCAAGAACGTATTCGTTACCGATGGGGCCTGTTTCGTCACACAAGGGTGTTCCGAACCCACCCTGACCATCATGGCGATCTCGGTGCGCGCCGCCGATCATATCGCCGGAGAATTCCGCAAAGGCAATCTATGACACGGCGGGAATGGTTCATGCATCTTGGCGCAGGCGTCGTCCTGACGGGCTGCAGCGCATCGGATCTGGATGCCGCCGAGCTTCCGCCAGGACTCTACGAACCATCGAGGGAGCACCTGAGTCACGCGTTGGCGGGACGCGGGCTGGCCGCCGGCAGCGAGACTGAGCTGGCACCGGAATTTCATCTCATTTTCTTTACACCGGATGAAAGGCTTGCAATTGTTCGGTTGACGGCTCTGCTGTTGGGCGAACCGGTGGAGGCGCCGATAGTGACTGAGGTCGCCGGGTGGCTGGATCTCGCGGTCCTGGATTCCGTTGGCGTGCGCAAAGCGGCGCTGGCGTTGGCCCCTGCGCATCGCACGCTGGCCGTGCATTACTACGGCGCGAAAGCTGTTCAAGAGCTGGAAGAAACTGACCCACAGGCCATCTGCCGCGAGGGTCTGGCGTGGCTGGATCGCGAAAAGTCGCTCGAAAGCATTTCAGATGCTCGACCCGAGCCTCGCACGGAAAATCCCGGCACGCGATTCTTCACCTATTTGAAAGGGCGCGTTATCGAAGGATTTTATACATCGCGCGCCGGACTTGAGGAATTGGGGCGCGGCAATCCCCTCTATCACGCTTCCCCGCCCGGTTGCAGCAACAAATAGGGCTTATTTCGCAGCCGTGTGCCGTACCAGCCAATCCCCCATGATTTCGAGCGCCGCTGGAGAAAGCGTTTCCTCCAGCTCCGCGTATTCCTGCACCGTGCACTTCTTGCATTTCTGAAACAGATGGTTCAAGCCAGGCAGCTCACGCACGGTGAAATCAGGGTTGCCAGCGGCGGTGAGAGCAACCTGAATGGCCGGCAGGTTTTGTTTGGGCGGCACCTGCAAATCTTCCGATCCGTTCAACGCCAGCACCGGGATTTTCAGTTGACGCAGTGCCACCGCCGGATCGTAGAAGAGAAAGGAGCGCATCTCAGGCGACGTGACCGCCGTAAACTGAGCGCGTTTCCTGTCATCCGAACCAGAAGCGCTCGTCTTCTCTCTCATTTCATTCCATTCAGCCATCATCTTCTCGACCGCTGCTTTGTTGTCCTTCTCGGATTTCAAAACACGGAAGATTATATCCACCATGGCGTGCTGTTCGGCCACGTTCTTGTCGGAACCGCCGGACGCGCGAATAATGGCCTCGCCTTGCATCTTCAGCACCTCAGTTCCCAGCACGCCCGTCCCCGCCAGCATAATCACAAATGCGATGTCGGGCGACCGCACGGCTGCCGCTGGACCCACAATTCCTCCTTCGCTGTGGCCAATCACGCCGATGTGTTTGGCATCGATTTCTTTGCGGCTTTTCAAATACTCAACGCCGGCCAAGACGTCGTCCGCCATGTCGTTCAAGGAAGCTTCGGTGGAATTGCCGGTGGAACCGCCCACGCCGCGGTCATCCATTCGCAAGATCGCGATGCCGCGGCGCGTCAGATAATCCGCGATCACCCAAAACGGTTTATGGCCGAACAGCGACTCATCGCGATCCTGCGGACCTGACCCGGTGATCAGCAGGGCCGCTGGAAAAGGTCCAGTGCCGCGCGGCAAGGTCAGCGTACCAGCCAGATGGATACCGGTCTTGGTTTCGTAGGCCGCAGCCTGCACGTCATATGGATATGGCGGCTTGGGATTCTGCGGACGATTCAAGGTCTCTGTGCTATCCACGCGCTTAAAAGTCAGGGCGAACGGCGAGCCTTGGATGAACGTGCCGACGAGCTCTTTCCCATCGGCGCTCAGCTTTCCGTCATAGGTCGCCTGCAGGTTGGGTAGTTCCAAATGAAGTGTACTGCCCGAAAAAGTCGTGACTTTTACTGGAAGCCCCAGGGCTCCCTGGTCGATGCTGTCGAGCTTGGAGCTGAATTCTCCCTGGGCGTTTTTAGTGACGTGCAGGCCCAGCCTCAGCTTGGCGGCTCCCACATCCAGCGTCCCCTGCCAATTTCCTTCGATGCCCGGTTGTGCGCGAAGCGCCGCGCAGGTGAGTATGCCGATCCACGCAAGTTTCATAATCACTCCCTGATTGTGCAGGGAATTCTTATTGCTGTCCAGTCATTGGAAATCGGGGAATGAGTATCCTGTCACCGGATTCCTTGTTCAATCCACCCGGAAGCCCATCACCGACGCCTGCTAAACTAGCACTTGGCTGCTCCGCTCAAGTCCGCGTCTCCGCCGGGCGACGTCTCGCTCTCGCGCCTGGTGAGCGAAATTGCCAATACTCCCGCGATCCGCGAAGCCCTGCAATGCTTTGCGCGCGACAAGCAGAAAATCACCGAACAGCAACTACAGTTGTGCCGCGTCCCGGCGCCAACTTTTTTCGAACAGAAGCGCGCCGAATGGGTATTGGCGCAGTTCCGGGCGCTCGGCGCGGTGGCGCGCATCGACCGTGGCGGCAACGTAATCGCGCACCCGGTAGAAAACCGGGGAGGTCCCTACATCGCCCTCACCGCGCATCTCGATACGGTGCTAGCGCCGCGCAACATTGAAGAAGTAGCTATCGACCCTGACGGCCGGCTGCACGGTCCTGGAGTCTCCGATAACGGAGCCGGTCTGGCCGCTCTGCTGGCCATTGCCCGCGTCATTCCAATGCTGGATGGCTTCGAAGACTTGTTCCACAGGCTGGTGTTCATCGCCAACGTCGGCGAGGAAGGCGAAGGCAATCTGAGCGGGATGCGCTATCTGTGCCGCCAATCCAGCACCGGCGGCAAAATCCAGGCATTTCTGATTCTCGACGGACCCAACACGGACCACATCACTTCGCAGGCGCTGGCCAGCCGGCGCTTCGATGTCACCATCAGCGGCCCGGGCGGACATAGCTGGAGCGACTATGGCCTGGCCAATCCGGTGCATGCGCTGGCGCGCGCCATCACCCTCTTCAGCGAGCAGCGTTTGCCGGGCAACGGCAGCCCGCGATCCTCCTACAATTTCGGGATCATTGAAGGCGGCTCCAGCATCAATTCCATTCCTTCCCAGGCCCGCACCAAAGTGGATATTCGATCCGAAAGCGCGGCCAAACTGGAAGAAATCTCGGGACTGTTGACCAGTTGCGTGGAGAAGGCTTTGGAATTTGAAAACGATCGGGCTACCGGCGGCAAGGTGAACGCCAAGATCAAAGAAATCGGATCGCGTCCCGGCGGACGCCTGCCCGACGACGCGCCGATTCTACAATACGTGCGAGCTGTGGACGTCCATCTCGGCATTCGCTCCCATCTGGATTGTGCATCCACCGATGCAAACATCCCGCTCTCCATCGGGCTTCCGGCGATTTCTATCGGCGCGGGCGGTCAGGGAGGCGGCGCGCATACGCCGCAAGAGTGGTTTCATCCCGAGGGCCGTGAATTTGGATTGAAGCGGATTCTACTTACTCTGGTGCTGCTGCTTCGCGATCTGGATACCGAGCGGCCTGAAGTCATCCGTGGGACCGCGAATGGATCGCGGAATGCCTCCGGGAACGGTGGATGATAGGCCGGAAACCCGCAGGCTGGCAGGTAGACGGCAGTCTCATCGCGGTCGCCCTGATCTGGGGCACAACCTTTATCCTGGTGAAGCAAGCCCTGGCGGGAGTCTCAACGCTCCTGTTCCTGACCCTTCGATTTGCAATCGCAACGCTCGCTCTCGCTCTGATCTTCCGCAAAGAATTCCGCAATGCCAACGTCCGGCGTGCGGTGCGGGGTGGGATGATTGCGGGAGTCTTTCTGTTCAGCGGCTACGTATTGCAGACTTTCGGTCTCAAGTACACGTCGGCCTCGAAAACCGGATTCCTCACGGGTCTCTACATTCCGCTGGTGCCGCTCTTTAGCAGCCTGATTTATAAGAAACTTCCGCGCATGCCCGAAATAATGGGCGTACTGGCGGCATTTACCGGTATGGCGCTGATGACCATCCAAAAAAGTTTTCTGGATATCGGTCTGGGCGACCTGTTGGTGGCCTGCTGTGCGGTAGCGTATGCGTTCCACATCCTGGTGTTGGGACGTTTCGCCGGAACATCGAACGTGGGAGTCTTGACGGTGGTGCAGATCGCAACCGCAGCAGCCCTCAGCTCCCTCACATTCTGGTGGGCCGAGCCGGTCCATGTGGAGTGGAGCGCGGGTCTTTGGGTCGCCCTGCTCGTAACCGGCCTGCTGGCCACTGCGCTGGCTTTCGCCGTTCAGACGTGGGCGCAGCGCTACAGCAGCCCCACGCGCACGGCGCTGATTTTCTCGCTGGAGCCGGTCTTCGCCTGGGCAACATCCTACCTGGTGGCCGGCGAAGTACTGTCCAAGCGTGCGGCAATTGGTGGCATTCTGATCCTGGCTGGTATTTTGATGGTGGAGTTGAAACCGTTCCGCGCTAGTTCCTAATGATCAGCAATGTGGGCAAACCCTCCGGCTTGCCAAGGTAGCGAACTTAAAGCCAACTAATCCCCCGGACGCCTTTCAGCATCCGGGGGCTTGGTTCTCCAGCTACTTCTCGTGGTGATGCTTGCGACAGCACGCCCCGCCGTTACAACAGGCCGATCCGTCACAGCATGTCTTGGCTTTCGGGTAAACGCTGGTTGTTAGCGCCAGCATCAAAGCGAGGCCCATCAGGGCCGAATTAATTCTCTGCATAGTAATCTCCTTCTGAAAAATTGAGTAACGTTCCTGGGTACAACGGAACTTCTCAGATCAGAAGAACTCTGATGCGGATATGTAGATCCGTTAGCGCTGGAGTCCAAGCGGCTGGCTCGCTCTGCGAACGACTTGACGGAATGAGGGATACACTCGACTCCAGCAAAGTCGGCATGTCGATGGCGTCCGCTTGTTCCACCTTGCTATCCAGCGGGACATACGGACAGGTTTCGAAACTATTTGATAGCGGACATTTCTTCGGTGCGTATTTGTTATGGCAGCAAGATGGATGGTCAGACGAAACAAGAAACGGGCAATTGATGAGGGCCAGTCCCGAGGCCATGCTCAGGAGAGCAAACGCGATGCAACATGCAATTGCCACCCGCACGTTTTCAGAGTAGCACCATGTACTGCGCGGCGTGCCTGGCCTAGTGCAGTGCGTCCGAAATCTAAAACGTTATGCCCCGCAACGTGGGGCGGGCAATCCTGCCCGCAGCCGCCTTGTTCAGGCGGCCTTTTGTGGCATGGACGAGGTGAAAGCCGGCGGCAGCCAGGATTGGCGGGCCCCATCGGCGCACTGCACTAGTGTCTAAATCTGCTCAGGTGTTCACGGAATGGTGAATTGGTGCTCGTAAGGTGGTTCCAAGTACCGTCCGAACCTACGCTTGGCGCCAGGCCAAACATGACATCGAGTGCCGCTTCGGCGCCGATTGAATTGGTCCCACCGCGAGTTTTTCGGGTATGAATCACTCCGGGCCGGCACCAACCATGAGTTCTACTTTTCTGGATAACGTCCACGGTTTTTTGAACAGAAGGTCCGTTATCCATTCGGTGGAGTGGCGACTGAATGTCGGCGTCGTACCGATTTCCAGCTCCGCCCCAAACTCGCGCTTGGAGCGCCGCCTAGCTCAACGATTGCGAGACGTTCTTTTGGATGGACGATTGGGCGAGAATGGGGTGATAGCAGCTAACGGGCAGAAGCAAAAGAAGCTTTGGGCCCACGGCGTAGCTCCCCCGCAATTTCATGTCGTAATCCTGTCATCCCGACAGAACCAGAAACTGGAAACGGGTATTATAGGTATAGGTCCTGGTCAATCAGAAAGGCAAAAGGTTTACGATGCGGTGGTTTAAGATCATGCGACAGCAGAAACTGCTGTCTTTGAGTCTCCTGCTGGTTACGCTTTCCATCGGGATCGTGATTGGCACGGTGATCAACACAGGAGTGCGTGCCGCCCGAGGACAAAATATCGCACCGGACGCATCGCCCCTGGTGGTCCCGAACCCCGTCCTGCTTGGGAACGAGTTCACCAAACTGGCCAAGAAACTGGAACCATCCGTTGTATATATCACCGCCGACTTCACGCAAAAAGTGGCCGCCGAGAGTCCCCACAAGCGTGGAGAACAGCAGTCTCCCGATTCCGGCGACGAAGGCATGGACCTGTTTAAGCGTTTCTTCCGCAACGGCCCAACCGGAGATTTACCGCAGCGTCCATTTCGCCAGGAACAGTCCGGCACCGGATTTGTGGTGGATAAGAACGGATACATCATCACCAACAATCACGTCATCGCCAAAGTGGATCACATCAAGGTGAAGCTCCACAACGGGGATACGGGCGAGTATCGCGCCAGGGTGATCGGTTTCGATCCGGAAACGGATCTCGCAGTAATCAAGATCGATCCCCGGGGTCCGCTGGTCCCCGTCACAATCGGAAATTCCGACGCTGTACAAGTGGGCGATTGGGCGGTTGCCATTGGCTCCCCGTTTGGGTTGGATGCCTCAGTTACAGCCGGCATCGTCAGTGCACTTGGGCGCGACATCGGCGGAGCGTTGCAGCTTCAGCGCTTCATCCAGACCGACGCCGCCATCAATCCCGGCAACAGCGGCGGTCCGCTGCTCAACATTCGCGGCGAAGTAATCGGCGTGAATACCATGATCGCCACCCAGAGCGGCGGCTATCAAGGCATCGGGTTCGCGTTGCCCATCAATATGGTGGCGCGCGTTTATAACGACGTGATCCGCACCGGCCGCGTCACGCGCGGTTCCATCGGAGTGCAATGGCAAAAGGCTGACAACAAGCCGGAGTTGTTCCGTGCGCTCGGCTCCAAGCCAGGGGTGCTGGTGAATGTTGTCAAGAAGGGCGGACCCGCCGATAAAGCCGGCATCAAGGTGGAAGACATCATCACTTCGATGAACGGGACGCCGGTGAAGGATGGAGACGATCTGGTGGCGCGAGTCGCCGATACGGCAATAGGAACAGCCGTGACACTCACCGTGGATCGCGACGGCAAAACCATGGATTTCAAAGTCACCATCATGGACCGTGCCGAAGTTTGGGCGGATGTTTTGAAGGACGATCCGCGTTTTGAGGATTCCCACCCGGATCCAGAGGATCCGGCCAAATCGGACGTAACGCCGCAATACAAGTTCGGGATGAAACTGCACGCGCTGACCGACGCCGAGCGTACCTCCATGGGCCTGGAAGGCAAGGGCGGCCTGGTGATCCGCAGCGTGGACTCGGGCTCGTTCGCCGAGGATATTGGCTTGACCGAGAAGGACGTGATTGTTGCGATTAACCGCAAGCCGGTGAGCACGGTTGAGGACGTACTCAAGATTCAGAGCTCGCTAAAAGCCGGCGACGCGGTTGCGTTCCACATTATGCGATCCAGCCCGGGCGGCCGGGGTCATGCGCCGCAATGGAATAGCATCTTCGTCCCGGGGACATTGCCGCCTCAGTAAACGTGGGGCAGGCGCTTCCGCCTGCCAACTATTTCCAATTCAGCAAGCGGTCCGTGATTCTACTGCTGCGAGTGCCCACTTTGCGGTCGCGGCTGATTCTCAGTGCCGCGACCGGCAGGAAGCGCTACCAGCAATGCACGGCCACGCGATCTGTACTCGCTCCCTTGCAGTCGCGGCTCGGTTTGGCATCTTGATTTGATATACTGGCTCTGCACTCCAGGATGCATCCCGTCCGCGGAAAGGGACGATCCCACCTGGCTTGTTGGGTTGTACCGAACATCAACCTCACTTCTGCCCGTCACAGCGGACACCGGGCGACTAGAAGGAGGACTGATGTCCCGTCAATTACCCGTTAAACCAAACCTCGAACATCTTAGAGAACAAGCCAAAGAGCTACTCCGCAGTGTCCAACAAGGTGACGCTGCGGCGCTGGAGCTTTTCCGTTCTCACGTTTCATTTTCCGCGCCTGCAAGTTTGAAACTCGCCGACGCGCAACACGCGATCGCCCGCGATTATGCATTTGCCAGTTGGCCGAAACTGAAGGACCATGTGGAGTCCCTCGCGAAAGCAGCTCAACCAGGCGAGATGCTCAATCGAGCGATTCGCGCCCAGGACGCTGCCAAGACCGCGCAGGTGCTGGATACTTATCCCGAGTTGAAGACTCAACTCAACGAACCCATGCCCGGGTACGGCGCTGGAATGCAGGCGCTTCTCGCGGCCGTGCAGCGAAGCGACCGCCCGACCATCGATGTCCTGCTCCAAGCCGGCGCCGATATCAATGCCAGAAGCCACTGGTGGGCTGGAGGCATCGGAGTTCTGGATGAATGCTCGCAGGAGATGGCGGCATTTCTCATGGAGCGCGGCGCGCAGTTGGATGCGCATTCGGCGGCGCGTCTGGCAATGCTGGACCAGCTGCGGGAACTGGTGAGCGCCCATCCGGCAGTGCTGGCCATTCGCGGCGCTCGCGGACAAACCCCCCTGCATTTCGCTTCCACCGTGGAAGCGGCGCAGTACTTGCTGGAACAAGGCGCCGACCTGGATGCGCGCGATCTCCAACACGAGTCCACTCCAGCGCAACATATGGTTCGCGTGGTTCAGGCGCGTTATTATCCACGCGACCGGCAGGATATCGCGCGCTTTTTGGTGGCTCGCGGCTGCCGTACGGATATTCTTATGGCGGCCGCCTTGGGTGACATGAAATTGGTTCGCCGGCATGTTGAAGACGATCCGGCCTGCATCCGAATGCGTGTCTCAGAAGCATTCTTTCCTAAGCAAGATTCACGCAGCGATGGCACGGTCTACACGGAGCTCTTCGGCCGCGAGAGGACCCCGCATTTGGTGGCACGCGATTTCGGTCACGAGGATGTTTTCCGATTCCTGATGGAGCGCAGTCCAGAAGATGTGAAGCTCGCCCAGGCCTTTGAACTGGGTGACGAAGGAATCTTCCGTGAGTTGCTGGCGAAGCGCCCGAATCTGGTAGAGACGCTGTCGGACGACGAACGCCGCCAGCTTCCCGACGCCGCGCAAAACAACAATACTGCGGCCGTGCGGCTGATGCTCGCGGCGGGCCTACCAGTGGATGCCAGGGGCGAATATCAAATGACGCCCCTGCAGTGGGCTGCCTGGCACGGAAACGCGGAGATGGTCCGGGAGATCCTTCGCTATGGTCCCAAAGTGGAATTGAGCTGCCAGCATGAAATCACGGCGCTCGGTTCCGCCCTGCACGGCTCTGAAAATAGCTGGCACCGGGATACCGGAGACTATGCCGCCACGGTGGAAGCGCTCATGGATGCGGGCGCTAAACCACCCAAACTCACAGACGATCTGGAAGCGAGCCAAGCCGCTCGCGAAGTCCTCAGGCGGTACGAGGAACGCCAGGCGGGCAAATCCGGATAAGGCCGTGGCGCACGCTCCCAAGAATGCGTGCGCTACAAGCCATCTGGTCACCGCACCAATACAATAGTGTTATCGGAGCGCCGCATGCTCGATCGCATTGCACAATTCGCCGCGCGTCATCAAATGCTCCCGCCCTTGAGCCGCGTGGGCATTGCTGTCTCCGGAGGCGCCGACTCGGTCTTTTTGCTGCATGTGCTTCGCGAACTGGGCCCGCGCTGGGATCTCCAACTTAGCGTCGTCCACGTCGAGCACGGCATGCGGGGCGCCGAATCCATCGAAGACGCCGGATTCGTTCAAGCACTCGCCCAGACTCTTGGACTGCCTTTCCACATCCACCGTGCCAACGTTCCGGCGATCCAAGACAATCAGGAACAAGCGGCCAGGCATGTTCGCCATGGGTTTTTCGAACAACTCATCCGCGCCGGTGTAGTGGATCGCATCGCCACCGGCCACACGCGCGGCGATCAATCCGAAACGGTGCTCTATCGAATCCTGCGTGGCTCAGGGTTGGCTGGACTGGCGGGCATTCTGCCGGTGACCAAGGAAGGCCTGGTTCGGCCGCTGCTGGAAATCGGCCGCACAGAAATCGAAGCGTGGCTCGGCGAGCGAGACATTGCCTGGCGCGAGGACGCGTCCAATGAGAATCGCGTCTACGCGCGCAACCGCCTGCGCCACGAAATCCTTCCGCTGTTACGCGAGACCTTCAACCCCAATCTGGACGAAACCCTGTCCAACATGGCGACTGTAGCCCGCGATGAAGAGCTCTACTGGGAATCGACACTCTCACTTCCGCCGCCCCCAGTCCCCAGCCCCCAAACCCTGGAAGTGGAGCAATTGACGTCAACACTTCCAGCCGTCGCCCGCCGCATGATCCGCCGGGCCATCGCCCAGGCCAGAGGAGACCTGCGCCAAATTGATTTCGGCCACGTGGAACGCATCCTCGAAATGGCCCGCTCCCGCACCGGACATGACCGCGTGCAGCTTCCTGGCCTGGAAGCGGTCCGGTCCTTCGAATGGATCCGTCTGGTCCCAGTGGACGCCTACCGCCTGCCCTCCAATTTTTCGTTTGCCATTGCCGCGCCCGGATCGGTGGAACTGCCCGGGTCACAAACGCGTATTACATTGCAGGTGTTGGAGAAAACGGAAATCGCGCAAGCTTGTGTTAGAGTGGGAGATGAACTGGACTGGCAGCGCCTCAATCGAAAAGA
>Ga0302326_10014930_pt1 | contig 16381 bp, 11 predicted proteins | sample Palsa_T0_3_FD_202264 | JGI IMG/M metagenome (GOLD analysis project Ga0302326, IMG submission 202264) | Peat permafrost microbial communities from Stordalen Mire near Abisko, Sweden - Palsa_T0_3 | ecosystem: Environmental > Terrestrial > Soil > Palsa > Peat permafrost | place: Sweden: Abisko... | reverse complement strand
GGTCTTACCGATCGGCAGCCGCTTTCCCGACGTCAAGTCGCGGCTTAACCGGCGTATCGGCGATGGCCGCGGGGGGAGTCTCGTACCGCTCGAGCATCTGCTGCTGACCGGCGACTTTCCGCCCGCGAGCAATATCACCGACACCCTGTTTCCCGAGCGCGAGCATCTGAAGTCCGGCGTCAAGGTCAGCTTCAACGATCCCAAGGGACTGATTTCGATAGGGCAGCATCGCGCCGTGCTCGCCGTGCTCGATGAACTCGATCGGCGCTCGCCGGCAGCCGCGCTCAGCTACGTCGTCGAGCGCCGTCACGAGCATGTGACGTTTCACCATCCGGTGCAGGTCCATAATGGTGTCGCGCGCGCGACTATCGACGTCGCCCAGCTCGAGAAGCGATCCGACTTCGCCCGTGCCCTGCGCGACGAACTCGAAGCCGCCACCGCGGCGGCCGAACCGGTATGGCTCGACGCCGATTTTGTGCGCTACGACCAGACCTGCGCGTGGGATTTCAACCGCGCGTTCTGGCGCTACCTGAGCGTATGGGAAAACGTCACCGGCAAGAGCTATCAGCGCGCGCTGCCCAAGGGCAAAGCCGAATCGAACCATCAGGAGTTTATCGATGAGGCCGCTGCGCGGCTGGCCGACCACGTGCGCGAGCTCGAGCGCGAAGGCTCGCTCGGCGCCGGCGATGAATTGTGGGTGAGCGAGAAGGCGCCGGGCTCCGGCGGCTTCATGGCCGGGCTGCTCGACTACTTCCGCAAGGCCCATCCCGATTACTACCGCCGCCTGCGCGTGGTGCTGTCGGATATTTCGGCTGACGTGCTTTCGATCGCGGCGCATGAGCTCAATCGCCGCGGCCATCTGCCCTCGCCCGCTGAAGGCCCGCGTATCATGTTCTGGCCGCTCGGCGGCGGCCGTCCGCCCGAGACCGCGGGTGGCGAGTTTGTCGACGACGTCCCGCGCGGCCGCTTCATCTACATGCGCCACGCGAATTTTTTCGATCAGCTGCCGACGCGGCTGTTCGCCCATCAGGACGGCCGCTATTACGAACTTTACGTGCGCGCGGCGATCGATCCGGAAAAGCTCGCCGCTCTCGAAGAAAAGTACGACCTGACGCTGGCACGCCTGCGCGACGTTATCGGCGAGGCGGTAGATCTCGGCACGCTCGACGACGATCTGAAGGCGCGCTTTATCGGCTTCTGGAGCGCGGTGTGGGAGTCGGTGAAGCTGCGCGAGGACTTCCGCCCGCTCGCCCGCATGGCCGACGTCCACGCCGACGGCGCCGAAATTGAGCGGCTGTTCGACTCGGCCGGCAACATGCGCTTCGTCACCAGCGACGTCGCCACCGCGATAATGCGCGAGGACCTGCGCCTGCTCCATCCGACCAACGGTTATGCCGCCTTCACCGATATCTTTTTGCAGCGAGCCAGCGAGTTCAACGAGCGCTGGATCGAGCTCGCTAAGTACGACAACGGCGTCTGGGTCGGCACCAACGGCCTGCTGATGACCCATCTGCTCGGACGCGACGGCTACCGATGCGGCTACTATCCGGTCGAGCTGACGCTCGGATCGCCCAGCGCGGTTTATACGATGAGCGTGTCGCGCGGCGATGAGGCCGGCTTCGCCCTGACGCCCGAGCTGATCCAGGAGCTGACCGGGATCGCCGCCGCCGAGGTGCAGGAAAGCACGCTCACCGGCCTGCCGCGGCGCGTGCGCAACAACCTGCGCGACCTGCCCGCCCTGATGGACAGCGTCGAGCCCGACCTTGACTGGGGGCGGCGAACCTTCGACGACTCGCTCGACCTGACCCGCCTGATGCGCGAGCTGTACTACCATTCGCCGCCGTCGGTCGGTGAGAACTCGCTGTTCGTCAAGATGGCGGCGCTGGTCGGCGATCTGGTCGATCGCTATCGCGGCCGGCGCATCAGGATCGACGTCGATCTGACCGAGCATGACCTGCGCGCGCTCGAAGATTTTCTCGACCATCGCCCGATCGCCGAATTGCCGCTCGAGCTGGCCCGAATCGGCGGTAATGGCGCTAACGGCAATGGTAACGCTAACGACGATGAGTACGTGCGCGTGCGGCTGCGGCTGCCGACGATCGCGCATAAGCTGCGCCACAACGAATTCCTGATGCTCGCGGAAGTCGACCTGCCGCGGGCGCAATCGCTCGAACAGCTCCGCCGGCGCATTCTGCAGTTCCAGCGCCATGTCGATGCGGTCTCGCTGACTTCGGGCCGGATGGCCGATCCGCGCTTTCTGCGCAGCCGCGAGATGCTGAAGATGCCGCTGTTCCGGATGGTCCAGCCCGACCGCCTGTTCGTCACGCTAGAGATGTGCGAGCGCCAGGCGCTCGATCTCGAAGGCGATATCCGCGGCGCGGAGGCCCACGGCGTCCATAATATTTTTATCGTGACGGGCGATTTCGATCGCGGCGCGCGCTGGTGGCTTGATTCGCCGCACGGTATCGCGCTGGCCGACCGGCTGCGCAATGGCGAAGGCGCCGACGGCCGCCTGATAGAGCATCGATCGCGCTCGCTTATCGCAGGCGCGCTGACCTGGAGCGGTATTCCCGATATCACCAGCCGAATCGAACGCGATATCGAACTCAAAGTCCGCGCCGGCGCCGATCTGCTCTTCACCCAGCCCGTCTACGATCTGAAACTGTCGACCGGGATGCTCGACATGATGGCCGCGCGCGGGCTCGACAGCGAAGTCCGCGTGGTCGCCGAAATTCTGCCGCTGCTCAGCCTCGAGATGATTCGCAACTTGAGCCGGACGCCCGGAATTAATGTGCCGCCCGAGATGCTCGCCGCCTACGAACGGATCGACGCGAATGTCGGCGCGTTTTACGGCGACGCCGATACGGCCGCTCTCGACCCCGAGGCGCAGGCCGCGAGGTTCGCCGAGCGGGTCTTTGCTGGCGTCAACGATATTCCCGGGTTCGAAGGGTTTTTCTCGGCCGAGCGCGCCAGGGCAATCTACCGTCCTATCAGCAAGGCGGTTGCCGACGCGCGATCGAAAACGTCCAAGGGAAAAGAGTTCGAAGAGGGCCGCCGGGCGGCCGGCCGCGCCGCGCTGACCGAAATCGGCTTCACGCTGGCCGAACGAATCATGGCGGCGCTGGTAAATCATGGCCGCGTCGCCGGCTTCCTGTTCGTCGCCCGCAACGGCCGCGATTTACGCCGCCTGACCGCGCGCACCAACAAGCTGCTCGCCGACGATGCCAACGCCCGCGCGGCGCGCAAGCCCGACAACCATCGGCCAACGCAAATCGGCGCCGAACGCGGGCGCCGCTATGGCCACGAACTGGTCGAAGTCGCCGATCGTCTCGCGCCCCTCGGCCTGGCGCTGCCCGACGGCACTCCGACCAACCTGCGCCTGCCCGCGGTAATCCAGAGCGCCAATCGCGAGGGCCCCAGCGTCGTGACGCGGCTCGATCTGGACGGTATCGATGAGCCCGGGCGGCTGCCGCTCGAATTCGAAACCCTGGCCGAAGCGCTCGGGCGCCGGCCCGCCGATGAACCCGTCGACCTGCGCGTGCTGTGCGTGCCGGCCGGATGGGAACGCAATTCGGCGATGATGCGGGCGACGATCGAGACGGCAGACTGCGAAATCCGCATGAACCTGCGCGCCGCCGACGCCGCGACGACCGATCCGCGTCGCCTGCGGGTGCGCGTTCATGGCGAGCCGCTAAAGTCGCGTATCGCGCGCGGAATCGAGCGCCATCCCCATCTCTACGGTGTCGCCGTGCTGGGCGAGTTCTGGCTCAAGCATCCGATATTCGGGCAGGTGCTGTGCGGCGGCCCCTGCGGAATCAGCGGTGCGTGGCAGTTCACCTGCACGATGGGCAAGACGTTCACGTCGAAGCGGCAGATAGAAAATAATCTGCTCAACCGGCCGATCTTCATTGCCGCCCGCGATCGCGCCTCGGTCTCGACGGTCCGGCGAACGGCGTGGGCCGGATGGGAGCGCGTGATGCGCGCGATGCTATGGCCGCCGATCGCGCTGCGCCGGGGAATCGTCGCGATAGCCGCGCGGATTCCGAGCGACTGGTATCTCAACGCCAAAGGCGTTTTTCAGGCCGCCGTCACGCGGGCCGTGAACCATCTTGAATGTCCCAAGTCGCTGCGCAATGGCGCCTGTGGCGCGCCGAGCGCCACAGGCCTATGTGGCGAGCTGATGAATTACGGAATCAACAAGCCGTGCGTCTTCTGCTATCGCAACGCGCGCGACCGCCGCGGCCATGATCGGGCCGAGGCGCTGATACTGCGCGCCCGCCGATTGCGCGAAAGCCGATGGCGCCGGATAACGGCGCCGGCCGCCGCGCTGATGGAGATTGCGGCGGGCTTTGCCGATCGCCGGCCTCTTTCCGTGCAGCTCTACCCGCGCGTCGATACCGAGGTGCCCGGCGCGTCCGCAATCGTCAATTCGATGGCCCGGCGCTACGACGGCGCGAAAGTTTTCGGCAACCCCGATTTGCTGCCGCAATCGATCGCCCATTCCGAGATCGAACTCGAAGTCCGCACACCGGAAAGCCGCCGGATATTGTCCGAGGTGCGCCGGCGCCTGCGCAACGTCGCCCCGCTGTTCGAAAATCGCGGCTTGATCGTCGCCACGATGCTCGAAGCGCTTGCGAGCTCGGCTGCCGGCTTCCGTCCCCGCCATGAACGCGACGGCCATGAAGATACCACCTACGAGCGGATGTTCATGGCGCAGATCGGCGCACCGACCCGCCGCGCCGACCGCCACCTATAAGCTGCGCGCGCGGGCTTGTATCGATCGGAATCGCTGGAATCAAAATTATCGATTGGCAGGCGACGCTGAGCCGCCGCGAGCCGACCGTTTCAGTACCGAGGCGGGGGCGCTGTCTGAATCGATTGCGTGGTGTTCGGAAGTTGCGGCGTCGCCGTGGCTCCGGGCGCGCTCATGCCGGGCAGTGGCGCGGCGTGCCAGGCTTCCACCGGCTGCAAGGCCGACGGCGGCACGTAGGGCATCGCGCTGGCAATACCGAACTGCCGGCTCGTCAGGTAAGAGGTTCCCGGCGCCGGGCTGTGAATGATTACCGGGACCACCTGCTGATACTGAAAAATGTTCCACAGCTTGAAAGACATGTCCTGGACCTGGCCTAGCCGAAGCTCGTCGGTGTCGTAGTCGACGATAATTCCGGAGAGCAGCACGGCTCCATTTTCCTTGCGCAGGGAATAGGTTCCGGGCGGCAGCTCGGCCGAGAATTCGCCGCGGGGTCCGGTCGGCGCCAGAAAATTATCCCGCGTGATCGAGTTGGTGTAATGAAGCTGGCGATTGGCGCCCGACGAGTCGTCCAGACCGCTGAACACACCGCTGACCGTCGCCGCGCCGGCGGGAATCGCGAGGCGTGCAATCAAGAGTGCGGTCGAGAGTGCGCCGAAGATCACGAGGATCAGATGTTTCAGCGAGTCCATCTTTTTTCTATTCCTGAGCAGGCCGATTCCTTCGTTCAACGACTAACAGTATGAATCGGCTCGCGATCCATCTCAACCCCGCAGCGCTCATTCAGCAACGCCTATTTTCTGGACCGCTATTTTCCAGTTAGGGCGCGCTGGTCGGGAAATTTGGTGATTAGCTGATGCGCATACTGAGCGCTCATCTTTGCGGCCGCGACTCTGAAAGCCACTGTATTGTTGTTGGGGGTCGGCGGGATCGATCGCGGCGCCCACGAAGCCTGCGAAGGTGACGACGGCGGCGGTGCCGACGGCGACGGTATCTGCGAATCGGCAGGTGGCGGAGGCGAGTCGGTCCGCGGCGCGCCGAGGTCAATCGCTTTCGAGACGCTGGCAACCGGGCGCGCATCTACGACCGGCGAATAGCCGCCGCCCATTCCGAACTTCTCGCCGATAAACTTCAGAATCGAAGTATGGTCGAAGACTTCACCGCATACCCGCGCCGACACCAGTGGCGAGATGACGATCGCCGGGACGCGCACGCCGCTGGTGGAAAAGTTCGCATAGGCGGCCGGCGGCGTCGCGATAGTCGGCAGAGGAATCGGCGAGACGTGATCGAAAAAAGCGCCGTGCTCGTCGTAGGTGAGAATCATCACGGTGCGGTTCCATCGCGCCTGATTGGCCGCCAGCGCATTGAACACCTTGAGCATCAGACGCTGCCCACCGAGTATCGATGACGGCGAATGATCGTCGGTGGCGTCACCCATGTTGGGAGCGTCGGTGTAGGTCGGCTCGATGAAGATCACTTGCGGCCAGGTCGCGTCGGCTTCGAGCTCGGCGTCGATCGCCAGCCGATCGATCCGGCGGAAGGAGTCGCTGGTCGCGATTGCCGGGAGCCAGCGCGGCATGATGCTGAAAAACGGGAACATGCCGTCGTGATAAACGCGCCAGCGGACGCTGTGGTTGTTGAGCCAGTCGTAGACGAGCGTCTGGTTGGGCAGCTCGGTGACGTTGCCTTCTATCAGCGAATAGCCCGACATCGCCATCAGGCGGTTGGGCTGCGTGCTGGCGGGAATCGGCGCGAACCATCGGTCGCAGATGCAATAATTGCGGGCGAGGAAATCAGTAACGGGATCATCGTCGCCGGTGTAGTAGCACATCACTTCGGAGTCGCCGCTGGCGCTGGCGATAAAGCCGTCCATCGGAAATGAGCCGTCGCCGCATGGTTTGCCGAGCTGGATGGTAATATCGCGGCGCTCATGCGGCGGGTCGGGAATCTGCCAGGCTTCCAGCGGCATCGGTTCGTAGGAGAAGCCGTCGAGCGGATTGATATTGGCGACGCTTTTGAGCCAGGCCTGATCGTCGCGCAGGCCGTCGACCTTCATGCCGCCGTACTTGGGCAGGCTCAGATAGCCGAGCATGTGATCGAACGAGCGGTTCTCCATCAGCATAACGACGACGGTATCGAACAGATTCAGATCCATCACGACTCTCTCTTGCTTGCGGCTCTCTCTTTACGACTCTCTCTTTTTCCCAGTCGATGGAAACAAAAACGCCCGATTCATATCAAGCTAAGGCTATGGCGGATAGCCGAGCCGGATCGCGTGTGCCGTTGACAGATACCTCGATTCGGTCTGTGATAACGGAAATCGGCAGGTTCCCGGCACGGCCGCGAATCGGTCGCCTCGAATCGCAAGGAGAGATCGCGATGCACGAACAACCGCATAAGAATCCCGAGCGCGAGGCGTACTACCGGAAAATTGCCGCCAAGGATATGCAACCGCTGTGGGAACTGCTGCAGGGAATCCAGGGTAACGATCCGCCGACGCCCGAAGTGCCCGTTATCTGGCACTACGAAGATGTCCGCCCGATGCTGATGGAAGCCGGAACGCTTATCACCGCGCGAGAGGCCGACCGTCGCGTGCTGGTGCTGCAAAATCCGACCTTCGCGGGACAGAAGCTGCCGCGTGCGACTCATTCGCTTTACGCTGGCCTGCAATTGATCATGCCGGGCGAAATCGCGCCCAGCCATCGCCATACGCAGAGCGCGCTGCGCCTGATCGTCGAAGGATCGGACGCCTACACGGCGGTCAACGGCGAGAAAACCTACATGAAGCCGGGCGACTTCGTGATCACGCCATCGTGGACCTGGCACGACCATGGCAATGAAACCAAGGAGCCGATGGTATGGCTCGACGGCCTGGATATCGCGCTGGTGGATCTCCTTAACGTCAGCTTCTTCGAGGCGTTCGGCGAGGACAAATTTCCAGTTGATCGACCCGAGGGCGATTCGAACGCGCGCTATGGCGCCGGCATGATGCCCGATGGCTACGCCCAGCGTGGCCACACCAGCCCTATCTTGAATTACAGCTACGACCGCACCCGCGAGGCGCTCGATCAAATGGCGCGGCGCGGCGACTACGACGACCATGACGGCCTCAAGATGCGCTATATCAATCCGGTCACCGGTGACTGGGCGATGCCGACGATCGGCACCTGTATCCGCCTGTTGCCGAAGGGCTTTTCGACCAAGCCCTACCGCTCGACCGACGGCACTGTCTATATCGCTATCGAGGGCAGCGGACGCACGATTATCAACGGCACGCCATACGACTGGAAAGAGCACGACGTCTTCGTTGTGCCGAGCTGGCGGCCCCACTATCACGAAGCGTCGAGCGAAGCGGTCCTGTTCAGCTTTTCCGACCGGCCGGTACAGGAGAAACTGGGACTGTTCCGGGAAAGCCGGGCGTGAGCGAATCGGAACGCTACCTCGTCAGCCGGCGCACGGTACACGTCGGATGGGGCGACTGCGACGCCGCGCAAATCGTTTACTATCCGAACTATTTCCGCTGGATGGACCAGGGGACCGGCGAGTTGTTCGAGCGTGTGGGCCTGTCCCATAAGGCGATACGCGAGATCAACGGCGTCGGTATTCCGCTGGTCGACGCCCACGCGAGCTTTCGTATCTCGTCGTCATTTGGCGACGATCTTCAACTCGACAGCACGGTCGTCGAATGGGGCCGGACGAGTTTCAAGGTGAGCCATCGGTTTTATGAATCGAAGGGCGTGCTGGCCGCCGAAGGCACGGAAGTCCGGGTGTGGGCCGTACCGCATCCGGATAATCCCTTCCGGGTCGGCACGGCGCCGATTCCCCGCGAGATTATCGAAAGATTTCTGCTTAGGTAGGCGGCTTCGCGATTAAATGGGCCGCTTCGTGGGATCGCAGATACGCCGCGATTAGTGCCGGATCAGGCTGATTTCAGGACTTTTCCGGAGCGGATACAGCGGGTGCATACGAGAATCCGGCGGACGCCGCCGCCGATCGCCGCGCGCACCTGGCGTAGATTGGGATTCCAGCGCCGCTTGGTCTTGTTGTTGGCATGGCTCACGTTGTTGCCAACCGAGGGCCCCTTGCCGCATATGACGCACTGTCTCATCGCAACCACCAGAAGAAGAGAATATCCCTAATCAATCGACCATACAGGCTGTCGGCGGCGCGATCAAACCGGATACTCCCATCGGAAGCTCGGCTGTCTCATGTTGATTCAGGATGGCACCACCCCCGATAACCGCTTGAGTCGGCAGCCACGAGGCTTATGCTGTAATGAATCGCGATATTGGCCGATAAATCACAATATTGGCGCAGCATGACCGAACGTATCATCCATATCCTGCCCGAACGGGTCGCGAGCCAGATTGCGGCCGGCGAGGTGGTCGAGCGGCCGGCCTCTGCCGTCAAGGAACTCGCCGAGAACGCGATCGACGCCGGGGCGCGCTCGATCGCCGCCGAGATCGACGGTGGCGGCCGCGATCTTATCGCGGTGGCCGACGACGGCTGCGGGATGGGCCGCGACGACGCGATCGTCTCGCTGCGCCGTCACGCCACCTCGAAGATCCGCGACGCCGCCGACCTTCATGCGGTGCGCACGCTCGGCTTCCGCGGTGAGGCGCTGGCGTCGATCGCGAGCGTCTCCAACCTCACGATGCGGACGCGCCGCGCCGAAGATCCCCACGGCACGGAACTGGTCGTTCGCGGCGGCCATTGTGATAGACCGATGGCCTGCGCGATCGCCATCGGCACGCGAATCGAAGTGCGCGATCTCTTTTTCAACACTCCCGCGCGCCTCAAGTTCCTTAAGACCATCGCGACGGAGCAGAGCGCGATCGTCGACGTCATCCAGCGCCTCGCGATCGCCAACCCGGCTATCGCATTCAGTCTCGATGCGGGCGGTAGGAAATTACTCGAGATGCCGCGGGCTCGCTCGATAGTCGAACGTTTCCGAGGGCTTTTTGGCGATCGGATGGCCGCCGCGATGCTCCCGTTCGAGGTCGCCGCGCCTGGCGCCAGGGTTCATGGTATCGCCGCATCGAGCCAGACCTCGTTTGCCGGTCCACGGATGATCTTCACCTGTGTCAACGGCCGCGTAGTACGCGATCGCGCGCTCGCCCGCGCAATCGCGCAGGCCTATCAGACCCTGATGCCGCGCGGACGCCATCCCGGGGTCGTCCTCCTGATCGAAATGAACCCCGACGACGTCGACGTCAACGTCCATCCGATGAAAACCGAGGTGCGCTTTCGCAACTCGGGCGGTATCTTCGAGCTGGTCTATCGGGCGCTGCGCGCACGGTTGTCCGATCAGACCGGTCAGACTGGCCAAACTGTTCAGGCTGGGTACGCGCCAACGACCGTTACGAACGGCTCGACTGTGGCTCCGTCAGCCGTGGTGGCCGAAAACACGTTCCCTGTTACTGGCCTTACCGGGTCGGGCGGAACTGCTGCAGCGGGACTTGCCGATACCGCGCCGACGTCATTCGATAGCGCCGACCCTGCCCGTTATCGGCCGCTGCGCCTGGTCCCCGACAGTCCCCGGACTGCGCCGTCGCAGCCGGCGCTGCGTCTCGGATTCGGATCGGCAGGGCGCGGACGCGACCAGTCGTCAAATACTCCGCCAGGTGGCACGGGAACTCTTCCGAACGGCCATCCTAACGGTGCTGGCGGTATACCGGCTTATTCGGAGCTTAAGGTTATCGGGCAACTTTTCGCCGGTTATATCGCGCTGGAGGGTCCTGACGGACTGATTCTCGTCGATCAGCATGCCGCCCATGAGCGGGTGACCTTCGAACGTCTGAAGGCGCAGCTCGCCGACGGGTCCGTAGAGGTGCAGGCGCTGCTGACGCCGATTCCGCTCGAACTCGACCCGGCGCGCATCGCACAGATCGAGCCGTCGATTCCCGGCCTCAACGCGATCGGCTTCGAAGTCGAACGTTTCGGTCCCGCGTCGATTGTGCTCAAGGGCGCGCCCGCGGTCTTCGGCACGGAAGACCCGGTCCGCCTGCTGACCGATATGCTCGATGACCTCGGCGACGGCGGCGCGATCGGCGGCCGCAACATCTTTGAGGACCTGCTGAAGCAACTCGCCTGTCACGGCTCGATTCGGGTCGGTCGGATGCTCGACGGAACCGAGATTACCGCCCTGATGGCCGACCTCGACCGCACCGCGTTCAAGACCAATTGTCCCCACGGCCGCCCGACCCATATCAATTTTGGCCGCGGTCAGATTGAGCGGATGTTCCGCCGATGAGCCCCGCGAATCCAATCGGACCGGCAACCGAGATCGCCCGCGCCGGCTTCATTGTCGGACCTACCGGTTCGGGCAAGTCGGCCCTCGCGATCGAACTCGCGTCCTCCCTGGGCGCCGAGATCGTGAACGCCGATTCGCGGCTCTTCTATCGAGGACTCGATATCGGCACCGCCAAGCCGACAGCCGCCGAACGCGCCCGCGTGCGCCATCATCTGATCGATATCCGCGATCCCGATGAACCGCTTGATATCGCGAGCTTTCTCGTGATGGCGCGCGACGTCTTTGCCGAGGTTGGCAGCCGCGGGCGGCGGATTATCGTGGTCGGCGGGAGCGGTCTCTACCTGCGCGTCCTGCGGCATGGAATATGTGCGGCGCCGCCGGGCGCACGGGACTATCGGGATCGTCTGCGCGCGCTCGCCGATCGAGGCGGTATCGCCAATCTGCATGACGAACTCGCGACGATCGATCCGGCCGGGGCTGCCCGTATCGGCCGTGGCGATTTCGTCCGAATCGCGCGCGCCCTCGAAGTTTTTCATCTGACCGGCATCCCATTGAGCGAATATCAGGCGCGTGATTCGCAACAGCGTGATCTGCGTGACGCCGATCCCGCCGCGCCGGCACGCCAGATGGTGATCGGCCTCGCCGTCGATCGCCCGCAGCTTTACGAATCGCTCGATCGCCGCTTCGACGCGATGGTGTCGGCCGGGCTCGTCGAAGAAGTCCGCGACCTGCTCGCGCGCGGCTACGGTCCCGATCGGGCGCCGCTGGCGACGATCGGTTACCGTCAGATTGCCGAGTATATTGACGGTCGTCGCGCACTCGACGACGCGATCGCGATCGCCAAACGCGAGACACGGCGGCTGGCCAAGCGTCAGCTCACATGGTTTCGCGCCGAAGATGATATTGTGTGGCTCGCCTCCGAGGGCGCGGCGCCGTCCGCGCTGGCTATGATGGCGGAATTCTTCGCCTCGCCAGCGACATTGGATAACGGCGAGCCGAATGGAAAAGAGCGTAACGGTAACGGCACTGATGGAATTTCCCCAACCTGATCTGGAAGCGCGGATCGACGAGTTGAACGCGCGGCTTGGTCGCGTGGCTTCGCCGCGTGAGCGTGCGACGATCGCCGGCGAGCAGCGGACGGTCGAGCGCAAGTGGGCGGCGAGCCTCGCCGCGATCGATCGCGTGCGTCTGGCGCGCCATCCGGCGCGTCCGCAGACGCTCGATTACGTCGAACGCCTGTTCACCGGCTTTATCGAGATTCACGGCGACCGGCGCTTTTCCGACGACGGTGCGATCGTCGCCGGAGTCGGCTACTTCCGCCGCCGCCCGGTCGCGATCGTAGGCCATCAGCGCGGCCGCTCGACCCGCGAGCGGATCGTGCGCAACTTCGGCAAGCCCCGCCCCGAGGGCTATCGCAAGGCGGCGCGGGTTTACGAGATGGCCGACCGCTTCGGCTTGCCACTGATAACTTTTGTCGATACCCAGGGCGCTGATCCGGGCGTCGGCGCCGAAGAGCGCGGACAGGCCGAAGCGATCGCCCATAACCTCGAACTGATGGGACGCCTAGGCGTGCCGATAATAAGTTGCGTGATTGGCGAGGGCGGTTCCGGTGGCGCGCTGGCGCTGGGCGTCGGCAACGTCATCCTGATGCAGGAATATGGCTCCTATTCGGTGATCACGCCCGAGGGGTGCGCCGCGATATTATGGAAAGCGGCAGGACCCGAAAAGGTTGCGGTGGCGGCGGCGGCGCTGCGGCTCTCAGCGCCTGACCTGAAGGCGCTCGGCATTATCGATGAGATAGTTCCCGAGCCCGCCGGCGGAGCCCATCGCTCCGCCGAAGCGGCCGCGGTCGAGTTGGGTGGTGCGATTGGACGCGCGCTGACCCGCCTGTCGAATCGCTCGCCCGTGGAATTACGCCGCGGGCGCGAACACAAATTCGCCGCGATGGGCGCCGCCTATATAGAACGTCCGCAGGCCGGGTCGCATCGCCCGGCCGGATCGCGACAGCAGCCCGTTGCGCCGCGGAATAAACGCGACATTAGAATGAAAAAAGACTAGCGATCGACGACCGCATGGCACGCAAGACACGCGCCCCCGGAGCCACGCTCGACGAGCTCCGGAGCCGAATCGACAAAATCAACCGCGAGCTTGTAACTCTGGTCTCCGAACGCGCCGAAGTTGCGCGCGCCGTCGGCCGCCTGAAGCCGCCCGAGCCTGGCGCCGTCTACCAGCCCGCGCGCGAACGCCAGGTGCTGGACGCCGTCGTCGCCGCCAATCCGGGACCGCTCGGCAACGATCAGATAAGGCGCATCTTCGTTGAGATAATCTCGGCCTGCCGCGCGCTGGAGCATCCGATTCGCGTCGCCTTTCTCGGCCCTGAATTCACCTATTCGCATGAGGCTGCGCGCGAGCATTTCGGATCGAGCGTGGAATTCTCCCCGCAGCCGACGATCGCGGCGGTCTTCGCCGCGCCCGGTTCGGGAGCCGCCGATTTCGGCGTCGTACCGATCGAAAATTCAACCGAAGGCTCGGTGACGCTGACGTTCGACCTGCTGATCGATACGACGCTGGTGATTATCGGCGAGGTTTCGATTCCGATTCGGCAGGCGCTCTTTTCGAAGGACGGCGACCGCGGCGCGATCCGCAAAATCGTCTCCCATCAGCAGTCGCTCGCGCAATGCCGCGGCTATATTGCAGCTAATTTCGGCGGGCTCGAAATCGAGGCCGTGGTGTCCAATTCGCACGCCACCAGGCGCGCCGCCGAGGAGCCCGGGCTGGGCGCGATCGCGTCGCGGGCGGCCGGTGAGGCTTATGGGCTCAAGCTTATCGCCGAGAACATCCAGGATCAGGCGCAGAACGCGACGCGCTTCCTGGTGCTCGGGAGCAATCCGGTCGCCCGCAGCGGCCGTGACAAGACCACGATCATGTTTGCTGTGCGCGACCGCGTCGGCGCGCTCAATGAGGCGCTCGGACTGTTCGCGCGCAACGCAATCAACGTGACCAAAATAGAATCGCGCCCGATGCGATCGCGGCCGTGGGAATACCTGTTTTTCGCCGACCTGGTGGGCCATCGCGATGACCCCCGAGTGCGCCGTGCGTTGCGCGGGCTCGAGCGCAGCGCCCTTTTTCTGAAGGTGCTGGGATCGTATCCTGAAGGCAGGCTGGCCGGCGGCTGATCCCGCCGGTGAAAATCTAAATTGATAAATCCCGAAGACCTGGTTCTGCCATCGGTCGCGGCGCTCCGTCCGTACGAGCCGGGCAAGCCTATAGAAGAGGTGCAGCGCGAGCTCGGCGTCGATCCGGTCAAGCTTGCCTCCAACGAAAATCCGTTGGGCCCGTCGCCTAAGGCGGTCGCGGCCGTGGTGGCGGCGCTCGGCGAGCTGCATCGCTACCCCGACGGATCGAACTGGGCAGTGCGCCATCGCATCGCCGCGCGCCATAAAGTCAGCTTCGATCGGGTGTTCATGGCGTCGGGATCGGTCGAGGTGCTGAACCTGCTGGCCTTTCTTTTCCTGCGTCCCGGCCTCAACGCGGTGTTTTCCGAGCACTGCTTCGCGATCTATCCGCTGGCAACCTTGGCAGCGGGCGGTGAGACTCGCGCGGTACCGGCGCGCGACGACTACTACTTCGATCTCGACGCGATCGCCGATGCGATCGATTCGAATACGCGGATCGTTTTCCTCGATAATCCCAACAATCCGACCGGTACGATCTTCCGCCGCGCCGCCTGGGATCGTTTTCTCGCCCGCGTGCCGGAGCATGTGGTGATCGTCGCCGACGAAGCCTATTTCGAGTTCGTACGCGACCCTGAATATCCTGACTCGCTCGACTACCATGACGGCCGCCGGATGATCGTCACCATGCGCACGTTGTCGAAAATCTTCGGCCTGGCCGGCCTCCGTGTCGGCTACGCGGTTTCGAGCCCGGCCATCGTGACGCTGCTCGACAAGATGCGTCAGCCGTTCAATATCACGTCGCTCGGACAGGTCGCCGTGATTGCGGCACTCGACGACATGGAGCACGTCCGCCGCACGCTCGAGCTCAACGCAGCCGAGCTTGCCTACCTCGAGGCCGGCTTCAAGCGGCTAGGGGTTCCGTTCGTTCCGACCAACGCCAACTTCATACTGGCCGATGTCGGCGACAGCGCGACCACCTTCGAGGAGCTTCTGCGCCGCGGCGTGATCGTGCGCCCGATGACGGGCTACGGTTTTCCGCGCCACGTGCGGATAAGCGTCGGGTTGCCGGACGAGAATCGCAAGCTGATGGCGGCGCTTGAAGCGATGCGTGCGAGCAAATAATTGGCGGCATTATTCCGACAGATGACGATTTGCGGCGTCGGCCTGATCGGCGGATCGCTGGCGCTGGCTGCGCGACGCGAAGGTCTCGTCGAGCGAATCGTCGGCTTTGGCCGCGGCGAAGCCAATCTCAAACTTGCGATCGAGCGCAAGATAATCGACCTGGCGACGCGCGATCCGTCAGTTGCCGCGCACGGCGCCGACCTGGTCGTGCTGGCGACGCCGATTCGATCGCTCGCGCCGACCCTCAAGGCGCTCGCTCCGAGTCTCCCGCCGACCGCCGTGATTACCGACGTTGGCAGCGTCAAGCAGTCGGTGATCGAGGCGCTCGAACCGATTCTTGGTCCCGCGATGGCACTCGTCGCGGCCCATCCGATTGCCGGCCGTGAAACGACCGGCGCCGGCGCCGCCGACGCCGACCTGTTTGTCGGCGCGCGCGTGATCATCACCCCTTCGAAGCGCAGCACTCCCGGGGCGATCGACGCGATCGAGCAGATGTGGCTCGCAACCGGCGCGCGCGTCGAGCAGTTGCCGCCCGACATTCACGACATCCTGCTCGCCCGCGCGAGCCATCTGCCGCAGCTATCTGCGACCGCGTTGGCGGCGGCGCTCGAGGATGCGACCGTCGACGGGCGATGGGCGGCCGATTACGGCGCCGGCGGACTGCGCGACACCACGCGGCTGGCGGCGTCGTCGGCCGACATGTGGGTGGATATCTGTCTGACCAACCGCACGGCGATTCTCGACGCGCTTTCTCCGATGAACGCGACGCTCGCCGAACTGACCAGCATGATCGAGAGTGGCGACGAGGCCGGGCTGCGCGCGATCTTCGAGCGCGGCGCGCGGATGCGCCGCCGGCTCGGCGGCAGCGGAACAGCATGAGCCGCCAGGCAAGATGACAGCACGGACGCGGCCAATCGTGGCAATCGACGGCCCGGTCGGCGCGGGCAAGTCGACCGTCGCCCGCGCGCTCGCGAGCGCGCTCGGGCTCAGCTACCTCAATACCGGTGCGATGTACCGCGCGGTGGCGGTGGCGGCCCGTGCAGCAGGACTTGGCTTCGAATCGCCGGACCTCGAGGCCGC
>Ga0302326_10014929_pt1 | contig 16382 bp, 10 predicted proteins | sample Palsa_T0_3_FD_202264 | JGI IMG/M metagenome (GOLD analysis project Ga0302326, IMG submission 202264) | Peat permafrost microbial communities from Stordalen Mire near Abisko, Sweden - Palsa_T0_3 | ecosystem: Environmental > Terrestrial > Soil > Palsa > Peat permafrost | place: Sweden: Abisko... | reverse complement strand
CCGCCGTGACGCATTGCACGGAAGGCATTGGCATCTGGCAATGGGCCAGCAACGACCAGGACGCCGCCGAGCCGGATGTCGTCATGGCCTGTTGCGGCGACACGCCCACGCTGGAGATTCTGGCGGCTGTTTCCATTCTGCGCCAACATTTGCCCGATCTGAAAGTCCGGGTGGTCAACGTTGTCGATCTGATGAAGTTGCAACCCAAAACCGAGCACCCGCATGGGTTGAGCGAAACGGATTACGACTCGCTTTTCACACGCGACAAGCACATCATCTTTGGCTTTCATGGATATCCCTGGCTCGTCCACCGCCTCACTTACCGCCGGACCAATCGCAATCTGCACGTCCGGGGTTACAAGGAAGAGGGCACCATCACCACAGCCTTTGACATCAGGGTGCAGAACGACTTGGACCGATTCCACTTGGTGCAAGACGTGCTGGATCGTCTGCCAAACTTGGGCGCCAAGGGAGCCTACCTGAAACAGCAGATGCAGGACAAGCTCATTGAGCACAAACGTTACATTGACCAATATGGCCAGGATTTGCCGGAGATCCGGAATTGGAAGTGGAAGGGGCAGAGCGGCCTGAACGCCTCGCCGGGATCATCCGGAAGGGTTTCGAGAAAGCAGGAAATCCATGCATGAAATACAGCACAGTGAGCATCCGCACGGAGATCCGAATGGCGGCAGTGTAAATCCTGGCCATCGTCCTTACTGGACACGCGCGCATCGAGATTGGCGCGTCTGGGTCGGCGTGGTCTTGATGCTTGCGGCCATGATTATTTATTTGATGACCAATGACTTGGCTTGGGGCCCTCACACGCAACCGCGACAGCCTATTTCAAGCCCTTCTGGGAACTAGCCGTGAATGCGCAAGCGCTTACAGACACTGTAAAAATGCTGGTCGCCGACGACAAGGGCCTGTTGGCGATGGACGAAAGCAATCCAACCTGCAACAAACGATTTGCCAAATTGGGGATTCCCCAGACTGAGGAGGCTCGGCGCGCCTATCGGGAATTGATTGTGACCACGCCTCGTCTCGGTGAGTCCATCAGTGGTGCGATCCTATACGACGAGACGATTCGTCAGCGGAAGAAGGACGGCACTTCCTTTATTAAAGTCATCATCGACGCCGGAATCATTCCCGGCATCAAAGTTGACACCGGGGCAAAGGATATGGCCGCTCATCCCGGAGAGAAAATAACCGAAGGTCTGGATGGATTGCGCGACCGCCTTCGCGAATATTTTCAGATGGGCGCTCGCTTTGCCAAATGGCGTGCTGTGATTGCCCTGGGCGATGGCATTCCCAGCCGGGGTTGCCTCGAGGCCAATGCGCAGGCGTTGGCTCGCTACGCCGCGTTGTGCCAGGAAGCCGGACTGGTCCCAGTCGTTGAACCGGAAGTGCTCATGGACGGCGAGCATACCCTCGAGCGGTGCCGGGAGGCGACGGAGGAAGTCCTGCAAACGGTTTTCAACCAGCTTTCGATACAACGGGTCATGCTGGAGGGCATGATTCTGAAACCCAACATGGTGCTTCCAGGTTTGACCTGCCCCAAACAAGAAGGCGTGGACGAGGTGGCCGAAGCCACGGTGAAGTGTCTCTTGCGAGCCGTCCCTGCGGCCGTTCCGGGGATCGCGTTCTTGTCTGGCGGCCAATCTGGCGAACTGGCCTCGGCCCGTTTGAATGCCATGAATGTTCGATTTAGGTCGCGGCTACCTTGGGCGTTGGCGTTTTCGTTTGCCCGCGCCATCCAGCAGCCAGCTTTGGAAGCTTGGCAAGGCAAGGAGGCCAATGTTAAGGCGGCGCAGCAAGCTCTGGATCATAGAGCAAAATGCAACCGGGCTGCGCGCCGTGGCGAATACAACGCCGTGATGGAAACTTCATCAATAAGTAACGCGCAACTCGCGAAAATTGCGGCCTGACCAAGACAGGAGAATATCCATTATGAAATCAACTCTCGACCAGCCCAAAACTTCCGAACCTAAGCCGAGCGCCTCCGCCGAATCGAAGCCCAAGGCTCCCGCAACCAAGCCGGGATCGAAACCCGGGGCCAAGCCTGATGCCAAGCCGGAAGCCAATAACGATTTGAAAACCCTGCCCCTGGCGGAAGTGGAGAAGAAATTGGGGTCATCGCCGGAGGGCCTTACTCAAGCCGAAGCGCAAAAACGGCTGACTCAATATGGGCCGAACGAGCTTACAGAAAAGAAGACCAATCTCTTCCTGAAATTCCTCTCCTATTTTTGGGGTCCCATTCCGTGGATGATCGAAGTGGCGGTGATTCTGTCGGGCGTGGTCGGACATTGGCCGGATTTTTTCATCATCCTCCTTCTGCTTCTGGCCAACGCCGTGGTCGGATTCTGGGAAGAACGCCAGGCGAGCGACGCCATCGCCGCCCTCAAAGCCAAACTGGCGATCAAGGCGCGGGTGAAGCGTGATGGGAAGTGGATCAATCCGCCGGCACGTGAGTTGGTGCCGGGGGACGTCATTCGCATGAGGCTGGGCGACATTGTGCCGGCGGATGCGCGCCTGCTGGACGGCGACCCGGTGGAAGTGGATCAGTCCGCGCTGACGGGGGAGTCGCTGCCCGCGGAACGTAAAACCGGCGAGCCGGTATTTTCCGGTTCGATCATTCGCCGGGGTGAAATAGGCGGCTTGGTTTATGCCACAGGTGAAAAAACCTACTTTGGCAGGACGGCGCAACTGGTGCAGGAGGCGCACACCGTCAGCCACTTTCAAAAGGCTGTTTTGAAGATCGGCAATTACCTGATCATCCTCGCCGTGGCGCTGGTGGCGGTGATCATCACCTTCGCCATCATCCGCGGCGACAAGATTCTCGAGACATTGCAGTTCGCGTTGGTGCTCACCGTAGCCGCGATTCCCGTGGCGATGCCCACGGTGTTGTCGGTGACGATGGCTGTCGGCGCGCGCCTGCTCGCCAAGAAACAGGCCATTGTAAGCAAGCTCGTAGCCATCGAGGAGTTGGCGGGCGTGGATGTGCTCTGCGCGGACAAGACCGGCACCCTGACACAGAACAAGCTGACGCTGGGTGATCCATTCAGCGTGAACAATGTCCCCGCCGATCAAGTGATCCTCAATGGCGCACTGGCGTCGCGCGCGGACAATAATGACACCATTGATCTGGCCGTGTTGGGCGGACTCAAAGACAAAGAGGCCCTGAAGGCTTACGAGGTGGTTCATTTCCAGCCGTTCGACCCGGTGCATAAACGCACCGAGGCCACTGTCAAGGGTAAGGATGGAAAGACATTCAAAGCGACGAAAGGCGCGCCGCAGGTGATATTGGCATTGTCAACCAATGCGGGGCAGGTGAAGTCAGCCGTCGAGAAAGCGGTCAACGAATTCGCCGCGCGCGGCTTTCGCTCCTTGGGCGTGGCACGGGCCAACGGAGACGGTCAGTGGCAGTTTTTAGGCGTGCTGCCTCTGTTCGATCCGCCCCGCGAAGATGCCAAGGCCACGATAGCGACCGCGCTGGCGATGGGGGTGAAGGTCAAGATGGTTACGGGCGACGCCCTGGCCATCGCCAAGGAAACCGCTAAAAAGTTGGACATGGGCACAAATATCCTCGATGCCGCCAGTCTGGGCGACACAAAAAAAGAAGAGACTACGGAGGTGGCTGAGTCCATCGAGAAGGCCGATGGTTTCGCCCAGGTGTTCCCCGAACACAAGTACCATATTGTGGATGTCCTGCAAAAACGCGGCCACATCGTCGGCATGACCGGCGACGGGGTCAACGACGCCCCTGCGCTGAAGAAAGCCGACTGCGGGATCGCCGTCTCGGGCGCGACCGACGCGGCCCGCGCGGCGGCGGCCATCGTGCTGACGACGCCCGGCCTGTCGGTGATTATTGACGCAATCAAGGAGAGTCGGCGCATTTTCCAGCGGATGAACAGTTACGCGATCTACCGCATTGCCGAGACGTTGCGCGTGCTGTTCTTCATGACACTGGCGATCTTGATCTTTAACTTCTATCCCTTGACGGCGGTGATGATCGTCATGCTGGCGTTGCTCAACGACGGCGCGATCCTGTCCATTGCTTATGACAATGTTCGTTACAAGGACAAACCCGAGGCCTGGAACATGCGCATGGTGCTGGGGATTTCCACCGTGCTTGGCGTTATTGGGGTCGTCGCTGCTTTCGGCTTGTTTTATCTTGGCGAGCGCGTCTTTCATCTCGACCGCGCGCGCATCCAGACGTTGATGTATCTGAAGCTGTCCGTGGCGGGGCATCTGACGATTTTCCTCACGCGCACGCGCGGCCCGTTTTGGTCTATCCGTCCGGCCAAGATTTTATGGATAGCGGTGCTCGGCACGCAAACCGTGGCGACGTTAATCGCGGTTTACGGGCTGTTTATGACGCCCTTGGGCTGGGGTTGGGCGGGTTTCGTGTGGGGTTATGCGCTGCTCTGGTTCCTCGTGAATGATCGCATCAAATTGCTCGCGTATCGGATTTTTGATCCCGCCGGAGCCGTGCCGAAGTCTGGCGCCAAGGTCGAAGCTAAGTCGGATACCAAGGTTGAATCGAAACCCGAGGCCAAGGCCGAACCGAAACCTGATGCCAAAGCAGCCGAGTCCAAGCCTGATGCCAAAGCAGCCGAGCCTAAGCCCGAAGCCAAAGCAACCGAGTCCAAGCCCGAAGCCAAAGCGAACGATCCCAAGTCCGATGCTAAAACCGAGGCTAAACCCGAGGCCAAGGCCGAACCGAAGCCCGAAACCGAAGCGAAGCCTGAACCTGAAGTCAAAGACGAACCCGAATCTCAAACCAAAGTGGAACCTAAGCCTGAAGACAAAGCCAAGACACTTTCCGATTTAACGCCGCAGATCGCCAAGAGAGCTTATGAACTCTACCAAGAGCGATCCCGCAAGGACGGTCCGGCAGTTCAGGACTGGGAGAAGGCGGAGCGGGAGATTCGGAAGAATGAAGTCAAAGCCGGGTCCAAGTCCGATACCAAAGCAGCCGAACCCAAGCCTGATGCCAAAGCAGCCGAACCCAAGCCTGATGCCAAAGCAGCCGAACCCAAGCCTGATGCCAAAGCAGCCGAATCCAAGCCTGATGCCAAAGCAGCCGAGTCCAAGCCCGACGCCAAAGCAGCCGAGTCCAAGCCTGAAGCCAAAGCAGCCGAGTCCAAGCCTGAAGCCAAAGCAGCCGAATCCAAGCCTGACGCCAAGCCTGAGGTCAAAGCCAAGACGCCGTCCGATTTGACGCCGCAGCTTGTCAAGCGAGTCCATGAACTCTACGAGCAGTTAGGGCGCGAGGAAGTTCGGGCAGTTGAGGACCTGGAGAAGACAGAGCGCGAGGTTCAAGAACATGCAGCCCATAAATAAACAGGGGCGAACAACGCGGCTGCCACGACCAAAAGGATGAAGATGAAAATCAATTCAAAGGATTTTCGGGTGCGGCCCGGGGAAAAGGTCAAACTCGGAGAGTGGCCGACGACGGTGAAGCCCATTTGCAAATCGAAGAAGCGGTATCAGAAACTGCTGGAAGAACACGTTGCGCAGTTGACCGCGCGGCAACGCCTTCACTACGCGTCCGACCGTTATGCCATGCTGCTGATTTTTCAGGGAATGGATGCCGGCGGCAAGGACGGCGCCATCCGGCACGTCATGTCCGGGGTCAATCCGCAAGGCTGCGAGGTTTTCAGTTTCAAGCAGCCGAGCGCCGAGGAACTGAAGCATGATTTTCTTTGGCGAACGACCTGCCGTTTGCCGGAACGAGGGCGGATCGGCATCTTCAACCGTTCCTACTACGAGGAGGTGCTCGTTATTCGAGTGCATCCGGAGATTCTCCGCGCCCAAGGCCTGCCGGAAGAGTTGCGCGACGAGAAAACCATCTGGAAGGAACGGTATCGTTCCATCGTGGACTTGGAAGAACATTTGCACCGCAACGGCACCCGAATCGTCAAGTTCTTCCTCCACCTGTCGAAAAGCGAACAACGAAAGCGATTCCTTGAGCGCATTGATGAGCCGGACAAGAACTGGAAATTCAGCCTCGCGGACATTCACGAGAGGAAATACTGGCCACATTACATGAAGGCTTATGAGGATTGCCTGAATGCGACCAGCACTCATCACGTCCCTTGGTACGTCGTTCCCGCCGATGATAAGGACAACGCCCGGTTGATCGTTTCCCGAATTGTCCTTGATGCGCTCAATGATCTTAAGATGTCCTATCCCAAGACTACCGCGAAACGGCGGCGAGAATTGAAATCCATCCGCCAACGGCTATGAAGGCAAAACGATGATAAAAGTGCAACCACAACAATATGAAATCGGCATGTTCGGCTCGCGCAAGTCGCTTGGCATCAGCATGGTTGCTCTGGTCTCATTGCTCCTTTTGGCGCTGTTGGTGTGGCCGGGGCTGATGTTCTGGGCGTTCATCGTCTTTTTCGTCATCGGGGCGCATGACTCGCCTCCAGCGAATGAGGACGCGCCAGTGGGTTTTCCACGCCAGGCATTGGGATATTTTCCTTTGCGCCTCATCCCCATTCTGAGGCGCTCTGGCACGGCATGATTCATCAAAGCAGACATGGGTAGAACACCCCATAGCCTCCCCGCGCTTAGCTCACTTAAATTTCAGCGCGGGCGATTGTTGTTTGTTATTAGCCAAGAAAACAAATCTTTATGAGCAGCGTAAACGTTTCAAGTCTCGATTCGGAGCAATTGGATAACCTGTGCATCAACACAATCCGTTTCCTGTCGGTGGACGCCGTGGAGAAAGCCAACAGCGGTCATCCAGGGCTGCCCATGGGCGCTGCTCCCATGGCCTATGTGTTATGGACGCGGTATCTCCGGCACAATCCAGCCCATCCGCATTGGTTCAATCGGGACCGGTTTGTGCTGTCCGCCGGACACGGTTCGATGTTGCTTTACAGCTTGCTGCACTTGACGGGCTACGATTTGCCCCTGGACCAGATCAAACAATTCCGCCAATGGGGCAGTAAGACTCCGGGACATCCCGAGCGCGGGATGACTCCCGGTGTGGAGACGACGACTGGCCCCCTCGGTCAGGGATTTGCCAATAGCGTCGGCCTTGCGATCGCAGAACACTATCTCGCGGCACACTTCAACCGTCCAGGACACGAGATTGTTGATCATCACACTTATGTGCTGGTTGGCGACGGCGATTTGATGGAGGGAGTATCGTCGGAGGCCGCGTCGCTCGCCGGTCATTTGAAGCTCGGCAAGCTGATTTGCCTTTATGACAACAACCACATCACGCTTTCTGCTTCGACCCACATCACCTTCACGGAAGATCGCGCCCGGCGTTTCGACGCCTATGGCTGGCACACGCAGACGGTTGAGAATGGAAACGATCTTGAGGCAATTGATGGCGCGGTGCGGGCGGCACAAGCCGAGAAGGAACGGCCCTCGCTCATTCTCGTGCATACGCATATAGGTTATGGCTCGCCGCACAAGGAGGACACTTTTGAAGCGCACGGCTCGCCGCTCGGCGAAAAGGAGGTGAAATTGACGAAAGAAGCGATGGGCTGGCCACTCGCCCCGGCGTTTTATGTACCAGATAATGCTCTTGCGCATTTCCGTCTCGCACTTAAAAAGGGCCAACACGCCGAAGCGACATGGAATGAAAAATTCTCGGAATACTCGAAAGCTTGGCCCGGTCTGGCCAAGGAATTTCAGCACGCCATGGCTGGCGATTTGCCCAAAGGCTGGGATGCCAGCATCCCGGTCTTTCCGCCCGACGCGAAAGGCATGGCCACCCGCGTCGCGTCGGGCAAAGTAATGAATGCGATCAGCAAGAAGCTTCCCTCGTTGATCGGTGGTTCCGCGGATTTGGATTCGTCCACCAAGACGGCGCTGGAAGCCATGGGCGATTTTGAAAACCCAAGCGACGAGGCTGGCAATCTACAGGGATCCACAGGCGGCGGCTGGAGCTATGCGGGGCGCAACCTGCACTTTGGCGTTCGCGAGCATGCCATGGGATCCATCGCCAATGGGTTGGCGGTGCATGGCGGCATCATTCCATTCACCGCGACGTTCTTCACTTTCTCGGACTACATGCGTCCCCCGATCCGGTTGGCGGCGTTAATGGAACAGGGGGTGGTCTTCGTTTTCACGCACGATAGCATTGCCGTGGGTGAGGATGGCTCGACACATCAGCCGATCGAGCAATTGGCCTCGCTGCGCGCGATCCCCAATCTGCTTGTCATCCGCCCGTGCGATGCGAACGAAACGGCCGTGGCGTGGCGCGTCGCCATTGAGACACGGAATCGGCCGGTCGCTCTTGTCTTGACACGGCAGGATGTGCCCACGCTCGACCGCGCCCAATTTGCGGCGGCCGATGGCTTGCGGCGGGGCGCGTATGTTTTGGCCGACGCCCCGGATGCCAAACCGGACGTTATCTTAATCGCCACCGGTTCGGAAGTCAGCTTGATCGTTGCGGCCAGCCAAAAACTCACCGAGAAGGAAATCCACGTGCGAATTGTGTCCATGCCGAGTTGGGAATTATTTGACGCCCAACCTCGAAGTTATCGGGATTCAGTTTTCCCCCCATCAACGCGCGCACGCCTCGCGGTTGAGGCGGGCGCGACCCAAGGCTGGTGCAAGTATGTGGGCGATGATGGTGATGTGATTGGCGTGGATCGATTCGGCGCCTCCGCCCCGGGGAAGACGATGATGCGCGAGTATGGTTTCACTGTGGAGAACGTCTGCAAACATGCCCTGAAATTAGCGTCTCGGAAAAGTGCGAGCCGCCAGCAAAAGACCGCGGAACGGTTGGCTCGCCCCAAACAGAAACAATCAAAAAGAAGTATGAAATAAAATGACAACACAACACTATGAAATGGGGATGATCGGCTTGGGCGTCATGGGACGAAATCTCGTGCTCAACATGGCCGACCACGGTTTTCCAGTGGCGGGGTATGATAAGGACGAGGCCAAGGTCAAGGCTCTGCGCCAGGAAGCCGGTCAGCGTGATGCTCGCGGCGCGGCCGACATCACAGAGTTTCTCGCTTTGCTCCGCCGCCCGCGCGCGATAATGATGCTGGTGCCCGCCGGCGCTCCAGTGGATTCGGTCATCAAGGATTTGTCGCCACAATTGGAAATGGGCGATCTCATCATTGATGCCGGCAACTCCTATTTCAAAGACACAGACGTTCGCGCCCGCAACCTGGCGGTGAAGGGCATCCAATTTCTCGGCGTGGGCGTGTCGGGTGGCGAAGAAGGAGCGCGTCACGGACCGAGCATCATGCCCGGCGGCCCGAAAGAAGCCTACGAGCGGGTCCGTCCCGTCTTGGAAGCCGCTTCCGCGAAGGTCAACAATGATCCGTGCGTGACCTGGCTTGGCCCTGGCTCGGCCGGGCATTTTGTCAAGATGGTTCACAACGGCATCGAGTACGGCATCATGCAATTGACTGCCGAGTCCTACGACCTGATGAAACGTGGATGGGGCATGAACGACGATGAAGTGCATGAAATCTATGCTTCATGGAACAAGGGCGAACTCAATGGCTATCTGGTGGAAATCACCAGCCATATTTTTTCCAAACAGGACGAAAAGACCGGCCAGCGGCTGATCGACGAAATTCTCAACGTGGCCCAACAGAACGGCACCGGATTATGGACCTCGCAAAGCGCGATGGAATTGCAAGTTCCCAGCCCGACGATTGATCTGGCGGTCGCGATGCGAGATATGTCGGTGTTCACAAAGGAGCGCGAGCAGGCGAGTGGAATGTATCAGCGAGCCATACCGCGCTCCACCGGCGACCGCGCCAAGTTTCTCGCGCAATTGGGCCGCGCGCTTTTTGGCGCGATGATTACCATCTACGCACAAGGCTTCGCGCTTATGGCGGTGGCTTCAGCCAAATATAAGTATAACCTCGATCTTGAGGCTGTGGCGCGAATTTGGCGGGGCGGCTGCATCATCCGCGCCGCGCTCCTGGAGGACATTTGCGCGGCTTTTCGCGTCAGGCGCGATCTGCCGAATTTGCTGTTGGATCCGAACTTGGCGCGCAAGGTTATGGAACATCAGGAAGATTTGCGGCAGGTGGCATGTCAGGCCATTGTGTCAGGGGTGCCCGCCCCGGCGTTCATGGTTTCGTTGGGTTATCTCGATGCCTATCGCAGCGCCTGGCAGCCGGCCAATCTCATCCAGGCCCAGCGCGATTATTTTGGATCCCACACTTACGAGCGGATAGACGCCAAAGGAACATTTCACACCGAGTGGGAGAAGACCTGAGGACCATGAAGGCGGAGGCCCCGCCCAGTGATTTTCCCAACTATGCCGCCGGCACTTGGGGGACCTGAGGCGGTTCAGGGTCTGCTGGCTCAAGGACAGAGTTGGCCGTTGCCTACTGAATGGGTGGATCCGATGAAAACAAAGCCGAAAGCTAAACACCAAAAATAATTTATCCCCGGGGATGAGATTCTCGTGTCACCACCCAGGATAGAGCAGCCATCGCAAGAGCTACGACCGCCGTTCCGCCGTAAATCGTGTCCAAGCTCAATCCAGCCTCTGTTTGTAATGGGCCTACGCCAAAGGCGGCCACGCCATAGCCAATCTGGTAAAAAGCAATCACACCGCCCGCCACCGAAGCGGCGATGGTGGTCAGTTCCTTCTGGGCAAAACTGATCGTCAGGGGCAACAAAGCCGAACAACCGAGACCCGCCAGGGCAAAAGCCAGAATGCCAAGCGAAGACTCGGATTTCGGCACGCAGGCGCTTGCGACAAAAGCGGCGGCGACCACAAGCGGCAAGACCCGGCAAACCATTTTTTCGGGAACCCATTTTTGGATGGCCGCGAACAGGATGCGACCGGCCGTCACCATGCCCCAAAAAATGGCCAATGCGATGGACGCCAGTGAGGAGCCGGCGCTAAAATGTTTCTTCATGTAAACCGAAGCCCAGTTGCCGTTCATGGTTTCGCACACGCCATAGAGCAACGCAAACGCGGCGAAAATCCAAAACCGCGCGGGGAGTTTGGATTTGTCTTTGTGTGTCTGCGCCGTTTGAGTTTTTGCGCCTTCCTTCAAAGCCTGGCCGAAACTGAATAACAGCAATCCGAGAAGCAGCGCATCCACCAGCAAAGGCAAACCCCACCAGATTCCCAGCCCCAGAAACACCGCGATAAAGACCGGCGCCAAGGCCGTCCCCAAACCTAAAAGCGCATTGAGAACCAGAACGGCCTTATCCACCTTTTTCGGAAAAAAAGCCGCGGCAAATGTATTGAGCGCCGGCACCGTAAATCCAAAGCCAATCCCCATGCAAGCCGTGGCCCCCAATAAGATGCCGTAAGCCATTGCATGTTCGCGCATCACAAAGCTGCTGACGACGAGCATCGCCATGGCCAGCAGATTTGCAAATAGTCCAAACAGATAAATGCGTTTGGTTCCGAGCCGGCTTCTCAATCCCGCGCCCAGCAGCGACGAAGCAATAGCCATGATCGCTTGCGGCACAAACATGCCGCCGTACTCCGTGCTCGACAGGCCGTAATCCTTGGAGTTGGTCAACACAGCGCTCGCCGCCGGAAACGTGACCAGCGCCACGCCTTGAATCAAGCCGGCGGCATAAACCGTGATGATTTCGCTGCGCTGGGCCATTTTGAACTTCTATGCCATCCGTTGGAGCAGATGATCACCGACCCGCAGCGCGTTGGCCATGGCCGTCAAGGAAGGATTCACCGCGCCAATGCTGGGAAAGCAGCTCGTGTCCACGACGTAAAGGTTGTCCAGTTCGTGCGCCTTGCAATTCACATCAAGCACGGAATGTTCCGGGTCGGCCCCGAAACGGCAAGTGCCGGATTGGTGGCCGACTCCGGCAAGGGGAATATGTTTTCCCAGATAGAGATTGTTCGGAATAAGATGCGGATGCATGTCCATGTGCTCCAGCATGGATTGCAATTTTTGCCGCAAACCATTGATCGCTGCCAGGTTGGTGAATTCGTAATGGAGTTGAATTTCACCCCGCGCGTTGAGCGTGACGCGATTCTGCGGCAAACCCAAATCCTCGCTGGTGAGCCAGAAATCCACCGCGTGTTTCGCAATCTGTTCGAGCGTGAACCCGGGAGCGAATTTCGGCGCGTCCTCGCGAAACATCGGGCCTTTGGACTTGCCAATCATCTGGATGTTGCCGAGCGGAAATTCAAAGTCGGGCGCCGTCAGGTAAAAATCATTGAGGGTCAATGTCTTCTGAAAAACGGTGTGATTCTCGCGCCTCGAAAGAGCGACCAGCGCGAGCGAGTTGTGAAACATGTAATGACGGCCGACCATGTCCGAGCCATTGGCCAAACCGCGCGGATGCTTTTCGTTGGCGGACAACAGCAGCAATCGCGCGGAATTGGCGGCGCCGCAAGAAATTACCACCAAGCCTGCGCTATATTCTTCCCTGCGTCCCTCACGCGTCACGACCACTTTGGTGATGACACGTCCGTTGGCAGAAGTTTCCAACCGTTCCACCTGGGCATGGATGATCAGCGTGACATTGGGAGATTTCATCGCGGGACGAACCGCCATGACTTCGGCGTCCGACTTGGCGTGGACGAGGCAGGGAAATCCGTCGCAAGTGTCGCAGCGGATGCAGCGACTGTGCGGCATGTCTGCTTCATTGAGCAAAATGCCGGTGGGCGCGTGCGAGGGATGATAGCCGGCGTGCTTTAAGCGATCAACCAACTCCTGAATGCGCGGCTCATGGCTCACGGGTGGAGAGGGATAGGGGGCGCTGGCGGGCGGATCAGTTGGATCGTCGCCGCGTTGTCCGTGGACGTTATAGAGTATTTCAGCCTGGGTATAGTAGGGTTCCATTTCCTCATAGCTGATGGGCCAGCCCGAGGTCATTCCGTCGGCGGTGCGATGAGGTTTAAAATCCTGTTGCCGCAGACGGTACAAGGCGGCGCCATACATCTTGGTGGCTCCGCCGACAAAATAATGTATCCCTGGCTGAAATGGTTTGCCCTCCTTGTCGTACCAATTTTCTTTGGCCACGTAACGATTTTTCACAAAAACGTCAGTTGGATTCCAATTCTCCTTCTCACGGGGAAGATAGCCGCCTCGTTCCAAAATGAGGATGCGCTTGCCGGAAGGCGCAAGCTTATGGGCCAGCGTGCCGCCGCCGGCTCCACTGCCAATGATGATGACGTCGTACTCGTTCAAGAGATTTTTCTTCGCAGGGTCATTTATGGACTGATCCTTAGTCATCATCGAACCATCGCTTCCGTCTGTATATGGGTAAAACACCTTATATGAGATAGTCAGCCCTCTGTTTAATTTTTCTTCGGTCGAAATACTGGCCGGCCTGTGCTCGCGTGGGAATTGGTCAAACACTTCTCGTCGATTTGCGTGCCGGAAAAAAAGCGATGATTGGAAAGTCATGAAAACAGACCTGCCTAAAAGATTTGTCATTGTGGGCGGCGGTTTTGCCGGAGTGACCCTGGCGCAACGCCTCGAACGAGTGCTACCGGCAGAGTCGGAAATCATCGTCCTGAGCGCTGAAAATCACCTGGTCTTTACCCCCATGCTGCCGGAAGTCGTGGGGCGGACCATCTCCCCCCTGCATGTTGTCGTGGCTGGACGGCAGTTGACCCGTCGCACAAAATGGCTGGAGGCGCGCGTCAGCCGGATCGATCGCGAAAACAACGAAGCGCATTATGTTCGCAGAGACGGAACGACGGCCTCCATGCCTTACACTCATTTGGTGCTGGCTTGCGGTTCGGCTGCAAATCTGGAGGAAATTTCGGGCCTGGCTGCGCGGGGCTATCCGTTGAAAACGGTCACCGATGCGATCGTCATGGGCAACGATCTGATTGGCAATTTCGAAGCCGCCGTGACCGAGACCGAACATGAGGCGCGCCAGCGGTTGCTGACCGTTGTCGTCATTGGCGGAGGCTTCAGCGGTGTGGAAGTGGCGGGACATATTGCGGATCTGGTGCAGGCCATCCACCGGTTCTATCCAGAGTTGAAGAATGAGACCCCTCGCATTGTTCTTTTGCAGAAAGGCGAGAGCCTTCTGCCGGAACTTCATCATAAATCGTTATCGGAGTTTACGTTGCGGAAACTGCGGGAAAACGGAATCGAAGTGCGGCTGGAAACATCGGCCAAGAAAGCTGATTCCGTTGCGGTGCATCTAAAATCTGGCGAGCGGATCGAGACGGGGATGATCGTCTGCACGGTGGGCACGGAGACGCATCCGCTGATTAAGAGCCTGTGTCTCCCGCTGGAAAAAGGCCGGCTGCAGACCAACCCGGACATGAAAGTGGCGGGCACCACCAATCTCTGGACCCTCGGCGACTGTTCCCTGGTCCCCAACGCCTACAATGACCAGCCATGCCCCGCGACTGCGCAGTTCGCCATACAGCAGGCCCGGCAATTGGCGGAGAATCTTGAGCGCGCCTCGCGGGGCGTTGCGACCAAGCCTTTCTACTTTCGTTCGCGAGGCATGCTCGCCTCCATCGGCCATCGCAACGCCGTGGCGATTATTTATGGAGTCAAGCTCTCCGGCTTCGCCGCCTGGTTTTTGTGGCGGGGGATTTACTTGGCCAAGCTGCCAACGTTCAGTCGCAAGCTTGAAGTGGCCATAAGCTGGGCCTGTAGCATTCCGTTTCCGCCGAATATTGTTCAGCTTGGGCTCTCGAAAAGGCAAAGAGCGGAGGCAGAAAACGAACGAGCAAAGGCGCAACCCATAGACACGAAGCAGATTCATGAATATCAGACTTGAAGGCAAGCGCGCCCTGGTCACGGGCGGCAATTCCGGCATTGGCGCGGCCATTGCATTGGCTCTGGCCGAAGCCGGCGCAAAAGTGGCAATCAACTACATGACCCATCCCGAAACGGCGGACTCGTTGATTCAGACCATCCAACAGAAGCAGGGCGAAGCCATCTCCATTCAGGCGGATGTTTCCGATCCCAAGGCCGTGAGAGAAATGTTCCGGCAAGTGGATGCGGCTTGGAGCGGGCTGGACATTCTGATTAACAACGCCGGCATGGACGGCCCTCGCGCCATGGGCTGGGAGGCCGATATTGAAGCATGGCGAAAAGTGATCGAGGTAAATTTATTTGGCTCCTTTTACTGCGCCCGCGAGGCCCTCAAACACATGGTGGCGCAGAAAAGCGGCGTCGTGTTGAGCACCACTTCGGTGCATGAGAAAATCGCCTGGTCCGGCTACAGTGCTTACACGGCCAGCAAGGCGGCCGTGAGCATGTTGACCAAGACCCTGGCCCAGGAAGCGGCGCCGCACGGAGTGCGCGTGCTGGCGGTCGGCCCGGGGGCCATCAAAACCTCCATCAACCGCTCCGTTTGGAGCGATCCCAAGGACCTGCAAAATTTGCTGGAGAAAATCCCGCTCAAACGGATGGGCGAGCCTGAAGAGATTGCCCGCATGGTCGTGGTGCTCGTTTCCGACGCCGCATCCTACGTGACCGGACGCACCGTCTTCGTCGATGGCGGCATGACGGATTATCCCGATTTCGCCCATGGTGGCTGATGCAAGAGTCAAACAAAGAAAAATTATGCAAACATCAGATCGTAACGCGCCGGGCGCTCCCGGCATCGCGCCGCGCTGGACCTCCAGCGCCAAGGACGGCCTCGGCACCGCCTATAACACCAGTTCCCGTCTTTGGTTCACCTTGAGCCACGGCATCGTCAACGAGGTCTATTATCCCCATGTGGATACGCCTAACACGCGCGACCTGCAGCTCCTTATCACCGATGGCCAGACATTTTGTCACGAAGAGAGGCGTGATCTGGACCACCTGACCGAAATGCCGGAGAAGAACGTGCTGCTCTACCGGCTCACCAACTCCGAGCGCAAGGGCCGCTATCGCATTGTCAAAGAAATTATCGCAGACCCGCACTCGCCGGTTTTGTTGATGCACACACGGCTTGAAATCCTGGATCCGACATTGCGCGGCAAATTGCATCTCTACGCGCTGCTGGCCCCGCACTTGAAGGGCACTGGGCAACACAATTCGGCACAGTGGCACGACACCAATGGCCGAAAGCTTTTCCGGGCCACCCGCGAGGATGCTCACATGGTTTTTGGTTGCGCACCCGATTTCACGCGGCGCTCCGTTGGTTACGCCGGCCATAGCGACGGCTGGCAGGACTTGATGGACAACTTCAAGATGGATTGGGAGTATGAACAGGCTCAGGACGGAAACATTGCGCTGACGGGCGAGATTGTTTTATCACAGGGTCTGGAATTCGTGGTAGCCGTCGCATTTGGGCGCAGTGCCCGGAGTGCTTCGACCGAGCTTCTGCAAACCCTGGCCACGCCTTTTGCGCAGCAGCGTGAGAAATACGTCAATCAATGGCAGCGCACTCGTTCCGAAAGCGATTTGAGCGCACAGACCAAGGATGGCGCGCATCTGGTCCGTCTGAGCCAATGTGTCCTATTGGCGCATGAGGACAAGACG
>Ga0302326_10014923_pt1 | contig 16385 bp, 13 predicted proteins | sample Palsa_T0_3_FD_202264 | JGI IMG/M metagenome (GOLD analysis project Ga0302326, IMG submission 202264) | Peat permafrost microbial communities from Stordalen Mire near Abisko, Sweden - Palsa_T0_3 | ecosystem: Environmental > Terrestrial > Soil > Palsa > Peat permafrost | place: Sweden: Abisko... | reverse complement strand
TCCGGCATCGCTGGGCCGGCAGCCTGCTGGAGGACGCGGTGCTTGACGCCTCGCCGCCCGGGTCACCGACGTCGCCCGCGCGGCCCGGGTCGCCGGCGTTGCCCGCGTCGCCGGCGTCGCCCGCGTCGCCGGAGTCGCCCGCGTCGCCCGGGTTGCCCGCGCTGCTCACCGTGGCGGTCGACGCCGTCGCTGCGACCCCGGCCGCGGAGGCCGCAGCGATCGCGGTGGATGATTTCCGGCCGGAACTGGCCGACGAGGATCTCGCGGTCCGCGCCACCGAGTCGGCCGAGCGGGCTGGCGGCATGTCACTGGCCACGGCAAGGGTGGTGGTGGGCGGCGGGCGCGGTGTCGGCGGCCCGGAGGGCTTCGGCGCGCTGGAGGAACTCGCCGGGCTGCTCGGCGGGGCACTCGGCGTCTCCCGGGTGGTCACCAGCCAGGGCTGGCGGCCGCACAAGCAGCAGGTCGGCCAGACCGGCACCCGGATCTCGCCCGAGCTCTACCTCGCCTGCGGGATCAGCGGGGCGATCCAGCACATGGCCGGGTGCCTGAGCGCGAAGCACATCGTGGCGGTCAACACCGACCCGGACGCGCCGATCATCGCCCACGCCGACTACGCCGTGATCGGCGACCTGAACCAGGTCATCCCGGCGCTACTAACAGCCCTGCGGGCCAGGTCCGGCCTCAGCTAGCACATTCGTCGTCCGTGGCTGTGCCGGTTCCGAGGCCTGCGAGGGCAGCCGCAGGGAGCCAGCTGCCAGCCGCTCCTGCCGTCAGCGGGGAGCGTGCGCTGACAGGCGGTCGAGCAGTGCGCGCCGCCATTCCTCGGTCTGGCGGACCTGGTTGAACGTGAACACATGCAGTCCCTCGACGGCCGAGTCGGGGGAGGCGAGGACGCGGCCGGCCCGCTCGAGCAGCCGCTCGGGCCTGTAGCCGCCGGGTGTGCCGAGCCGCAGGAACCACTCGGTGTGCCCGGCGAGGAACCTGGCCGATTCGGCGGCGCCTGCCTTCGCCGCCATCCGCAGCAGCCTGGCCCGCTCGACCGGGCCGGCCAGCCCGGCGAAGAGCGGCAGGGTGACGCCCCTGGCCCGGACCCGGCCGATCCAGTGCCGCAGCGTGGCCGGGTCGAAGCAAAGGTTGCTGACCAGGTAGGTGGCGTGCAGCCGCTTGTCCCACATCGCCTGGATGGTGATGTCGTCGCCGATTTTCGGGTGGCTCTCCGGGTAGCCGGTGATCCCGACCCGGGCGAACGGGCTGCCCATCTCGGTCAGCCGCTCCAGCAGCGGCAGCGCGCTGGCGAACCGGCCGGCCGGCGGGTCGGCGTCGCCGGCCGGGACGAAGACGTCGTCGACGCCGCACGCGGTGAGCCGGGCCACGATGTCACCGAGATGGGCGTCGTCCCTGACCAGCCGGGCTGACAGGTGCGGAACCACGCGATAGCCGTGGCCGGCCAGCCGCTCGGCCAGCGCGAGGGTCTGGTCCAGCCCTCTGGCCGGTGACGCGGTGACCGTGACGGTCAGATCCCTGGGCACCCAGTCGAGTACGGCCTGCTCGGTACCGGGGGCCGGCAGCACCTCGTAACGCGGGCATCGCAGCAGCGGCGTCACCCGCGCGAGTCCGCCACGCATCAGGTCCCGCCGACGAGGAGCTCAAGCTCGCGTTCCAGGCCGCTGGTGCCGGTCTCGACCACGGTCAGCGGCAGGCCGAACATCCCGGCGATCGCCGCGGCTTCCGCGTCCAGCGAAGCGTCGCGGGCCTGCGCCAGCCAGACCAGCCGCCGGTAGTGGCCGAAGTAGTCCAGCCACAGCCCGGGGTAGCGGTCCAGGCCGAGCTCGGCGAGCACGGACCGGCGGAAGCTGCGCACCAGGAAGTCGGTCAGCAGGTAGGTGCCCGGCTCGGCCTCGAACATCGCCTGCAGCCGGCCTGGCCCGGCCAGCAGGTCATAGCAGTGCAGTCCCGGCAGGCGGCGGATGGCGAGCCGCTCGCACAGCGAGTCGAGCGCGCCGTAGCTGCCGCAGTCCGCGTACCCGAGTGCCACCCGCAGCCCCCGTCCCTGCAGGTCGCGGGCTAGCTGCTCGGCGGCGGGCGCGATCCGGCCCGGGTGGTTGTGCAGCAGCGACGGGAGGCAGTGCAGCTCGATCGCCCAGCCGCGGCGGGCGGCGATCTCGCGGACGTGGCCGCCCAGCGCGCCGCAGGCGATCACCGCGACTCGCTGCCGGGCACTGGCCGGCGGGCCCGTCTCAGGCGGGGAACTGGAGCTGCTCGACGAACCGGTCGTTGAAGTCAGCGCGATCGGAGAGCTCGACATATCTCACCTCCTCCAGCAGCGCCAGCGCGCCGGCCCGCTCCCGCAGGGACAGCAGCGCCATCTTGGCCCCCTCGCCGGCCACGTTGCCCGCGCTCACCACCCGCAGCACCGGCAGCCGGGGCACCAGCCCGATCCTGATCGCGCTGGCCGGCGACAGGTAACTGCCGAACGAGCCGGCCAGCAGCACCTGCTGGATGTCCCGTGCGGCCAGGCCGGCCTCCTCCAGCAGGATGTCCCACCCGGTCGCGATCGCGGCCTTGGCGAACTGCAGCTCGCGCACGTCCCGCTGCGACAGGTAGATCGACTGCGCGACGTCACCAGGCTCGCCGAGCCAGTGCAGCACGAACACGCGTTCCTTGCCCAGCTGGGTCAGCCGGGAGGCGAGGCCAGGCGCCACCGAGGCCGCGGACTCCGCGGGGATCAGCCGCCCGGAGCGGTCCAGCAGCCCCAGCCGCACGAGCTCGGCGACCGCGTCCACCAGGCCGGAGCCGCACAGCCCGGCCGGCGGCACGTCGCCGATCACCGTCAGCTCCAGGCCGCCGGGGGTCATCGAGACCACCTCGATCGCCCCGTCGGCGGCCCGCATCCCGCACCGGATCGCGGCGCCCTCGAAGGCAGGCCCGGCCGGGGCTGCGGTGGCGATCAGCGCGTCCCGGTTGCCGAGCACGATCTCGCAGTTCGTGCCGACGTCGATGAACAGCCTGGTGCGCGAGTCCCTGTCCATCCCGGCGGCCAGCAGCCCGGCGGTGATGTCGCCGCCGACGTAGGCTCCGAAAGAGGGAAACACCACGGCCCTGGCCCGCGGGTGCACGGCCAGGCCCAGGTCGGCGGCCAGCACCTCGGGCCACAGCCGGGTGGACATGATGAACGGCGCGACGCCGAGCGGCTCCGGGTCGATGCCGAGCGCGAGGTGGGTCATCGTGGCGTTGCCCGCCATCGCCACCTCCAGCACGTCGGCGGGATCCACCCCGGCCTGCGCGCACACCTGTCCGGCTAGCTCGTTCAGCGACTCGTGCGCGAGCCCGGTGAGCCGGCCGAGCGCGAGCGGATCCATCATCACCGCGCTGATCCGGGTAATCACGTCCGCGCCGAACGGCTGCTGCTTGCTGAGCATCGACGCGACGGCCAGCGGCGTCCCGGTGGTCAGGTCGAGCAGCGTGGCGACCACGGTGGTCGTGCCCAGGTCGAAGGCGATCCCGTACACCCGGCCAGTGGTGTCGCCCGCCTGCACGTCGATCAGCACGTCGTCCACGATCACCGCGGTGACCTTGTAATCGGCAGCGCGCAGCACCCGCCCGATCACCCGCAGTGCGTGCAGGTCCGCCCGCAGCTCCAGGTCGTCCATGGCGGCCAGCACCCGCTCAAGGTCGGTGACCTGGTCGGTGAGCGACGGCTCGGCCAGCTCCAGGTACCGCTTCTGCGCGGCTGGCCGCAGGATGACCTGCCGGCCGACCCCGACGGTCGCCGCCTTCGGCCGGGTGGCCAGCGGCGGCACGTGCACCCGCAGGTCGGTCGCGGTCACCACCCGGCAGGCCAGCCGCCAGCCGTCCCGCAGCTCATCCGGGCTGAACGCGCGGGCATCGAGCGGCGACGCGGGGACCGCGCCGTCGAGGATCCGGACCTTGCACTTCTTGCAGGTGCCGTGGCCTCCGCAGGTCGAGTCGATGGCCACGGCGTTCCAGCTCGCCGCGTCGAAGAGCGTGACGCCCGCCGGGACCCGCACCCGGGTTCCGTTCGGCTCGAAAAAGAGGTCAACGCGCGCAGGAGCCGGGGATGTCGCCGGGCCGTCCGCGGGCACCGGGCCGTCCGCGGGCACCGGGCCGTCCGCCGTTGCCTGGCCGGCCGCGGTGGCCTCGCCGGCCACGGTCATGTGGCGGCCGCCGCCTGCTGCGCGCGGTGCGCCGCGATCCACGCCGCGCCCCAGGGATCCCGGTCCAGCAGCAGGTCGGCGGCCTGCACCGCGCGGACAAGCTGCGGCGAGCGGGCGTCCATGATCGCGCTCGTCAGCCCTTCCCTGATCGCCATCGGCAGGAACGCGGCGCAGATGGCCGCCCGCTCCGGCATCCCGAAGGACACGTTGGAGGCGCCCAGGGTCATGTTCACGCCGAACTCGGCGCGCAGCAGCGCGATCGTCTCCAGCGTCCTGCCCACGTGGCCGGTGTCGGCGCCGACCGGCATCGCCAGCGGGTCGATCAGGATGTCCTCGATGGGGATCTGGTACCTGCCGGTCGCCACGTCGATGATCTTGCGGGCCAGCTCGACCCGGCGGGCCGGCTCCGCCGGGATCTCCTCCTCGTCGTTCGGCAGCGCGATGACGGCGGCGCCGTGCCGCTTGACCAGCGGGAGGATGGCGTCTAGCCGCTCGTCCTCGGCGGTGACCGAGTTGACGAGCGCCTTGCCCTGATAGGCAGCCAGGCCGGCCTGGAGGACCTCGACGATCGAGGAGTCCAGGCACAGCGGCAGGTCAGTCAGGCTCTGGATCAGCCGGACCGCCGAGACCATCAGCTCGGTCTCGTCCGCCAGCGGCGCGCCCATGTTGACGTCGAGGACCATCGCGCCGCCGGCCACCTGCTGCGCGACGTCGATCTCGATCCGGGACAGGTCGCCGCGGCGCAGCTGCTCGCAGAAGATCCTGCGGCCGGTGGGGTTGATCCGCTCACCGATGATGCAGAACGGATGACCAGGGCCGATGACCAGCTCAGCCGCAGCAGACCGCAGGACTGTGTCCATGCCGGGCCCCTAGGCCCGCGCCAGCGCGCGGCGCTGCGCCAGCAGTTCCTTGGCCCGTGCCACGGCCGCCGAGGCGTCGGACGCGTAGCCGTCAGCGCCGACGACATCGGCGTACTCCTGGGTCACCGGCGCGCCGCCCACCATCACGATCACCTGGTCGCGCATGCCCGCCTTCTGCAGCGCGTTGATGTTCGCCTTGAACATCGGCATCGTCGTGGTGAGGAACGCGGAGAACCCGACGATGTCCGGCTGGTGCTGCCGGATCGCGTCGATGAACTTCTCCGGCGAGACCTGCACGCCCAGGTCGATGACCTCGAAGCCGGCCCCCTCGAACATGATGTTGACCAGGTTCTTGCCGATGTCGTGCACGTCGCCCTTGACGGTGCCCATCACGATCTTGCCGATCGACTCGGCGCCGGTCTCGGCCAGCAGCGGCCGCAGCACCTCCAGTGCCCCGGCCATCGCGCGGCCGGCGATCAGCATCTCGGGCACGAAGAAGTCGCCGCGCTCGAATCGGGCGCCGACCTCCTCCAGGGACGGGATCAGCGCCTCGTACAGCAGCATCTCGGGCCCGAGGCCCATCTCGATGCCCTGGTTGGTCAGGCTGAGCACCTCGGGCGCGTTGCCGACGAGGGTGAAGTCGTAGAGCTGCTTAAGTAGCTCGTCCTGGGTCACGCGGCACCTTCCTTCTGCGGCTGGCCTGGGCGGGGCTGGTATCCGAGCGCGGCGGACAGGGCGCTGGCCTGGGCGACGCAGCTCGCGGCGACATCGCGGACGCGGGCGCGGGTCAGCCTGCTGGCCGGCCCGGACACCGACACCGCGGCCACCACGGCGGCCCCGCCCGCCTGCACCGGCGCGGCGACCGCGATCAGGCCGGGCTCGAGTTCCTCATTGGTGACGGCGTACCCCTGGCGGCGTACCTCGTCCAGGCTGGCGCGCAGCGCGGAGCGGCTGGTGATGGTCGCGCTGGTGCGGCGCTCCAGGCGGCCGGGCGGCAGCTGCGCGGCCCCGTAGGCGAGCAGCACCTTGCCGAGCGCCGCGCAGTGCAGCGGGACCGAGAGCCCCACCCAGTTGGTCCCGCCGATCAGGTAAGTGCTGTCCACCTGGGCGATCTGCTCGACCATGCCGTCACTGGCCACGCCGAGGTTCACGGTCTCGCCGGTCACGTCCCCGAGCCGGTCAAGGAACGGCCGGGCCACCGCCACGAGGCCGGCCCCGGCGCCGCCGCGCCATGCGTACCCGACGAACATCTCCCCCGGCCGGAACCCGCCCCGGCCGTCCCGCCGGACCAGCCCGCCCCGCTCCAGGGCCATCAGCAGCCGGGAGGTGGTGCTCTTGGCCAGGCCGGTGGCCGCGGTCAGCTCGCTAAAGGTGACCGCGTCCGGGCAGTGCACGACTTCCCTGAGCAGCTGCGCCGCCCGGTCGACCGCCTGCGTTCCGGTAGGGCCGGCCACCGCCACCTGCCTTTGCATAGTTCCATGTTACGGAACCTTGTTCTACTATGTGATCCTAGATTCCGGCCATCCGGCGGTCAAGCCAGCGCTGGTTAGCGCTGGCGCCCGCTCCGCGTGAACTGAGGTGGCGATGTTCGTCAACCGCATGCCCAGGTACGAGATCCTGTCGCCCGACGCCATCGGCGTCCTGGACAAGGGCTGGCGGCGCATCGTCTCGGAGATCGGCGTGCAGTTCGCCAAGCCCGAGGCGGTGGAGCTATTCCGCACGGCCGGCCAGGAGGTCGACGGCGACGTCGTGAAGCTGGACCCGGAGTTCGTGCTCGAGCAGGTGGCGAAGGCCCCGCGGGAGTTCGACGTGCAGGCCAGGAACCCGGCGAACAACGTGCACATCGGCGGGGATCACATGGTCTTCAGCGGCGTCTACGGATCGCCGTTCGTGCGCGAGGGCGACGTGCGCAGGGACGCGGCGATGTCGGACTTCCGCAGGCTGACCATGCTCGCCCAGTCGTTCCCGCAACTCGACTCGGCCGGCGGGGTGATCTGCGAGCCGAACGACACCCCGCTGGACTCCCGGCACCTGGACATGATCTACGCCTTGGCGACGCTGACCGACAAGATCTACATGGGCAACGTCGTCTCCGGGCCGAACGCGGCGGACACCATCGCGATGACCGAGATCCTGTTCGGCGGCCGGGCGCAGATTGAGCAGACGCCGGCCACGATCTCGCTGATCAACTGCAACTCACCGCTGCGCTGGGACGACCGTATGCTGGACGCCCAGTTCGAGTATTGCGCTGCCAATCAGCCGGTGGTGCTGACCCCGTTTCTCCTGATGGGAGCCATGTCGCCGGTGACGATCCCGGCCGCGCTCGTCCAGCAGCTGGCCGAGGCGCTGTCCGGGATCGCGCTGGCGCAGCTGATCAGGCCAGGCTGCCCGGTCATCTTCGGCTCCTTCCTCTCGAACATCGACATGCAGTCCGGCTCGCCGAGCTTCGGCACCCCGGAGTCCGGCATCGGGCTGCTGTGCACCGGGCAGCTGGCCCGCCATTTCGGGCTGCCGTTCCGCACCGGCGGCGGCCTGAACTCCAGCCAGACCGCGGACGCGCAGGCGGCTTATGAGTCACTGATGACGCTGCTGCCCACGTTCCTGGCCGGCACCAACTTCGTCATGCACGCAGCCGGCTGGCTGGAGGGCGGCCTGGTCAGCTGCTATGAGAAGTTCATCATCGATATCGAGCTGCTGCGGATGCTGCGGGTGGAGTTCACGCCGCTGGAGATCGACGAGGCATCGCTGGCGTTCGGCGCGCACGAGGAGGTCGGCCACGGCGGGCACTTCCTCGGCGCCGCGCACACGATGGAACGGTTCCGCGAGTGCTTCTACCGGCCGCTGCTGTCGTCCAGCTCGAACTACGAGCGGTGGCTGAAGCAGGGCGGCAAGGACGCCACCGCGCGGGCCGGCGAGATCTGCGCGAAGACGCTGGCGGAGTACCAGCAGCCGCCGATGGACGAGGCGATCCGGGCCGAGCTGGAGGAGTTCGTCACCCGCCGCCGCGCCGAGCTCGGCGACTAGCCGCGGCGGCCAGGCGGGGAACTCAACCGCGCCTGACCGCTTGCAGCGTGTAGCTGTGCGCCAGCCGCCAGGGCCGGTCGGCCAGCCGCCACTCGCCGCCCTCGACCTGCTCCATCCGCCCCGGCAGCGCCTCCCACGGCACGCTGTCATGCTCCGCCAGGCCGGTCAGCTCCAGCCCTGCGTCCAGCAGCGCGGTGACGATCTCGCCGAGGCCGTGGTTCCACTGATGGGTCCTGTTGTGCGTGAAGACCACGTCGGTCCGCACGTAGGTGCCGCCGTCGTCCCAGACCAGCGGCTCCGCCCGCTCGAAGTACGAGTACTCGACGACCACCAGGCCGTCCTCCCGGGTGTCGTCGATCGCCCACAGCATCGGGTGGCCCTCGCGGATGAACAGCCGGCCGCCGGGCCGCAGCAGGCCGGCCACCACCCCGGCCCAGCGCCGGACGCTGGGCAGCCAGCAGAGCGCGCCGATGCCGGTGAACACCAGGTCGTAGGCGGCGGCGCCGAGCACGCCGACGGCGTCGTACACGTCGGCCTCGACGAACCTGGCGTCGGCGCCGGTCCGCTCCGCCAGGCTCCTGGCCTGGGCCAGCGCGGCCGGCGAGAAATCCAGGCCGGTCATCGACGCGCCGAGCCTGGCCAGCGAGATGGTGTCGGTGCCGATGTGGCACTGCAGGTGCACCCCGCGCAGCCCCGCGATGTCGCCGAGCAGCGGCAGGTCGAACCGGACCACGTCGCTGATGAAGGCGGGGTCGGCGGCGAACCGCTCGACCGCGTAGTCGGGCGACGCCGCGTGCGCGGGGGCGCGCTCGTCCCAGCTGGCCTTGTTCAGCGTCCGGTAGTCCTCCATGCGCACTACCGTGGCACACTGCCCGCCGGACGGGCGTCAAGCACGGGAGTTACGCGGTTGTCCAGCCACTCGTGCACCAGCGCCGCGAAGGCAGCGGGCTGCTCGAACGGCAGGTAGTGGCCGGCCTCGGCCACGACCGAGTAACTGGCCGCGGGGAAGACGCCGAGCGCGCGGAACTGCTCGGCGTAGCCGACGATCCGGTCCTGCCGCCCGGTAAGGATGCAGGCCGGCCCCGGGTACGTGGCGTCGCCGCCGTCGTCCGGCGACTCGTAACCCGCCGAACGCAGCCGCTCCAGGTACTCCTCGTCGCAGGGCAGCGCGGCCGTCAGCGCGGCGGCAACCCGGGCGGCCACCTCGGCTCTCCTGTTGCCGACCGCCGCGGCCAGGTGGTCCCGCAATTCGGTCGGCACGCCGTCCAGCCAGTGCCCCAGCCCGGGGTCGGTGACCAGCATGGCCGGCCCGTCGGGCTCGGCTGGCTCGGGCAGCTCGCGGTCGGCCGGCGGCAGGAGCGTGATGGCAGGGCAAATGAGCAGCGCCCCGGTGACCGTGGCCGGCCTCCGCCGGGCCAGCATGGCGGCGATGTACCCGCCATAGGACCAGCCGGCCAGCAGCACCGGGCCGCCGGCGAGCGGGCCGTCGATGAAGGCGGATACCGCGCCGGCCACGCCCGCCGAGCTGGCAGGACCGGCCGGGGACTCGCCGTGCCCGGGCAGGTCGAGGTAGACGCGCCGCAAGCCGGGGCGCCGCCCGAGCACCGGTTCCATGGCGGCCGCCATCACCGTCCGGTCCATGCCGAACCCCGGCATGCACAGGACCGGCTCGCCCTGGCCGTGCTCTGCAAATGCAAGATCCATGGGTGCATGTAACCACGAAAGCGCCGGTGAAGTTCCATATGACCCTGTCAGCGGGGCCTGTCCGCAAGTACCTTGACCTGGAGAGCGCCGCGGCGGACGGCGCCTTCCCCGAAACGCGAAGGGCGCAGCCATGCAGGCCGAGATCAAGGGCACCACGATGCCCATCCTGGAAGTGTCGCTCAACCAGGGCGAACAGGTCGTTTCCACGCACGGCGAGCTGGCGTGGATGACCGACAGCATCACGATGTCCCAGACCACGAACACCGGCGGTGGCGGCGGCGGGTTCATGCAGGGCCTTAAGCGCGTCGTGGGCGGCGGCGGGCTCTTCCTGACCCGCTACGAGGGCCCCGGCGGCATCACGTTCGCGGCGAAGATGCCCGGCCACATCATGCCCGTCGACATCACCCCCGGCCAGTCCTACTTCGTGCACCGGCACGGCTGGCTCTGCGGCACGCAGGGCATTACGCCGAGCGTGGGCCTGCAGCAGACCTTCCGTGGCGGGATGTACGGCGGCGATGGCTTCGTCCTGGAGAAACTGGCAGGCCAGGGCAGGGCATGGATCGAGCTCGCCGGCGAGCTCACGACCTACGTGCTGCCGCCCAACCAGACGCTGCTCGTGCACCCCGGGCACATCGGGATGTTCCAGGGCACCGTGCAGTTCCAGATCACCCGCATACGGGGGATCGCCAACATGTTCTTCGGCGGCGACGGCTTCCATCTCGTCGCGCTGACCGGGCCTGGGCAGATCTGGCTGCAGTCGATGCCGCTGTCCGTCCTGGCGGGATCGCTGATGCCCTACCTCGGCGGCGGCGGCGACAGCACCGGCAAGGCCCTCGGCGCCGGCGCGGCCGGCGGCATCATCGGCGACATGCTGCGGGGCTGACCCGCCGGTCGCCCGGGCCGGCCGGTTCCCCGCCGTCTCGCCCGGGCCGGCCGGTTCCCCGCCGTCTCGCCCGGTCGACGGTGCGCTGGTGCCGCTGACAGGTCATACTGGGCTAATGGCTTACTTACCGGACAACCCAGGCGTGCAGGGTGCTGTCAAGCGGCTCCGCTACGGCCTGGGGGCCGCCGGGCTGCCGCGCGCCGTGGCCGCCTACTTCAGCCCGGATGAGGCGTTCGCCGGGCTGACCTTCACCGCCCTGGGCAGCAACCCGCGCGACCATCTGACCCCGGACGATCTGCTGGCCGTGTCCCTGCTGGACATCGCCTGGCGGCCGGACGCGGTACGGCAGCTGCTCGGTGCCGACGCAGGGAAGGTCTCCCGGCTGCTCGCCGCGATCAGCAGCGACGTCGACCTGTGGGAAGCGACGGACGACGAGCTAGCTGCTGTGGATCCCCTGTGGGATCTGCTGCTCCGGGTGCCCGGCGTCGGCACCGCCACCGCGTCGAAACTGCTCGCCCGTAAGCGGCCCAGGCTGTGCCCGGTCAGCGACAAGGTAGTGGTTCAGGCTGTCGGCGTCCCGGGGTGGACCTGGGAGGCGCTGCGCTGCCTGCTGCGGGATCCCGAGGCACGCGCCGAGGTGGAGATGCTGCGCCCGCCGTCAGCGGCCAGCGCCAGCCTGCTCTGGATCCTCGACGTGGCGATCTGGATACGGCACAGCCCCTCTCGTGCGGCTAGCCACGTACGCCGCGACGCCGGAATGGCCGAGCCAGAGCACGGCCGCCCCTGACCTGGCCCCTGACCCGGATCCTGCCCTGGCCCCTGCCCCTGACCCGGATCCTGCCCCTGCCCCTGCCCCTGACCCGGATCCTGACCCGGATCCCGTTGCCGGGGGCCGGCACGGCCTATCGCCTGGCCAGCCGGTTGTAGGAGGACTTGGTGGTCACCGGCCGCGGTTCGGCCGGGCCGAGGATGGTACGAGCCGCCGTGTCGTCCTCCTGGCCGGCGTCGTTGCCGCCCGCCGCGGCGCTGACCGGGCTGGTACCGCCCTGCTGATTGGGCATTCTCTGCCTGGTCGGGACGCTCGGCGCCGCTCCGCCCGTCTCGGTGTCCTGGTCCTGCAGCGAGCAACTGCCGGTGAAGGTCTGCGGCGGCAGAATGGCGGCGGGGAGGTGAGGTACGCGGGGGTTGTAGGTACCGCTGAAGAGCGCCGGGGTCAGGTTCCCGACGGTGCGGCGGCGCCAGGCGGACACGTTGGGCACCTCGACGCCGAAGCGCTCGGCGACGAGCATGAGCTGCGAAGTGTGGTCGAAGATGTCCGACACGACGTGGCCGCCGCGGCTGAACGGCGAGATCATCATCGCCGGCACCCGCACGCCGAGGCCGAGCGGCCCCTTGATGCCGAGGGTGTCGGATTTAGGTTCCAGGATCGGTGACGGGCTCGCGGTGAGGTACTCGCCGGGCGTCCCCGGCGGCGCTGTGGGGGGCGGCACATGATCGAACCAGCCGTCGTTCTCGTCGTACATCAGGAACAGCGCTGTCTTCGACCACACCTCCGGGCTGGCGGTCAGGGCGTCGAGCACGAGAGACGTGAAGTACATGCCGTTCGCCGGAGACGACGAAGGATGCTCGTCGAAGCCGAGCGGCGGGATTATCCACGACACGCTCGGCAGGCCGCCTGAGCCGATATCGCTGACGAAGTCGGTGGGGAACGTCGGCCCGAAGGCGTTCTGGTACAGCGGCGACAGCGGGTTCCGGAACGCGGTGAAGTAGGGGAGCACATGGTCGCTCGCGACCATCACCTCGGGGTTGGTCGTCGGGTTGTACAGCGCCGGGTCCCAGGTCGGGTAGGCGGCCAGCGCGCTGTACTGGCCGGCCAGGCCGGCGTTGGACGGGTGGTACACCTTCCAGGACACGCCCGCGTCCTGGAGCACCTCCTGCATTGTGGGCCAGGTGCAGTTCCACAGGAAGTCGGGAGTCGCATTGGTGTCGGTTACCGGTCCGCCGCTGGTCCCCGCCGGATCGATCGTGCCGCTGATCGACATCAGCCGGTTGGGGTGCGTCGGGCCCAGGATCGAGCAGTGATAGCTGTCGAGCAGCGTGAACGCATCGGCGAGCGCCCAGTGGAACGGAAGATCTTTCCGGCGGTAGTAGCCCATCGTCATCGCGCCGTGCGCGCCCTCGTAGGTGGCGGAGGTGTGCACCTTGACGAAGCTGTCCATCGCCCCGTTGTTCCAGCACAGGTGCATTGGGCCCCAGTCGTGGGTGAGGTCGTCGGTGCACTCCTCGCCCGCCGCGGAGTCGAGATGGAACGGCAGCAGGACATTGGGCGGGGAGAGCGTCGTCGCCCCCGGATAACTCTGCTCGAACACCCCGAGCGAATCGCGCGGGTGGTCGTCGAAGCCGCGGCCCTTCGGGTAGGCGCCGAAGTAGTGGTCGTAAGAGCGGTTCTCCATCATCAGGAAGACGATGTGCTCGATGGCGCCGAGGTCGGAGCCGGCCGGGGCAGTGGAAGCGGCGCGCCGGACCAGCGCGGCGGGGCGCCCGCTCTGCGTCCAGGCAGCCGCCGGTCCGGCCACGGCGGCGGCCGCCCCGGCCCAGCCGAGCGACGCGAGCAGCTGACGGCGGCTCAGCGGGTGGCGAGCGGGACTTGCCATGGGACCTGCTCCCTGGTCGAAGGCGGCACGAGGATCGAAGGCGGCACGAGCCGGCGCCTGCGCCGGCACGCCCTGCTGCTACCCGCGCAGTAACTGCCTAATCAGGCTAACGGGTCCGCTGGCCGCTCTCTTAGCAGCGCGTTTAGCGACCGGAGATGTCATCAGCCGTTCGCCCGGCCGACATGGCGTAACGCCCCGGCCGGATGGCGAGCCCGGGCGGCAGGTAACGGGCATGGGCGGGTCACGGGCATGATGGCCGGATGATCGATCTCATCCTTCGTAACGCCCGAGTGGCCGGGCAGGACGCGCTCACCGACCTCGGCGTCGAGAAAGGCCGGATCGTCGCCGTCGGCGGCGACTCGGCCGCGGCCGAGATCATCGACCTCGCCGGGCGGCTGGTCACACCGCCCCTGGTCGAGCCGCACATCCACCTCGACGCAGTGCTCACTGTCGGCCAGCCGCGGCCGAACGTGTCCGGGTCGCTGTTCGAGGGCATCGCAGTGTGGGCCGAGCGGGTCGCCGGCCTGACCCGGGAGGACGTGCGGTCGCGGGTCCGGCAGATCCTGCGCTGGCAGCTCGCCTGTGGCGTCCAGCATGTCCGCAGCCACGTCGACGTCTGCGACCCCCGGCTACGAGCGCTTCGGGCGCTCGTCGAGCTGCGCGAGGAGGTGCGCGGCCTCATTGACCTGCAGCTCGTCGCATTCCCGCAGCAAGGCATCTTGTCCTTCGATCGCGGCAGGGAGCTGATGCGCGAGGCCGTTGACCTGGGCGCAGACGTCGTTGGCGGGATCCCGCACTATGAGCTGACCCGCGAGGACGGCGTGGAGTCGGTCAAGTTCGCGATGGCACTCGCCGATGACCACGGCCTGCGGGTTGACATCCACTGCGACGAGACCGACGACGACCACTCCCGTTTTGTCGAGGTCATGGCGGCCGAGACGATCAGGCGCGGCATGTCGGGCCGGGTCACCGCCAGCCACACGACGGCGATGCACTCGTACAACAGCGCGTACGCCAGCCGGCTGATCGCCAACATCGCCAGGGCCGGGCTGCACATGGTGACGAACCCGCTGGACAACGCCGTGCTGCAGGGGCGCTTCGACACCGGGCCGATCCGCCGCGGCCATACCCGGGTGAAGCAGCTGCAGGAGGCGGGGGTCAACGTCTGCATCGGACACGACTCGGTGATGGACCCGTGGTACCCGCTCGGGTACGGCGACCCGCTGCAGGCCGCGTTCGTCCTGGTGCACCTCGGGCAGATGTCCGGCGACGCCGAGCTGCGGCGGCTCATCGAGATGATCACGACGAATGCCGCCGAGGCACTCGGCGTATCCGATTACGGGCTGCGGCTGGGCGGGCCGGCGGATCTCGTCGTCTTCGACGCGCCGTCCGAGGCCGAGGCGCTGCGGCTGCTGGCGCCGCGCACGCTGGTGCTGCGCGGCGGCAAGGTCGTGGCCCGGTCCACGCCGGCCCAGCACACGATCGTCTGGGCCGGCGCGGAGGAGCAGGTCACCTTCCGGCGGGAATGATGCCGGGCCGGTCCCGGTGCCTGCTGTGGCACCGGATCCCCCGGCGCCGGTCACCGGCCCGATGCCGGTCACCGGCCCGATGCCGGTCACCGGCCCGGCGCCGGTCACCGGCCCGGCCGGTCACCTGGCGACGGTCACCGGCCGGGAAGGTCGGTTAGATCCGGGCCTATCGGACCGGCGGCGGGCACGACGGTCATGCCGTCCGGGATCATTAGCGCCTCCTCGCGACCGCTGTCGGGCTGCAGCCTAAAGAAGATCGCGTAGAGCGCGGCGGCAAGGACGAAGCCGACCTCGAACGTGATGTCGCCGAATGCCCCGACGTGCTTGGGCACCAGGCCCACGTAGTCGGTCTGGTTGGCGAACAGCCAGATGGACACCCCCATCGCGATGGCCATCGCCGCGAAGCCGGCCCACGGGTTGTGCTTGCGGTCGAATAGGAACCCGTCGACCCGCTTGCCGCGCCGCAGGAACTGGTCGGCGAAGAACACGCCGAGCCACGGGCCGATCCAGTACGAGATGACCAGCAGGAAGTTGTTGTACTTCTGGCCAGCGTCGCTGAGCCCCGACAGCGCCACGAAGAAGCCGGCCACGCCAAGCACGATGGCGATGACCGCGCGGCCCAGTGACGTCGGGAGCTTGATGCCCAGGGCCAGGAACGACATCGACCCCGAGTACACGTTGAGCGCGTTGGCGCAGATGGCGCCAAGCGCGATCGCGAGCAGCGTGATGTCCCCGATCCAGGTCGGCAGGTTGCTGATGAAGCCGGCCGTCGGGTTGCCGCCGTACTTGTCGAGGCTGGTGATCGTCGCGCCGGCTGCGCCCACGACTTCCAGGATGGCGCACGAGATGAACACGCCCAGGCCGGACCACAGGCCAGTGGCCTTACGGTTGGTGCCCGGCGGCAGGTAGCGGGTGTAGTCGCTGGCGTAGGGGTTCCAGCCGGCCGCGTAGCCGAACGCCGCTCCGAAGGTGATCAGGAATCCGCCCGGAATGCTGGCATGGTGCGTGCCCGGGTGGGACTTGGAAAGGATCACGATCGAGGCGATCGCGAAGATGATTACCAGGACGGGAAACGCGAAACGCTCGAACACGTGCACCAGGTTGTGGCCGAAGAACGCGACCGCGAGCTCCACCACGACGATGATCACGAGGCAGAGTTTGGTGTTCCAGTGCAGCAGCGCGTTCAGCGCGAACGCGCCGCTGACGCTGTTGACCGCGAACCAGCCGACGCCGGCGACGAGCGCGTTGAGGCCAGCGGGCAGGATGTTGCCGAGGAAGCCGAAGCCGATCCGGGACAGGATCATCTGCGGCACGCCGAACAGCGGACCGCGGGCGGCGAGCGCGCCCATCGTCAGGGAGCCGAGCGCGGTGCCGAGCACGAGCGCGAGCGCGGCCACCCAGAACGACAGGCCGAAGAACCAGACACCGATGACGCCGACGAAGATTGTCGCGAACTCCATGTTCGGCGACACCCACGTCCAGAATTCTTGCAGCGGCTTGCCGTGCCGCTCGCCCAGCGGGATGAACCCGGCCCCGCCGGGCTCGACAGCCGCCAC
>Ga0302326_10014922_pt1 | contig 16386 bp, 18 predicted proteins | sample Palsa_T0_3_FD_202264 | JGI IMG/M metagenome (GOLD analysis project Ga0302326, IMG submission 202264) | Peat permafrost microbial communities from Stordalen Mire near Abisko, Sweden - Palsa_T0_3 | ecosystem: Environmental > Terrestrial > Soil > Palsa > Peat permafrost | place: Sweden: Abisko... | reverse complement strand
GCTGGAACCGGAGTCATCGTTCGCGTCGTCATCGGCGCCGGTGAGCGAGTTGCCCTGATTCAGCGGCTCCATCAGCTCCTTCATCATCTGCGCCTCGAACTCGTGTGCTGCCCGCACCAGGCGCGGCTGCGGGACTGCTGGGGTCGAGGTCGCCGGTGGTGCTGTTGATGCCGTTGCTGCCAAGATCGATTGCATCCCAATCCTCCTGCCAATATCTTTTCTGTCCGCCCAGGTTAGAGAACTTCAAGGTCGGCTTCGAGGGCGCCTGCTTCTTTCATGGCCTGCAGGATGGAGATTACGTCCCGCGCGCCCGCTCCGGTTCGTTGCAATTCCTGGACCAGATCCTCGACCGTGGCGCCTTCTTTCAGATCGATGCGGTTTACGGGCTTGTCCTGGGCCTGGATGGTGGTCTGTTGCACCACCTGCGTGGTTCCCCCGGAGAAGGCATTGGGCTGCGAGACGATCGGCGTGGCGATCACATTCACCGATAGCCCGCCATGCAGGATGGAAACCCTCATCAGCCGGACTGTACCGCCAATGACAACCGTTCCGGTGCGCTCGTTGACGACTACGCGCGCCCGCGGATAGACATCGACTTCCACAGCCTCTATTTTGTCGAGCAGCTCCGCCATATCCTCATCGGGTACGGGCTGAATCTCGACGCGGCGGCTGTCGACGGCATGAGCGCGCGGCGAACCCAGGGCCAGGTCGATGGCGGCTGCCATGCGCTCCGCGGTGTGGAAGTCGGCATCGTTCAACAGCACGCTGACCGTATGCATCTGCTTCAGTTCAAAAGGGACGGGGCGCTCGACGAGGGCTCCGCCGGGAATGCGGGCAGTGGTGGGATGGTTGACCTGTTTTGAACTGCCGCCGCCGGTGGCTTCGTATCCGCCCAGAACCAGTGCGCCCTGTGCCTGCGCGTAGACCTGGCCATCGGGGCCGTAGAGCGGGGTCATCAATAGAATGCCGCCTTCGAGCGAGCGCGCGTCGCCGGCCGATGAGACGGTGATGTCCATCTTGTAGCCGGGACGGCTGAACGGCGGCAGCGTGGCAACGACAAAGACTCCAGCCATGTTCTTCACCTGCATGTTGGAGGCGGAGTTCGAGCCGGTTTGCGGTACCGTTACTCCCATCCGCTCGAGAGCCGAGATGAGCGTCTGTGCCGGGAAAACGGTTTGCGAGCTGTCCCCGGTGGCGTGGAGGCCGACAACGAGGCCATAGCCGACCAGCTGATTGTCGCGGATACCCTCGATGGTGGCTACATCCTTGACACGCGCCTTTTGCGCCACCGGCTCGCCATAAACTGCGGCGGAGGCCATGAGCAGCACAACGATGAGTGTCACCCAGCCCCACAATCGCGCTTCGATTCCGAATCCATCCCCTTTGTTACTGAAGTCCTGCATGTCGCCCGTCTTTCGTCTTGCCAATTCGCTTGGTCCTGTTCGCTAACCCCTAACCCCTGATCCCTAACCCCTGTCTCTAGAAAATCAGCGCCCGTTCCAGCCAGCGCACCAGCGGATTCTGGCGATAAGTGGAATCGTTGACAATTCCCTTGCCCGTTACTTCAAGCTCAAGGTCGGTCATGGCCGTTGACAGGACTTGGTTTTGCGAGCTCACATCCTCGGGCCGCACCAGGCCGCGCAGCTTGATCAACTGCGTCTGCTGTGAAAAGGTGAGCTGCCGCGTGGCCTGCACCACCAGCATGCCGTTCGGCAGCACGTCGACCACTTCGCCGCCGAAGGTTGTGGTCAGGCTGGAGTTGGTGGTGCTCTGGCCCCCCGCCGCCAAACCCGAGCTTGCCGTCATCCCGACCAGGTTTTGCATCGCATTTGAGGTCTTGAGCAGGCCAAACAGCGAAGTCAGCCCGGAGTTTGCATTCGAAGCACGGGTGTTCTTCACCCCGCCGTCGGTCTCAGCTACCAGGGCTTCGGTGACCACAATCGAGACGACATCGTGCAGCCGGACTGCCTTGGCGTCGGTTCCGAGGCGGACGAGGCGGCCTTCAGGACTCCAGATGGAGCCTGGGGTCTTGACCTCTGCCGCCTGCTGCGCGCGGACGCGTTCGATATAAGCGTGCAGAGCCTCCTCAGGCGGGCTGGGCTTGGCCGCCGGGATAAACGGGATCTTCTTCTTGTCCAACCCTTGCAGCGGAAACGCGGTTTGCAAGGCGAGTGCGGCGGAGAGAACCATTGCACATGCGGTTCGCCGTCTCATCGGCCTGCCTCTTCTTGAAAAATTGCGCGGCCCGGCCCGTTAGCCACGGCCCGGATCACGCGGCCGCCAATGTTTAGCCGCACGTTCAAGGCCGAGCCAGCCATCGCCGGACTCATCGCCACCGCTTCCAGGCGCGCCTCGACGAGCGGCGTGTTCTCCTCGACAATCACCCGGTCGCCGGCGCGGATGACCGGAACGACTGGCTCCACAACAGGCCCAATTTGCCTTGCCTGGACGCGAGCGGCGGAAACCAGAAGCAGAAGGCCCGGACCCGCAGGATGATCGGCATTGTGCACCAGCAGCCAATGGTCGCCATTGCTTGGGTCGTCGATCTCGCGGACAATCTCACCCGCTGGCACCTGAGCCGAAGCGCGCAGCGCAGGTGACGAGAGCATGACCAGGTGGCCGGCGCCGGAGGATTCAGGTGCCTGTCCGAAAGCCGCGGGAGCAGCCATGGCCAGCATCGCAGCTGTCACGATTATGAGAGGGGCTCGCATCCAATTCTCCAAGGCGTCAAAGTCATTCAAGTTAAACATTTGCTTTACCTAGTCATATTGTTGACTTGAGAGTACATATCGTCAGCGGCTTTGATGACCTTTGAGTTAGATTCGTAGGCTCGCTGCGCCAGCACCATCTGCACGAACATGGTGACCACATCGACATTGGAGTTCTCCAGGTACCCCTGCTGTAAGGTACCCAAACCTTCAGAACCGCCAGGATTGCCGGTGACCGGGTTGCCGGAGCTGAGCGTGGTCTGGAGCAGGTTGGAGCCCATGCTTTCCAGGCCTCCGGGGTTAGGGAAAGTAGCCAACTGAATCTGTCCCAACTGCGAAGGGTTCTGCTGCCCCGGCAGGGTCGCGTTGACCACGCCGTACTGGGTGATGGTCACCGCCGTCGCGCTGGCGGGAATGGTGATGGTGGGAATGATCGGGTCGCCGTCGCTGGTGACGATGGTGCCCTGATTGTTGAGCTGAAACTGGCCAGCGCGGGTGTAGGCGATGGTTCCATCGGGACGCTGCACCTGAAAGAAGCCACTGCCCTCAATAGCCACATCGAGCGGATTCGAGGTCTGGTTCAGCGACCCCTGAGTCATGATGACCTCAGTGGCCGCCGACTTGGTGCCCAGCCCGATCTGCAGGCCGGCCGATACAGTTGACTGGCTCTCGGCCGCTCCAGGAGTAACCAGGTTCTGGTAGACCATGTCTTGAAACTCGAGGCGCAACTGGCGAAAGCCGGTAGTGGATGAGTTGGCCAGGTTGTTGGCGATTGTGTCCAGGTTCAACTGCTGGGCGCTCATGCCGCTGGCGGCTGTGTATAGGGCTCGAATCATGGGACTCCTTTCAGTCGTCCAGGGAATAGGGAATAGGGATTAGGGAATAGGTTCTACAGCTTCTTCAGACGGCATTGGCGCCGCGAAGAACAAGAAGCGCGAATCGCACCTACAAGGTTTTTCTATTCCCTAATCCCTATTCCCTATTCCCTGCTTCTCTCACACTTTCGGCAGGTCTTCGCTGGCGATTTTGTTGAATTCGGTGTGGAAGATGGTGAGGGCTTTCTGCATCATTTCCGCCTGGCGCTGCATGACAATCAGGTCCAGCGAACCCTGGATCACGTCCTGATTGGCGGCCTCGATTGCGCCCTGGTGAACCGTGGATTTTTTCGACAGCGCCGCAGTCACGCCTTCCGGAGCGACGTAACGGTTGGCGCCTTCGGGCGTCAGTTGAGTGCTCGATGGGAAGGTGAATACGCCCACCGTAGCCACCACGCCGCCGGCCACTGAGACGACACCATCGGAGCCTACGGTGACATCGCCGGGAGGGAGCTGAATGGGCTTTCCGCCGTCAGAGAGGACAGGCTCGCCGGCACCGGTTACCAGTTGCCCGGTGGGGGAGCGGTGGAAGCCGCCGTCGCGGGTGTAGCGGAGCCCGTTGGGGGTTTGAACCTGAAAGAATCCTTCGCCCTCGATGGCCAGATCGAGTGGATTGCCGGTAGAGGTCAGCGCGCCCTGGTCAAGGTCAAGCCGATCGCCGCCCAGCAGGCCAAAGTTGTTTACGGTGCGGCCCAGTTGCGAGGTGAGCGCGTCGGGTCCGAGAAGCACGGAGCGGAAGAACTCACGCTCGGCGCGGTAGCCGGGGGTCTGCGCGTTGGCCAGGTTGGCGGCGGCCGTGTCCAGGGCCTGGGTGCGCGCCACCAGTCCCGTCATCGCCGCGTAGAATCCACTATCCATTGTCCCAACTCCATGAGCAATATTGATCAATGCAGATGGAGGACCGGAATGGCGCGGAGGGGATTAGAACGCGATCAGAATGAGTGAGAGCACTGGAGCGAATTCAGCGAGTCAGCGCCTGCTTTGCAGGCATAGCAAGTCAGCGAGTCAGCGGCGGGGCGGAAGCCGTCCAGCCGCGATGGCCTCAGAGGTGCCACGGCCGTGGGCTCGAGGTTACTGCAGGCCGTCGCAGATGATGGTGACTTCGAAGCTGCCGCCATCGAACCGGTAGGCGTGAACCAGCTTGAACTCCGGCGCCTGGACGTGGAGATTGTAATCCCGGCCAGTGATGACGGCTGGAATTGACAAACCGCAGTTGGCGGCCAGATTGGGAACTTTGCCCTTCCACGCTCCGGCCAGCATGTTGCCCATTTCGCCGATTCCATCCTTGACTGTGTCGTCGACCTCGGCAAACTCCATGCCGGTCATCGCCGCGGCGATTTTGATGGCCGTCGAGCTGCCGCTCTTGAAGAGGCATGCTCCGCTGAGCAAGCCGCCAAAGCCTACGACGGCGGTCACCGACTCGGCCTCAAGATCGACCGGACCGGCATCGCGCCGGCAATCGAGTCCCAGCATCATCTTGAAGACCTCTTCCACGGTCTCGTCGAGGTTTTTTGGGTCGGACACCAATTGCAACGATTCTCGCAACGATACGGGCATTACAGGCTCCATTTCCTTTACGCCGCCCTCTCGCGCTGTGGCGATTGCGGCTTTGCGCACTCCGTTCAAAAGCACATCGATACCTCCAGGGTTATGCCGGCTGCAGGAGCGGCAATACCCGTTCCTTGACCTGCTCGGCGGTGAAGGGCTTGCGAATGTATCCCTGTGCACCGGCCAGGATGGCCTGTTTGACATGCTCCTCGCTGGATTCAGTGGTGATCATCACCACCGGTACACCGGGGGCCAGATTCTGTGCGCGCAACTGGCGCAGAAACTCAAGGCCGTCCATCGAGGGCATGTTGATGTCGGAGAGAATCAGGTCGACCTGCTTGGCCTTGAGAAGATCAAGACCCTCGGTGCCGCTCGAAGCCTCGTACACCACCATCGAGTCCAGGCCTGCCTGGCGAAGCGACCGCTCCACAATCTTGCGCATAACCGACGAATCGTCGACGATCAGGGTTCGAATTTCACTCATGCGGTGTTCCTCTTTCGTTTCTATCGGCGGCAGGGAAAAATTCTTGAAGTTCCCTGTGGATTCGATCTTGTCGTGGACGCTTGGGAATTGGATTTAAGCGATCGCAGCGAAATTCTCAATGGATGCCGATCGAACAGATCAGATCGCGCACCGAGCCGGGGTCCGGCACGGGGCCATTCTGGAGCCGAAGCGTCATCCGCAGCCAGAGGCAATCGTGGACACGGACCAGTTCAGAAGCGATTGTTCCCGCCTTCTCAATTGCTTTAGAGATCGCATGCACCACCGCCGACTCCGAAGCAGCCTCGATCAGTTCAACGGGGGGGAACCGGGCGCTCAACATGCGCGTGTGAGCCGGGCCGAAGAGCGATCCCTGCACCAGCCCGCTTTCGACGCGCAGTCCCGTCATGCGCTCAATGGCCAGCGCCAGCACTGGGTCGAGCCGATCCTCGAAGCCGAGATAAAGCAGCGCGCCGGCAGCCACGCGCAGGGGCAACGCTCCGAAGGCATCGATAAACAGCCGCGGCAGCAGGCCGGTGAGCGCCTCGGCATCGTGAAAGTCCAGGGAGAGCACGGGACAGCTCCACTGCAGGCCCAGCGCGCGAGTGACCAGCTTCTCGTCCACACCCTGATTGCGAACCAGCCAGTGGCCCAGGCGACCGCCTCCAGCGGCTTTCTGCGCTTCCAATGCTCCGCGCAACTGGTGGGGCTTGATCCAACCCTGCTCCAGCATCGTAAGGCCCAGCGGGATGCGATGCCGATGCGGCTCGGGGACAGTCACCCGGCCTTCCAGCTCGCGACGCACGGCGGCGGCGACGCGGATGCGGGTGCAGGCCGTCGAGCAGGTCCATCCGCGCTCAAAGACCGGGGCCGAGCGGCTGCGAAACAGGTGCAACCATCCGGAGCCGCAGCCGGGATTGGCGCAGGTCTCGAACCATCCTGCGCGTCCCGACCGCGAATCGGTCTCCCGCTCCGGGTGCCAGCCGGGTTTGTATTCGTGTTCCGCAGCCTGGCCTGCCGGGATCAGCGCCAGCGCCGGGGCCACGTTTCGTGTGAGAATCTCGGCCGGTTTGCGCCTTAGAACAGGCATCGAATGCTCTCCAGACGCTTGCGCGGCGCGGCCACCTCGGTGATGCGCAGCCCGAAGTTGCCATTGATCAGAACGACCTCGCCGCGGGCCACGATTTTGTCGCCCACAATCAGATCGACCGGGTCGGCGATGTGGCGATCGAGCTGAACCACGTCGCCAGGCCCCAGATCGAGGATTTCGCCCAGCGGCATCTCGCGGCAGCCAAAGCGCAAAGAAGCGTCGAGCTCGACATCGAGCAGTAGTTCGAGGCCCGGGCTGAGGGCTGGCGTCGCCGTGGCTGGAGTCGAGGGAGCTTGCGCGTTTGAGGCCACAGGCGACGCGGGCTTGGCCGGTTCGGCAATTGCCGCCTGGGCCGCCTTGACCTCGTCGCGGACCAGAATCGTCCAGGCCCGGTCTCCGGATTTCAGCTCGAAGGCGCGGGAGATTTTGCTCTCTCCATCGGTGGGCGCAAAGCTTTCCACGCGGCATTTCTTTCCCGTGGTGGCCAGCAGATCGCCCGAAGCGGCTTCGGCCACCTCGCGCAGCAGCTCCGCCCATCCGGCTTTCTGGTCGGACCCCTCGCCCAGCAGCGGCGTTTCCAAGATAGTGGCGTCGAGCACCACAGCGAAGCGGCCGGCCGGGTCGCCGGAGAGGATGGCGGCGAAACCAAACGAGCCTGCAGCAAGCGGTTTGGGCAGGGACTCGGAAAGCTGCGGCTCGCCCGCCAGCGCCTGCGCAAACAATGCCGTCGCGGTCCCGATCCAGCAGTCAAGGTAGGACTTCATTGCTGAGCCTCCGCGATGGGGCGTTCCATGCGCGCACCGCGGTGCAAACCGTGGCGGATGGCCTGTGCTTCAGACAGTGGCTGGCCCCCTACTTGCCATACAGGCAGCGTGTTGGCGGGCAAATCGAGGCGGAGAATAGTTCCCGGTTCCAGGCTTTCAATGGTGCTGGCCATAAGGCGCACGGTGGGCAACTGCAGGCTGCCGCCAAAACGGATACGTCGCGCAGAAGCTTCCATGCGCGCCCGGGTGTCGCCGGCGTGACGGCGGCTTCGTCCCCAGTCGGATGTCAGGCGGCGCAGAATGGTGTTGGCGACGACTGCGGGAAAAGCCAGGTTGAGCAGGCCGGAGCTGTGCGGCATGCGAATCTCGAAGCTCAGGCAAAGCGTCTTCTCAGTCACCGACATGATGCGCGCCACCTGGGTCTGCATCTGGCGGCGCTCGAAATTAAAGCTCAGGCCGACTGGCTGCCACGCCGCGGTGAGTTCGCGGCAGACAATCTCGACCACCGAAGCCAGAATCGATTCTTCGATGTCGGTAAGCTCCCGCAATGGGCCATCCTTGCCCTCGCCGCCCAGCAGCAGATCGATGATCGGAGGAGCCAAAGCCAGGTCGAGTTGCAGCACCGACAGCGCGCCCAGTGGCTCCAGGCGCACCGAAGCCACGTAGCTGATCTCGGGAATGCGGAGCAGGAATTCGTTGAACTGGATCTGCTCGGCGGAGACCAGGTTGACCTGAAAGCGGGTGCGCAGCCATGCGGCAAGATTGTGGGTCAGGTTGCGCGCGAAAAGGTCGTTCAACATGCTGATGGCGCGCAACTGCTCTGTGGAGATCTGTCCGGCCGAGGAGAAATTGTATGGCAACACCTTGGCCCGTACCTCGGTCTGCGCGGCATCCGGCGTGGAACTGCGGGCTGCCTGGAAGAGGGCATCGATCTCGGTCTGCTTTAGCGTTTTCTCCATGGCCCTCTCGCTAAGTGGTCAGTGAACAGCGGTCAGTGGTCAGCACTCAGGCGCCCGTTCGACGGCTCAGCACATCATCCAGTTGCGAACGGTGAAAAATCTTCTTGCCCTACAGAATGAGCCCGCCATGGCTTCATCTATTCCCTATTCCCTATTCCCTGTTTTCTCAGTTCCGGGTGCGGACGGCGGCCTTGCGCGCCGCGGTTCGTTCCAGGGTTCCGCGCGCAACCAGATCCTTCAGTGCAGACCTCATGTGCATTACCGCCGAAGCATGAACCTGCGAGACGCGCGACTCAACCACGCCCAGCGCCAGGCCAATCTCGCGCATGGTCATCTCCTCGTAGTAGTAGAGGGTCATGACCAGGCGCTCGCGGTCGGGAAGATTGGCGATGGCTTCAGAAAGCCGGTCCTCCAGTTCGCCGCGCAGGCAATGAAATAGCGGATCGTCTTCTGGACGGCCGGGAATGTAGGCCAGCTCTTCCTCGCCGGAATCCTCGTTCCGCTCCATGTGCAGCGTGCCGATTTCGAGACCCTTGAGATCGCCCAGCAACTGCTGATACTCCACCAGGCTCAAAGTCATCTCGGCGGCGACCTCGGCTTCTCCCGGCGCGCGGCCCATTTTGTGCGTCAATACGCGAATGGCTTCCTCGACGGCGCGGCCTTTGCGGCGCAGCTCGCGAGGACTCCAGTCGAGCGTGCGCAGGCTGTCGAGAATCGCGCCGCGGATGCGAAACTGCGCATAGCTGCGGAACTGCACTTTCTTGGTGGGATCGAATTTGGAGAAGGCATCCATCAATCCGACTACCCCTGCCGAGACCAGGTCTTCAATGTCGACATGCTGCGGAAGCCGCTCGTGAATGCGGCGGGCGAGAAAACGGACGATAGGTAAGTGCTCCAGCAGAACCCGCTCCTGCTCGCTGCTCAACGCGCCCCCGGTAGAAGCGGAAGCGACGGGTGGATAGCCGCCCGGAGCCACGGCGCGCCGCACCGGCCCCGGAGTTCCCGCAGTAACCGCCGCTTCGAGTCCCATTTGTCCCCTTCATCCAATCTCCAGGGCGATTTTTGCCCGGTTCATTGGTCCTGCGTTGTATGCATCCGCCGGGTCAGCGCACCGTTCCCACCGGCCGCAAACGAATTTCGGCGGGAATTTCGGCGGCGGCAATCACCGCCAGGCGCGGAAAGACCGGCTCAAGCCAGCGCTTGACGTGGTAGCGGGCTGGACTAGGACAAAGAAGCACGGGGAGGGCCGCAGCGGATGCGCCGCCGATAAGCTGCCTCACAGAATCTGCCAGGCGGCGTACAACAGGAGTTGCCGGCGGTGCCTGCGCTGCAAGCAGGCGCTGCCCGCCGTCGGGCGAGAGCGTGGCCAGAATCTCCTCTTCGAGCGCGCTATCCAGTAGCAGCACCGGCAACTGGCCATCGGCGTCGAGCAGCGGCGTGACGAGACGGCGTCCCAGCGACTGGCGCGCGGCCTCGACCAGCGCGACCAGGCCCTTGTTCACGGGCGCAGTTTCGAGCAGCGCTTCGAGGATCGAGCCCAGATCGCGGATGGAAACGCGCTCGCGCAGCAGTTGCTCCAGAACCCGGCCCACTTCGCCGAGGGAAAGCAGCTTGGGCACCAGTTCTTCGATCAATTTCGGATGGCTGTCGTTGAGCGCGTCCATCAGGCGCTTGGTCTCGGCCCGGCCCAGCAGCTCGAAGGCGTGACGGCGGATCAGCTCGCCCAGATGGGTGGTGATTACGGTGACCGCGTCGACGACCGAGTAGCCGGCGGCGATGGCCTGGTCCTCGAGAGCCGGCGCAATCCAGATGGCGGGAACGCCAAAGGCCGGCTCGCGCGCTTCCCGCCCGGCGAGCGGACGGCGGTGCGGGTCTCCTGAGACAGCCAGAAGCTGCGCGCCCTCCGTCTGCCAGCGGCCAATCTCCATGCCGCGCATTGAGAACAAATATTCGCGCGGCTTGAGACGCAAATTGTCTGAGATGTGAACGGGCGGGATCAGGAAGCCCAATTCGGAAGACAGATGGCGGCGCAGCGAGCGGACGCGATTCAAAAGCTGGCCGCCCTGTTTTTCGTCGACCAGCGGAATCAGTTGAAAACCGATCTCTAGCGTTAGTTCTTCCAGCTTGAGAAGCTGGGCGAGGTCGGAACCCTGGGCTTCGGCGGTCTTCTTCTTCTTGTCGATAACGTCCGGCTCGGGCGGCGGCGCGGTAAGGGCGCGGGCCGAGACGCGCCGGGCTCCCCAATAGAGCGCGCCGGCCACGGTGAGAAAGGCCAGCTTGGGCAGACCGGGAATCAGGCACATGGAGGCTGAGACCAGACTGGCCAGGTAAAGCGTCCCCGGCTTGGCCAGCAATTGCTGGCGAATCTCTGCGCCGAGCAGGCCAGCGGAGTTGGCGCGGGTGAGCGTGATGCCGCCGGCCACCGAGACCAGCAACGACGGAATCAGCGTGACCAGGCCATCGCCGACGGTGAGAACCGTGTAGGTGCGCGCGGCTTCCGACAGTTCGACGCCCTGCTGCAGGGTTCCGATGAGCAGGCCGGCGATGATGTTGATCGCGGTGATGAGAATGGTGGCCAGCGAGTCGCGTTGATTGAAGCGCGCCGCGCCGTCCATGGCGCCGTAGAACTCGGCCTCGCGGGCGATGGCCTGGCGACGGCGGCGCGCCTCGGCCTCGTCGATCAGGCCGGCATTCATGTCCGCGTCGATGGCCATCTGCTTGCCCGGCAAAGCGTCGAGCGTGAAGCGGGCGGTAACTTCGGCGGTGCGGACGGCGCCGTGCGAAACAACCAGAAATTGAATGGCGATCAGGGCCAGGAACAGCACGAAGCCGACCACATAATTGCCGCCCACCACGAACTGGCCAAAGGCCTCGATCACCTTTCCGGCCGCCGCGGTGCCTTCCGAACCATGCAGCAGGATGCGGCGGCTGGAGGCGATATTCAAGGAGAGCCGGAAGAGCGTTAGCAGGAGCAGAAGCGTGGGAAAGACACTAAGCTCGACGGCGCGGCGGATCTGCACCGCGGAGAGAAAGACGATGATGGAGGCGGCCATCGAAAGCGCCAGCAGAAAATCGAGCGCCGCGGCGGGAAGCGGCACCAGCATGACAAAGACCACGCTGATGGCGGCCAGGGGCAGCACAAATTCGCGCAGCCTCTGCATGAAAGTCTGCGTGTGCGGCGGTCCGGGGGCCAGAACAGCAGTGCTCATGGCAGACCTCCCGGCGAAGGACCTGTACCATCGGGCTGGCTGGTGGACCGAACTCCGGGAACGGCCCTGGCCGCGGCAGTTCCGGCGCGGGCAGCCTGCGCCTGAGTGCGGGCAGTGGCTTCTCGCGCGCGGCGGTCGCGGAGCTCGGCTTCGACCCGCTGCCGGTAAAGATAGGCCAGGATGGCGGCTACAGCGGCGTAGAGGTCAACCGGAATCGCCTGGCCCACTTCGACCGACCGGTAGAGCGATTGCGCCAGCGGTGGATTCTCGATGATCGGCACACCGGCCCAGCGGGCTTCGGCCTTGATCTCCTCGGCCAGCAGGTTGCGCCCCTTCGCTACTACCTTGGGCGCTTCCATGGTGGTGAAGTCGAAACCCAGGGCAACGGCATAGTGGGTGGGATTGGTTAAGACGACAGCAGCCTTCGAAACATCTTCCTTGACGCGCTTGCGGCGCATCTGGCGCTGCAGGTTGCGGATACGGCCTTTGATCTGCGGGTTGCCCTCGGTCTGCTTCATCTCGTCGCGTTGGTCCTGGCGGCTCATTTTGAGGCGCGACTCGCGGCTTTGCCACTCGACCAGGTAGTCGATGGCCGACCAGCCGAAGAGCAGCCAGGCGGCAGCCAGCAAGAGTCCAAAGGTGTCCGCGCCCAGCATCTCCAGGCGCGCCGTCGAGAAGGGCGGCAGAGTCAACTGCCTGGCTATGCGCTGTACCGCAAATACGGCCAGCGCGCCCGCCGGAATCAGCGACTTGGCCAGGCGCGCGGCGGCGCGCAGCGAGAACAAGTTCTTGATGTTCGAGACGGGATTGATGCGGTCCGGCTTGAAGCCGATGGCGGTGAAATTGAAGTTGACTCCGCCCGTCTGCAAGACACCGATCCCGAGCGTTGCCGCAGCCACCGCGGCCATGACGATGGCGGCTGGCTCGAGAATCCCCAGCGACAGCCTCCGCAGCGCGTAAAACGTGGGCGCCATGGTGGATGGCTCCCAGTGCGCGGCAGATGACAGGTCGAGAAAGCCGGCAAAGCTTTCCCGCCAGGCGATCAGAATGCGGCTGCCGAGCGCGCCCAGCAACATCACGCCGGCCAGGGTTCCCGCGGCCGCGGAGAGCTCGCGGCTATGCAGAATATCGCCTTCCTTGCGGGCCTGTTCGCGGCGATGCTGGGTCGCCTGTTCGGTTTTTTCCCCGGCCATCGGCTAGCCTCCCAGCCGATGAACCGAATTTGGGACAGGCAAGGAAATCAGCCGCTCGGCCAGGTCGAGCAAACCGGCGAAGCGCGCCTCGATGAAGCGCGGCCAAAGCGCCAGCGAGCCGGTCAGCAGGACAAAGCCGGTCAACGTCTTGATGGGCACGGTGAGCGACATGACCGGCAATTGAGGGCTCAGCTTGCCCAGCAGAGAGATGGCGACCTCGACCAACATGGTGGCCGCCAGCACCGGCGCGGCCAGCTCCAGCGCGGCCAGAAAAATGCCACCCGCGGCGTGGACAATCTCAAGCCCGGCGGCCGGCGCCAGCGCGTAGGTTCCCAGCGGGACGGCGCGAAAGCTTCGCACCATCGAGGCCAGCACAATGCGGTCGAGACCCGCCGTGATGACCACCAGCGTGCCCATCAGCTGAAACAGGTCGCCGAGCAGCGGCGTTTGGATGGAGGATGTGGGATCGATGAGATTGACCGCGGAAAAGCTGAATTGCATGCCCACAATCTGGCCGGCGAAAAGCATCATTTCGGTCATGAGCGTGAGCGTGAGGCCGTAGACCAGGCCCACGGCCAACTCACCCAGCAGCGCGGAGAAGTTGATGGTGACCGTGGCCTGCGGCAGGGCGGCAACCAGCGGAGCCAGCAGAAACGCCACAGCGCCCACGAAAACTGCCTTGGTGCGCAGGGGCAGCGCCGTTGAAGAAAAGAACGGAGCAAAGGCCACCATGCCGCTCACCCGGACCAGAACCAGCGTCATGGCAGTGAGGAAATGAGTCCAGTCGAGGTCAGTGGTATGTTCCATAGGCATTGTGCTCGTGAAGACCGAAGTGATTTCTGCGGACTTTCTCTACCCCAGAAAGCGGTGAAAATCCCCCAGCAGCAGCCGGGTGTAATTGGCCATCCGGGCCAGGAACCACGGCATGCCGGCCAGCATGATGAGAGCGATGGCGGCCAGGCGCGGGACGGAGGTGAGCGACTGTTCCTGCAGGCTGGTCAGCGTCTGCACCAGGCTCAGCAGAAAGCTCAGCACCGCGGCGGCAATCAGCAGCGGCGCGGCCAGAATCATGGCCTCCTTCATCAACTGGCGCAGCAGATCGGCGACCATGTCGGGCGTCATTGGAATCCTCCTAGAAGCTCTTTAAGAGCGAATGGGCCAGCAGGTTCCAGCCATCCACCATGACAAAGAGCAGAATCTTCAAGGGCGTCGAGATCACCACGGGCGGCAACTGAAACATGCCGATCGAGGTGGTGATCGAAGCGGTGACAATGTCGATCAGCAGAAATGGCAGGAAGAGTACCGCGCCGATAGCGAACCCGGCCTTCAGCTCCGACAGGATGTAGGCCGGAACCACCACCCGCATGGGCAGATCGTCAGGCGCATTGGGGCGCGGAACCTGTCCGGCGGCGGTAAACAGTGCCAGGTCTTTCTCGCGGGCATAGCGCAGCAGGAAGTGCTTCACCGGCGCGGCGCCGTGGTCGATGGCCTCCCACCCCGTCAGTTGGCCAGCGCGATAGGGTTCCACCGCCTGCTGATCTACCTGGGTCAGAACAGGGGTCATCAGAAACCAGGTCATCATCAGCGCCAGTCCCATCAGCGTCGGGTTGGAGGGCGCGGTCTGAGTGCCCAGGGCCTGGCGCAGAAAGTGAAAGACCACCAGCAGGCGCACCATGGGGGTCATGGCCATCAGGATGGCGGGCAGCAGGGTGATCAGCGTCAGGACAAAGAGGATGGTCCAGGGCGTCGAGTCCGAATTATGGAGCCGCTGGCTCAGATCGGGGAGCAACGGCGCCTGCGCCGCGGCAGCCGCCGGGCTCAATGCCCAAAGACCTACCAAGAAACCCTCGCGGCTGGCTTGCGCGCCCGGTCATCCTGTATCCGGTCGTCAAGGGCATAAAAAGCCGGAGTGCCTTCGGGCGAGGTGGCCACCAGAAAGCGGCGGCCTTCGGCCTCGACCAGTGCCAGCGATTGCCGCGGCGCCAGGGCGATTCGTTCCAGAACCGCCAGGCGCGGTTCGGAGCGGCGCGCCACGCGCAGCTTGTTGAGCAGCCATCCGGCCAGCCCGCCGATCTGCCTTCCGGGCTGCCTTCCGACGGGCGCGACAGGGATTGACCCTGTCGTCGCCGCGCTCCCGTTCGCTTGCTGGTTCATGCCCCTGCCTCTCCTCCGCCTTTGCTTCTTCCTACCGATTCCGGACGGTCAGGCCAGCCGGGTGACGCGCACCGCGAGTTTTGTGTCGATCACTTCGAATTCGCTCCAGGCCAATTGCACAGGTCCGGAAGCCAGGGGAACATCGTCGCCGTGTCCCCAGTCGGACGCGATCAGGCGGCTTGGCTCAAGGGCCAGCAGATCGCGCACGCGAAAATTGCGCACGGGCACCGAGACGTCCAGTTCCACCGGCAGCCGCGCTACACGGGCAGAGATCCCGCTCTCTGCGCCTTCCTGCGGTTGATGGGGCGAAGGCACCAGCGCCTGTTCAGCCGCCATTCCGTCCGCATCCCCGATTCCGCTGGTTCCGAACTCTTGCTCGCTCGCCGAAGGCGAAAGTGGACGTGCGGTGGCCATTTGCTTAAGAAGAAGGCAGCAGTGTGACCAGAAAGGGAGCAGATGGATTGGAAAGCTTTAATGAAATGGCGGGCTGCGCGCTGTCCGGGTTTCGCAGCGCGATACTGCCAAGTCGCATCGCTGCTACACTGAAAGTGGATAACTTTCTGCGGTTGGCGCAGCCTGAAGCAGGCCCGCGACCGGGTTGGAATTGAGGTCGGGAACCATGCCGGAACAGAACGGAAACAATAGCTTTTCAGGAACCAGCCTGCGACTCAAGATTGGTCTTGCGGAGATGCTCAAGGGCGGCGTCATCATGGACGTGATGAACGTGGAGCAGGCGCGCATCGCGCATGAGGCCGGCGCATCCTCGGTCATGGCGCTGGAGCGCGTGCCGGCCATGATCCGCGCCGAGGGCGGCGTAGCGCGGATGGCCAATCCTCGCCTGATCCGGCAAATCATGGAAGCGGTCACGATCCCTGTGATGGCCAAGGCGCGCATCGGCCACTTCGCCGAGGCGCAGATCCTCCAGGAACTGGGCGTCGACTTTATCGACGAGAGCGAGGTGCTGACCCCGGCCGACGAAGCCCACCACATCGACAAGCACGCCTTCAAGACGCCGTTCGTCTGCGGCGCACGCAATCTGGGCGAGGCTCTGCGCCGCATTGCCGAAGGCGCGGCCATGATTCGGACCAAGGGCGAAGCAGGCACCGGCGACGTAGTCCACGCCGTCCAGCACATGCGCCAGATCACAAGCGAGATGCGGGCGCTGACTCTTCTCTCGGAGCAGGAGCTTTACAAAGCAGCCAAAGACCACCAGGCGCCGTATGAGCTGATCCGCATGGTTGCGAAGACCGGCAAGTTGCCCGTCCCCAACTTCTCCGCAGGCGGCATCGCCACGCCCGCCGATGCAGCCCTGATGATGCAGCTAGGCGCCGAAGCCATCTTTGTAGGTTCGGGAATCTTCATGAAAGAGCGCGCCACGCCGCTCGACGTAGAAAACAACCCCAAG
>Ga0302326_10014921_pt1 | contig 16386 bp, 12 predicted proteins | sample Palsa_T0_3_FD_202264 | JGI IMG/M metagenome (GOLD analysis project Ga0302326, IMG submission 202264) | Peat permafrost microbial communities from Stordalen Mire near Abisko, Sweden - Palsa_T0_3 | ecosystem: Environmental > Terrestrial > Soil > Palsa > Peat permafrost | place: Sweden: Abisko... | reverse complement strand
GGAACTCGGGCGCGAGCACAAGCTGCTGATCGCCAGCCAGCCCACCCGCGGCCTCGACGTGGGCTCGATCGAGTTCGTGCACCGCCGGATCGTGGAGCAGCGCGACCAGGGGGACGCCGTGCTCATCGTCTCGGCCGAACTCGACGAGATCTATGCGCTCGCCGACCGGATCGCGGTCATGTACGAGGGCCAGATCACCGGCTTGCGGTCACCGGACGTGCCGGTTGAGGAGCTCGGGCGGCTGATGGCGGGCGGCAGCGATGACGAGTTCCCGGCCGCCACGGCCACCCCGGGCACGCCGGAGCCCGGGGACCCGGAAACCTCGACCCCAGCACCGGGAGCGGGCCAATGAGCGAGCACGAAACACCCGGCCGTTCGGGCCCAGACGACTCTTTCGACGCGGCCGGGCAGCCGCCCGCAGAGGAGCCCGGTGCCATCGAGCCGAGTCCCGACGACGCGCTCGCGCTCGAGAAGGGCCCGCAGGACCGGGACGAGCTCGGGGTGGGCCGGGGCCGGTTCCTCACCTTCATCCTCCAGGGCAACCCCCTGATCGTCACCGTGCTGTCGCTGCTGGTCGCGCTGGTGGTCGGCGGCCTGCTCAACGCGTTCACCAACACCACCGTGCTGCACGCCTGGGGTAACTTCTTCTCGGCGCCGGGCAGCGCGCTGTCGCTGGCCTGGGACACCGCGATCGGTGCCTACGTGGAGATGTTCGAGGGATCGATCTTCAACCCGCACACGGTGGCGGCGCTGTTCCAGCAGGCGTCCTTCAGTGCCGCGATCCACGACGGCTACCTGTCCGCGGTATTCAACCCGCTGTCGGAGACCTGCGTGCAGGCCACGCCGCTGATCCTGGCCGGGCTCGCGGTGGCGCTGCCCTACCGGGCCGGCCTGTTCAACATCGGCGCGCAGAGCCAGTTCATCGGCGGCGCGCTGCTGTGCACCTACCTCGGCTACGGCGTCAACCTGCCGGTCGTCCTCCACGTGATCGTGTGCGTGCTCGGCGGGTTCGTCGGCGGGGCGGCGATGGGCTGGATCGTCGGCGAACTGAAGGCGCGGACCGGGGCGCACGAGGTCATCGTCACGATCATGCTTAACTACGTGATGCAGTACCTGCTGGCCTACCTGCTCTCGTATCACTACCTGATGCAGCAGCCGGGCAGCAGCAACCAGATCACCTCGACCATCGAGGGGAACGCGCACCTGCCCCTGCTGTTCGGCTCGCACCTGCGGATCAACGTGGGCTTCCTGATCGCGCTGGCCTGCGCGCTCGGCATGTGGTGGCTGCTGAGCCGGACCACCACCGGGTTCGAGTTCCGCAGCATCGGCAAGAATCCCAGTGCGGCCCGGGTGGCGGGCATCAACGTGGAGCGGAACTGGGTCCTGGTCATGCTGCTGGCCGGGGGCCTGGCCGGGCTGGCCGGGTCGGCGGTCATCCAGGGCACGGACTTCAGCCTCAACTTCCAGAGCTACGGCACCTACGGCATCGACGCCATCACGGTCGCGCTGCTCGGCGCGGGCCGCCCGCTGGGAGTCGTGCTCGCGGGCCTGCTGTTCGGGGCGCTGCACGCCGGGGCACCGCTGATGCAGTCGGTGACCGGCACCCCGGTGGACATGGTCCAGGTGCTGGAGGCGGTGGTGGTCCTGTTCGTCGCCGCGCCGCCGCTGATCCGGACGATCTTCCGGCTACGGGGGGCGGGCGGCGTTCTCGTGGTGCTGTCGAAGGGGTGGAACGCGTGACCGTCACCGAACGAGAGCTGCCGGTCCTGACCACCGGGGTCGCTCCGATCAGCACCTTCCGCCGCTGGCTGGCGCCCGGGACGTTCCTGCTCTTCGGGCTCATCGACATCCTTGTGCTGGGCTACTTCTCGGGCAAGGGCGATGCGACGTTCGCGTTCTCCCAGGCGTTCGCCAAGGTGACCGTGCCGAACCTGTCGCTGCCCGGCGCGGTCACCTGCTACGTGTGCGGCGGGATCTCGATCGCGATCGCGGTGGCCCGCGCGTTCCTGCCGTTCGGCAAGGTGCTGCGGCGGGTGGCCATGGCCGTGGTCGTGTTCCTGCTCATCATCGCGCTGTTGTGCTGGGCCGACGCCGGGCTGACCACCGCGTTCAACATCGTGAACCTGCTGCAGGGCACCCTGGCCGGGTCGATCCCGATCATGCTCGGCGCGCTGACCGGCGTGGTCTGCTCTCGCTCCGGGGTGATCAACGTCGCCATCGAGGGCCAGCTGCTGGCCGGCGCGTTCACCGCCGCGATCGTGGCCAGCGCCACCGGCTCGCTCTGGCTGGGACTGATCAGCGGCGCGCTGTGCGGGTGCCTGGTCGGGGCGCTGCTCGGCGTGTTCGCCATCGGCTACCGGGTCGACCAGGTCGTGCTCGGCGTGGTGATCAACACGCTGATCCTCGGCCTGACCGGCTATCTCTACGACGACCTCATGGTGCCCAACGCCAACACCTGGAACTCGCCCTCCACGTTCTCCTCGATCAAGATCCCCCTGCTCGGCGACATCCCCATCATCGGGCCGGTCTTCTTCGACTCGACGATCTTCCTGTACCTGGCCTACCTCGCGCTGGCCAGCGTCCAGGTGGGTCTGTTCTCCACCCGGTGGGGCCTGCGCACCCGGGCCATCGGTGAGCATCCGGTGGCGGCCGACACCGTGGGCATCGGTGTCATCTCGATGCGGTACCGCAACGTGATCGTGGCGGGCCTGATGGCCGGGGTCGGCGGGGCCTACTTCACGATCGGCTCGGTGGGATCGTTCGGCAAGGACATGTCCTCCGGCGAGGGCTACATCGCGCTGGCCGCGATGATCTTCGGCCGGTACACGCCGTTCGGCGCGATCGCGGCCGCGCTGCTGTTCGGTTTCACCTCGCAGCTGCAGTCGATCCTGTCCACGATCAACGTGCCGATCCAGTCGAACCTGCTGCTGATGAGCCCCTACATCGTCACGATCATCGTGCTGGCCGGGCTCGTCGGCAAGGTCCGCGGCCCCAGGGCGGAAGGCATCCCCTTCGTCAAGGCGTAGCCTTGCCATCGGATCTGAGCCGCCGGCCGGCTGCTGTTCTCTCTGGTGTGGCTCAGTCTCAGTGGCAAGGCCTTACGCGGTTGCGGGCGTTCGTCTGCCAGCGGATTTGAACCATTTCGCCGTGGGCCGGCCGGTGCACTCGTGGGCTCGATCCCGGCTTAAGACATGACCAGCACGTTCATACGACGACCGCCGTTACCTGTCGGCTTGACAACTTCTTGGCAGGCCTCTTGACAGCGATCACCGTACTTGGTCGAATGACTTAGACATGTGACTAACTCGGTGGACTGAGCACCTGGCTGACAGGGAGAGAGCTTGTCATGGTTGCGGTGAGCACGGCCGCGCCGAAGACGGCGGCCCGCGCCGCCGCCGAGGAGGCGCTGCTGGATGCGGCGGAGCGGCTGCTGGCCGACGCCGGGTATGCGGGTGTCACGACGCGGCGGCTCGCGAAGGAGGCGGGCGTCAACCATGGCCTGGTCCACTATTACTTCGGGTCGAATGAGAACCTGCTGGTGCACGCGCTGGAACGGTTCACCGGCCGGCTGATCGCCCGCCAGCGGGAGCTGTACGCAGCCGATCTGCCGTTCGCGGCCAAGTGGCGCACGGCGATGCGCTACCTGGTCAGCCAGGATGTCAGCTACCAGAAGATCTGGCTTGAGCTGCAGGCGCTGGCCTGGAACAACCCTGACATCAGGGCGCGCCTAGCCCGGGTGAATGCCGAGTGGCGGGCGGTGCTGACCGAGGCGTTCGACCAGCCGCGCCGTGAGCTTGGCATCGGGCTGCCCCTGGAGGCGCTGGTCTCGCTGGTGATGACGTTCAACCTCGGGATCATCATCGAGCGCCTGGGCGGCATCCAGACCGGGCACCGCGAGCTACTGGATTGGATCGAGCAATGGATATCCCGATGACCAAACCCGGCCGCGAGCAGTCCCGAGCACGGTACTCGGACAGCTCCGGCTATACCAAGCGCGACGGCATCCGCCTGTACTACGAGGTATACGGCTCTGGCGAGCCGACCGTCTTCCTCCTGCCGACGTGGTCGATCATCCATTCACGGCACTGGAAGATGCAGATCCCCTACCTGGCCAGGCACTGCCGCGTGCTCACCTTCGACGGCCGCGGCAACGGCCGATCCGACCGCCCCGCGGCCGGATACCAGGAAGCGGAGTTCGCCGCCGACGCCCTGGCGGTGATGGATGCCACCGCAACCGAGCACGCGGTGATCGTCTCGCTCTCGGTCGGCGCGCAGCGCGCCCTCATCCTGGCGGCCGAGCACCCGGACCGGGTGACCGGGGCCGTGTTCATCTGCCCGGCGGTGCCGCTCGCCTCGCCGCTGGGGGATGGCATGCGTTACCTGTTGGATGAGGTGCTGCCCACCGACGAGGGCTGGCCGAAAGACAAGTTCTCCGGTTGGCTCCGGGACTACCGCGGCTTCCTGGAATTCTTCTTCTCCCAGATGTTCACCGAGCCGCACTCAACCAAGCCGACCGAGGACTGCGTTGGCTGGGGCCTGGAGACCACCGCCGAGACCCTCATCGCGACGGAGATCGGCAACGGCCTGGACGAGGCGGCCGCGCGCGAGCTGTGCTCCCGGGTTCGCTGCCCGGTGCTGGTGATCCAGGGCACGGCCGACGCGATCACCGGGCCCGGCCGCGGGATAGCGCTCGCCGAGGCGACCGGCGGCGAGCTGGTATTGCTCCAGGGCTCAGGCCACGGCCCGCACGTGCGCGACCCGGTCAAGGTCAACCTGCTGCTGCGCGACTTCGCCGTCCCCCCGCGGCCACGCCCGCGCTGGGCACGCGGCAAGGGCCGCCCCAAGCGCGCTCTGTACATCTCCTCGCCGATCGGCCTGGGCCACGCCCAGCGGGACGTGGCGATCGCCAGCGAGCTGCGCAAGCTGCATCCTGATCTTCAGATCGACTGGCTCGCCCAGCATCCGGTCACCAGGGTGCTGGAGGCGCGCGGTGAGCGCGTTCACCCGGCCAGCGCATACCTGGCCAATGAGTCCGGGCACATCGAGTCCGAGTCGGCCGAACACGACCTGCACGCCTTCCAGGCCATCCGGCGGATGGATGAGATCCTGCTGGCCAACTTCATGATCTTCCACGACCTGGCCCGCGAGGAGGACTACGACCTGTGGATCGGCGACGAAGCCTGGGAGCTCGACTACTACCTGCACGAGAACCCCGAGCAGAAGCACGCCGCCTACGCCTGGCTCACCGATTTCGTCGGCTGGCTGCCGATGCCCGACGGCGGCCCGCGCGAGGCGTTCGTCACCGCCGACTACAACGCCGAGATGATCGAGCACATCGCCCGCTATCCCCGCGTCCGCGACCGGGCCATCTTCGTCGGCGACCCCGACGACATCGTCCCGGACGCATTCGGCCCCGGGCTGCCGCTGATCCGCGACTGGACCGAGCAGCACTACGACTTCCCCGGGTACGTCACCGGCTTCGACCCGCGCCAGCTCGGCGACCGGCAAGCACTCGGCTACCGCGACGACGAGCGCGTCTGCATCGTGACCGTCGGTGGCTCGGGGGTCGGCGGACACCTGCTGCAGCGCGTGATCGCCGCGTTCCCCGAAGCCAAGCAGCGAGTGCCCGGCCTGCGGATGATCGTAGTGACTGGCCCGCGGATCGACCCCGGCAGCCTCCCGGCTCACGACGGCCTGGAAGTGCGGCCCTACGTCCACGAGCTCTACCGGCACCTGGCCATCTGTGATCTCGCCGTCGTCCAGGGCGGGCTGACCACGGCGATGGAGCTGACCGCGAGCCGGCGGCCGTTCCTGTACTTCCCGCTGCGCCACCACTTCGAGCAGAACCTCCACGTACGCCACCGGCTGGACCGCTACCGGGCCGGGCGGTGCATGGACTACCAGACTGCGGGACCGGCCGACATCGCTGCGGCGATCGCCAGCGAGATCGGCCGTGAGGTCGACTACCGCACGGTTGCCACCGACGGCGCCGCCCGCGCGGCGGCCCTGCTCGCCAACCTCCTCTAGCAATCGGCGCCCCGGCCTGGAAGTTGTTCCTCTACCCGGACGATGCCCGGTAGAGGAACGCCGCACATGGCTCGGACACGCTGGCAATAGCTCAGATTCATCGGCAGAGGACACCACGTCGTCACCACAGCCCGTAACTCCCACAGTTGAAGATCTTCTTAGCTACGCTTCTTTTGTAACGAAACGTAACGACGTGACGAAACGAAATTTGCTGAGGGTGAATCTATCGGGGAGCGCTGAGGGTGGCTCGCGCGAGAGGCCGGGCCGCCGCAGCAAGGCCCCGGGCCGGTGCCGGTGTCCCCGGGCGGATCCGGTAGGAGGATCCGCCGGGTGGTGGACATGCATCTCCACGAGCCAACCGAGGCCATCACAAGTTTATCGTGGCGTCGATGGTCAACCGACGGGCAGGTCGGACATTTTCGGACTTGGCGTGTGGCACTTGGCCGCACTGGATCCACCGCGGAACCTCGATCCACCACAATCTTTGGGCTACCGTGAGGTGGAGTGCAAGCAGATTGGCGTGAGTGGTGGAAGCGACGGGTGAGGCCGGGCTCCGGGCTGCGGTCGAGGCGTGGATCGCGGATGACCCTGACGCGGGCGACCAAGCCGAGCTGCGGACGCTGCTTGATCGGGCGGATGCGGGCGCCGAATTGCGAGATCGGTTCGCGGGGCGGCTTCGGTTCGGGACGGCCGGGCTGCGCGGGGCGGTCGCCGCGGGGCCGAACCGGATGAACCGCGCCGTGGTCAGGGCCGCGACCGCGGCGGTGGCGGGCTGGCTGCTGGAATCTGGTCCCGGCGCGACTGGTCCCGGCGCAGCGGGTAACGGCGCTGGCGTGGTGGTGGGCTGCGACGCGCGGCATCGGTCGGCGGACTTTGCCGACGAGGCGGCGAGGGTGCTGGCGGGCGCGGGCATCGCGGTGCACCTGCTGCCGCGGCCGTGCCCCACTCCCCTGCTCGCGTTCGCGGTCCGTCATCTGGGTGCCGCAGCGGGCGTGATGATTACCGCGAGCCACAACCCGGCCGCGGACAACGGGTACAAGCTCTACCTGAGCGACGGCGCCCAGGTGATACCGCCCGTCGATGCCGAGATCGAGCAGCGGATCGCCAGCCTGGGGCCGCTGGCACAGATTCCGGTCGCCGAGGCCGGGAGCCCGCTGATCATCCGGGACGGCGATGAGGTGGCCCAGGCGTACCTCGACGCGGTGGCTGGCCCGGAAGCCCGTGGGCCCGCCGGGCCGGAGCTGAACGTGGTCTACACGCCGATGCACGGGGTGGCCGGGGACCTCATGCTGCGGGCTATCCGGCAGGCGGGCTTCGAGCCCCCGCACGTGGTGGCGGTGCAAGCAGAACCCGATCCGGACTTCCCGACGGTCGCGTTTCCCAACCCGGAGGAGCCGGGCGCCCTCGATCTGGCGCTGGCCGATGCGCGACGGCTCGGGGCCGAGCTCGTCGTGGCCAGCGATCCGGACGGCGACCGGCTGGCCGTGGCCGTACCCGAACCTGCGGACGGCACCGGCCTCTCGCCTGCCGCCGCGGGCGACTGGCGTGTGCTGACCGGAGACCAGGTGGGTGCGCTGCTCGGCGCCAGCCTGCTGGAGCGGACGGCGGCGCAGGCCATGCCGGGGGCGCGGCTGGTGGCCTCCACCATCGTCTCCTCGACGCTGCTGACCAAGATCGCGGCCGCCGCGGGCGTCGGGTACGCGGAGACCCTGACCGGGTTCAAATGGATCGCCCGGGCGGGTGACGGCCTGCCTGGGACTCGCTTCATCTTCGGCTACGAGGAGGCGCTCGGCTACGCGGTCGGCGACGTGGTGCGAGACAAGGACGGCATCGGCGCGGCGCTGGCCATGCTCTGGCTCGCGACCAACGCCAAGGCCGCCGGACGCTGCGTGCTCGAAATGTACGACGCGCTGGAAACAGCACACGGCGTGCACCTGACGTCCCAGCTGACCCTGCGCACCGCCGAACCAGCCCAGGTCATGAGCCTGCTCCGGGCCGATCCCCCGGCGGAATTCGGCGGTGAGCCGGTGCTCGGCATGGTGGACCTGACCGACAGCCAGGAACGCCCCACCGGGACCGCCCCGCCGCACCCGGCACACCCGCCGCTCCCAGCCGCGGATGTACTGATCTTCCGGCTTCCCGGCGCCCGGGTCGTGCTCCGCCCGAGCGGTACCGAACCGAAAACCAAGTGCTACATCGAGATCACCGAACCGCTCGCGGGCCGCTCGCTGGCCGCGGCCCGCCACGCCGCGGCGCAGCGGCTGGCTCCGCTGCGGTCCGCGCTCGAAGCCGTGCTGGCCGAGGCCTGACCGGTCGCCCTAGCGCGGCCGGGTTCAGCATGAGACGGGCCACCCGGCAATGGCATGTTAGGAGGGTAATGCGCCTGGGCGGCCACTACGTGAACGGCGTACTTCGACAGTAGGAGGTCACTAATGAGCTCCGCTTTCGACGGGACGGCCATCGACAAGGTACTGCGGGATGCGGTGTACTCCGGTGCCGTTCCGCACGTCGCCGCGATAGCCGCCGACCGCGACGGCGTCATCTACCAAGGTGCGGCGGGCCCGCGGAAAGCCGGCCAGAGCGATCCGGTCACCGTGGACGCGTTGTTCCGGATCATGTCCATGACCATGATGCCTGCACGGTGGCCGCGCTCCAGCAGATGGAGCAGGGCAACCTCGACCTGGACAGCGCCGCTCCCCTAGGCGGTCAGGGCACGGGCCTGGCTCACGTCCTGGTGCATCTGGGTGACCAGGGCCTCGATGGAGTCGAACCGCTCGGTGCCGCGGAGCCTGGCGGCGAAATCGATCGCGGCATGGGCTCCGTAGAGGTCTAGGTCGTCCCGGTCAAGCGCGTACGCCTCGACGGTTCGGTCGCCGACGCCGAACGTCGGGTTGGTACCGACCGAAATCGCCGCCGGCCAGCGGCTGACCTCGGATCCGTCCAGGTCCAGGCTGGTCAGCCAGCCGGCGTACACCCCGTCGGCGGGAGTAGCGGTATACGGCGGGGTCTCCAGGTTCGCGGTCGGAAAGCCGAGCCCACGGCCGCGCATGTGACCGCGGACGACGACACCCTCCACCCGGTGCGGGCGGCCGAGGGCCTGGGCGGCGGCCACCACGTCGCCGACGGCCAGGCGCTCCCTGATGTAGGTCGAGGAAATCGTCACGCCGTCGACCACCAGCAGCGGGACGCCCTCGGCGGTGAAGTCATACTTCTCGCCCAGCCGCGCGAGCAGGGACACGTCCCCCGCGGCCTTGTGGCCGAACCGGAAGTTCTCCCCCACCACCACGACCGCCGCGTGCAGCCGTTCGGACAACACGACCCGGATGAACTCATCCGGGCTGAGCCGGGAGAATTCCAGGCTGAACGGGAGCACGAGGACGGCGTCGGCGCCCAGGCCGGCCAGCAGCTCCGCCCGCCGCCGCGAGGTGGTGAGAAGCGGCGGGTGCGACCCCGGCCTGACGACCTCGTCCGGGTGCGGGTCGAAGGTGATCACCACGACCGGCAGGTTCCTGGCCTGGGCGATCTCACGAGCCCGCTCGACGAGGCGCTGGTGGCCGCGATGCACGCCGTCGAACTCGCCGATCGTCGCGACGCACGCACCCCAGCCGGAAGGCACTTCGGCCAAGCCGTACCAGCGGTACACGATCCCCGTTCCTCCTTCGTCGCCAGACCCCAAGCCTAACCATGACCGCCGACGGGCCGCGATCAGGTTACGGCCGATACGTTAACGGCGTATGACCGGCCGGCCCCGGCACGCCTCAGGCGAAGACCACCAGCGGCCGGGCCTGCCCGGACTCTTCGGTCAGCAAGGCGATGAGCGTGCCGTCAGGCGCGTAGGCGGCCGTGGGGGTCCGCGGGTCGGTGACGGCGGCTGGGCCGGTCACACCGGTGCGGTCGGCACCTGCGGCCGCCGCGAGACGGCCGCCGTGGGCCAGCCGCCGGGCCTCGTCCGCGGTCAGCTGACGGCCGGGGAAGGCCGTGGAGGCCGCCTGGGCCAGCGGCAGCACCTCGAAGCTCTCAGCGAGCTGGTCCAGGGTGTGAGCCTGATCTATGCCGTACCCGCCCACCCGGGTGCGGCGCAGCCGGGTCAGGTGCCCGCCGGCGCCGACGGCCGCGCCGAGATCACGAGCCAGGGCCCTGATGTACGTGCCGCTCGAGCAGCGCACGGTCGCGTCGAGATCCATCAGCCCGTCCTGCTTCGCCGGGCGCACCGCGGTGACCGTGAACTCGTGCACCGTCACCGGCCTGGGCTTGAGTTCCGGAGCGGCACCCGCCCTGGTCAGCCGGTAGGCGCGCTGGCCATCGACCTTGATGGCGCTGACCGCGGGCGGTACCTGCTGGATCTCGCCGGTCAGGCCGGCCACCGCCTTGGCCAGCGTCTCCGCGGAAACGCCCGCCGCCGACGCGGTGCCCGTGATCTCGCCTTCCGCGTCATCGGTGCTGGTCGACTGGCCGAGCCTGATCGTGGCGGCGTATTCCTTCTCGGTCAGGGTCAGGTATCCGAGCAGCCTGGTGGCCTTCTCCACGCCGACCACCAGGACGCCGGTCGCCATCGGATCCAGGGTGCCCGCGTGTCCGACCCTTCTGGTTCCGGCCAGCCGCCGGATCCGCGCCACGACGTCATGCGACGTCATGCCGCCCGGTTTGTCCACGATGACAAGGCCGCTCGGGACGCTCATGCCCTGTTTCCCGCCCGCCGGTCGTCGCTCATTCGTCGTCGCTGGCCTCGTCGGATTCTTCGGCGGGCTTGCGGTAGGGGTCGGGGTCGCCGGCGTAAACCGCGCCGTCGCGGCTGCGGGCGAGCTCCTCGTCGGCGGTCCTGGCCTGGGTCACCAGGTCCTCGATCCGCTTGGCGGTGTCCGGGATCACGTCGGCGACGAACTCCAGGGACGGGGTATGGCGCAAGCCGATCTGGCGTCCCACCTCGGACCGGATGATGCCGGTCGCACTGTGCAGCGCCAGCGCCGTGTCCGTCCGTTCGGCGTCGGACCCGTACACCGTGTAGAACACCTTGGCCTCGCGGAGGTCGTTGGTCAGCCGGGTCTCGGTGACGGTGATAAAACCGAGCCGAGGGTCCTTGACCCGCCGCTCCAGCATTTCCGCGACGATCTGGCTGATCCTGTCGGCAAGCTTGCGCGCCCTCGCGGCGTCCATGCCGTCACTCCTCCTCGTTGAACAGCCGCTGCCTCGCCGACAGCAGCTCGATCTCAGGGTGCCTGGCCACCATGGCCTCGCACTCGGCGAGCACGCTCATCGCGTTCCCCGCCGTCGCCGATACCACGGCCACGCCTATCTCGGCCCGCCGATGCAGATCCAGGTGCCCGGTCTCGGCGACCGCGACACCCGGATAGCACCGGCGTAGCTCAGCGACCAGCGGCCGGACGACGCCTCGCTTGCCTTTCAGCGAGTGGACGTCGCCCAGCAGCACGTCAAGCGTCAACGCGGCAACGTACACGGCATCATCACTCCGCTCCTGGCCTGGTAGCCCGGCCGCAGTTGGCCCCGCCCGATCGGGCGGTGGCCTAGCGGGTACCTGGTCAGGTCCTCGGTATCTCCCTCATCTCGAAGGTCTCGATCGTGTCGCCGATCCTGATGTCGCTGTAGCCGACGCCGATACCGCACTCGAAGCCCTCGCGGACTTCGGTCGCGTCCTCCTTGAACCTGCGCAGCGAGTCCACAGTCAGGTTGTCGGAGATCACCACGCCGTCCCGGATCAGCCGCGCCTTGCTGCTGCGGTGGATCGTCCCGCTGCGGACGATGCAGCCGGCCACGTTGCCGATCCGCGGCACCCGGAAGACCTCGCGGATCTCCGCCGTGCCGAGCTGAGCCTCGACGAACTCGGGCTTGAGCATGCCCTTGAGCGCGGCCTCGACCTCTTCGATCGCCTGGTAGATGATCGAGTAGTAGCGGATGTCCACGCCCTCGCGCTGCGCCAGCTCGCCCGCCCGGCCAGCCGGCCGGACGTTGAAGCCGATGATCACCGCGTCCGAGGCGATAGCCAGGTTGACGTCGTCCTGAGTGATCGCGCCGACGCCGCGGCCGATCACCCGCAGGGTGACCTCTTCACCGACGTCGAGCTGGAGCAGCGCGTCCTCGAGGGCTTCCACCGAACCGGACACGTCACCCTTAATGATGAGCAGCAGTTCCTCGCGCTCACCGGCCTTGAACGCCTGGTCCAGGTCCTCGAGCGTGACCCGCCTGCGACCCTGGGCGAACTGGGCGACCCGCTCCCTGGCCTCCCGGCGCTCGGCGATCTGCCGGGCCATCCGGTCGTCGGTGACGACAAGGAAGTTGTCGCCCGCGCCGGGGACTGCGGTCAGGCCGAGCACCTGCACCGGCCGGGACGGCGGTGCCTCGGGGATCTGGTCCCCGTTCTCGTCGAGCATGGCCCGGACCCGGCCGAACGCTTCGCCACAGACGATCGAGTCGCCGACGTGCAGCGTGCCGCGCTGGACCAGCACGGTAGCCACCGGGCCGCGGCCCTTGTCCAGATGCGCCTCGATGGCGACGCCCTGCCCGTCCTGCTTGGGGTTGGCCCGCAGGTCAAGGGAGGCGTCGGCGGTCAGGATGATCGCCTCGAGGAGCTCGGTTATGCCGGACCGCTTGGTCGCGGACACGTCCACGAACTGCGTGTCGCCGCCGAACTCCTCGGCGACCAGCCCGTACTCGGTGAGCTGTGCCCGCACTCGCGCCGGGTCAGCGCCCTCCTTGTCGACCTTGTTGACCGCCACCACGATGGGCACGCCAGCGGCCTGCGCGTGGTTCAGCGCCTCCGTGGTCTGCGGCTTCACCCCGTCGTCGGCCGCGACCACGAGAACCACCAGGTCCGTGGTCTCGGCCCCGCGGGCCCGCATGGCCGTAAAGGCTTCGTGACCCGGGGTGTCGATGAAGGTGATCTTGCGTTCTTCGCCGTCGACCTCGGTGGTCACCTGATAGGCGCCGATGTGCTGGGTAATGCCCCCGGCCTCGCGGGCCTGCAGGTTGGTGTTCCTGATCGCGTCCAGCAGCTTGGTCTTGCCGTGGTCGACATGTCCCATGACCGTGACGACCGGCGGACGGGCCACCAGGTCGGCGTCCTCGCCCTCGTCCTCGCCGAACTCGATGTCGAACGACTCGAGCAGTTCCCGGTCCTCTTCCTCGGGGGAGACGACCTGAATGTTGTAGTTCAGCTCGGCCCCGAGCAGCTGCAGGGTCTCGTCGTTGACCGACTGGGTGGCGGTCACCATCTCGCCGAGGTGCAGCATGACCTGCACCAGCGACGCCGGGTTCGCGCCGATCTTGTCGGCGAAGTCGCTCAGCGACGCGCCACGGGACAGCCGGACCACCTGGCCGTTGCCACGGGGAACCTGGACGCCGCCGATCGACGGCGCCTGCATGTTGTCGAATTCCTGACGCCGCTGCTTCTTCGACTTCCGGCCCCTGGACGGGCGCCCGCCTGGGCGTCCGAAAGCACCCTGGGTACCGCTACGCCCACGGCCGCCACCCGGACGGGGCGGACCGCCGCCGACGCCGGCGCGGGGAGCTCCCGCACCCGGGGCGCCGCCAGTGCGCGGACCGCTGGCTCCGGGACCACGGCCACCGCCGCCACCGCCGCCACCACCGGGCCGGGTACCAGCCCCGGCTCCGGGGCCACCGCGGCTGGCGCCACCGGGACCGCCACGCCCGGCGCCGGACGGGGCCGGGCGAGAAGGCATGTTCATCGGGCTCGGCCGCGGGCCGCCGGGACGCGGACCGCCGGGGCGGGGACCGCCATCGGACGCGCCGCCGGGCCTACCCGGTCCGCGACCTCCCGGTCGAGGACCGGCGAAACCGCCGGGACCACCGGAACCGCCGGGGGCACCAGGGGCACCGGCCGGCTGTCCCGGACGGCTAGGTGCGCCCGGCTGACCGGGCGCGGCCGGCGTCTGGGGCCTAGCCGGAGGCGCCGAGCCCATGCCTGTGGCGGTCGAGCTGAACGGGTTATTGCCCGGCCGTGGGCCGGGACGCGGACCACCACCGGGACGGGGGCCCGCTCCAGCCGGCCTGGGCGCACCCGACCGGGGCGCGCCTGGTCCCGAAGTCCTGGACGTGGACGGCCTGGACCCAGCGGCTCCGGGTGCTCCCGCAGCCGGACCCGGCTGGTCGGGGCGACCGCCGGAGCCGGCGGGACGCTGACCCGTGGAGCCCCCGGGGACGGCGGGCCGAGGGGCGGAAGGGCGAGCCTGGCTGGTCCCCGGACTCCTGAAGTCCGCCGGGGTAGCCGGGGTCCGCTGCGGTCCCGGAACCCGCGGAGCCCCTGAACCGCCGGGGGTCCCCTGAATCGCCGTGTCGCCGCCCGGACCGGGCCGGGACGCGGGTGAGGGCGCAACCGGCGGCAGCCGGCGCGCCGCTCCGTCAGCGGCGCCCCCGGAAGCGCCGGGAGAGCCGTTGGCGGACGTATCGGGTACGGCCGCGCCGTTCGCGGTCCCGTTGGCCGCTCCGATCGCTCCCGCAGGCGCGATCGGAGCCGACTGGACAGCAGGTGCCGCTCCGGCAGCTGCAGCCGCCGCGCGGTCATCGCGGGAGGCCGTGCCAGCGCCGATATCAGGTCGCGGCCCGGCACCCGGACGGGGACCGACGGCGGAACCTGCGCCAGCCGCGGGACTGCTGGACGAAGCCGCTGGTGCCGCTCCGGCCCGCGGCGCGGATGATGGTGCTGGCCTGGGCTTAGACCCCTGGGCCGATTGCTCGGTTGCCTTGGAGGCGAACGCCTCCTTCAGCCGCCTGACCACGGGCGCCTCGATCGTCGAGGATGCTGATCTTACGAACTCGCCCATCTCATTGAGCTTGACCATGACGGCCTTGCTCTCTACGCCGAACTCCTTCGCGAGTTCGTAAACCCGGACCTTCGCCACTACGCTCCTTCTCGGCCCGTTCCCCGGACCTTTTACCGGACCTAGGCCCGGGCAGAGCGTGCTCCGGGCTGGCCTCAGCCTATGGTGATCATCGCAACGTGCTCATCGAGCGCTCATCCGCTTCTCGACCTGCTTTCCGACAGGTATTCCTTACTTGCCTTAAACTCGCTGCCCAGCCAGACTGTTCCGCCTTCGCAATGTTATTCCGGGATTCCGCGCCGCAAAGATACTCAGCTAGCAAAGCCAAGCTGACCGATCTCGTCGTACGCAGTGCCCGGGGGAACGACCGGCGCCGCCGCGCAAGGTCCAAACATGTCGGGCTGGGGTGCAAATAGGCACCCCGACCAGGCAGTCGGGCTTGCGGGTCAGGCCGGATAACATCCCCAGCCGCTACAAGGCGAAGCAGACTGGACTTGACCTCACGCTCCCTGCAGCCTACACAGGTACGCATCACGGGCATACCCGTGGCATGCTGCTGAGCTCGTGTGGCCATTCCAGTGATAAGTCTACCGTGTCCGCAGGTCCCCGAGGCCGGGTAAGAGCCCGGCTCGCCGATCCGGCCCGGCTGGAGCGGCAGGACGAGCCGATGTGCCTGGCGAGTTGATCGAAGCTAACGAGGTCGCCGGTGCTTGCGACACCTCCGGTGTCGCAAGGGCACTCGGAGCACCTTCAGGCTGTTGTGCGTGCTGAGAATCTTGGGCATCTTGCTGACTGAGGGAACTCCGGGAGCCCGAGGGACCCTGGGACGCGGAGGGACCCTGGGGACCCTGGGGCGAAGGCTCGGAGGGTGCTTCTGCTGACGGACCGGAGGACGGGGGCGCGGCGTCGGACCTGATATCGATCCGCCAGCCGGTGAGCCTGGCCGCCAGCCTCGCGTTCTGCCCCTCCTTGCCGATCGCCAGGGACAGCTGGTAGTCGGGGACGATGACCTGTGCTTCCCTGGCCGCGAGATCGACGACATGAACCCGGCTGACCCGGGCGGGCGACAAGGCGTTCGCCACGAAGCCGGCCGGGTCATCGGAATAGTCGACGATGTCAATCTTCTCGCCGTGCAATTCGTTCATCACGTTCCGCACGCGGCTGCCCATGGGGCCGATGCAGGCACCCTTGGCGTTGACGCCCTGCTGGTGCGAGCGAACCGCGATCTTGGTGCGGTGGCCCGCTTCCCGCGCGATCGCGACGATCTCCACCGCGCCGCCCGCGATCTCGGGGACTTCCAGCGCGAACAGCTTCTTCACCAGGCCCGGGTGGGTGCGCGACAAGGTGACAGAAGGACCACGGTGCCCCTTGCGCACGTGGAGTACATAACAGCGGATCCGCTCGCCATGGACGTAACGCTCGCCAGGTACCTGCTCAGCCGGCGGCAGCACGGCCTCCAGCTTGCCCAGGTCGACCAGCACGGTCCTGGGGTCCTTGCCCTGCTGGATCACCCCGGCCACGATGTCGCCCTCACGGCCGGCATACTCGCCGAAGGTCACCTCGTCTT